>Ga0105046_10003485_pt1 | contig 24951 bp, 15 predicted proteins | sample MAT03_FD_78385 | JGI IMG/M metagenome (GOLD analysis project Ga0105046, IMG submission 78385) | Freshwater microbial communities from Lake Fryxell liftoff mats and glacier meltwater in Antarctica - MAT-03 (megahit assembly) | ecosystem: Environmental > Aquatic > Freshwater > Ice > Liftoff...
ATACGGTCAAAGGCTCCGACACGGACCATCGAGTCATATTCGGCGAGTGATAGATGAAGAGTGGTTGGCATGAGGCGGGAGGCGTTAGTTATTAGTTATTAGTTGTTAGTTGAACGTGGCTAATGCAGTTTTCTTGCAATTCGAAAGGCATTGTTGGACGGACTTGCATCGATTGATAAACTCCGCTTTGCAGCTCAAAGGCGTCGAAGGTTTTGTTTTGCGGATCGCCAAGCAGATAGTATTTAACCCCTTGCTGCTCGTACAACCGATACTTCGATGTCTGGTCTTTGTGTTTAGTACTCTCCGAAAACACTTCTACGATCAGTGTTGGCGGCTTATCAATGAAACGCTGTAAGTCGGAACCACAAACGATCGACAAGTCGGGACGTACGACCGTCTCCTCGCTTACAACCCAATCGAGTTCCGCAACCACATCACAATCAACACAACCTTGCTTTTCCAACGCCTCAATAAAACGATGCGTTAGCTTGGAGAGAAGTTTTTGATGTATCCCAAACGGCGAGGGGATCATGGAAACGGCTGCCCCATTCCATAGCTCCCAATCACCTTCCCACTGCCAGTAATCGTCAATCGTGTAACGTGGAATGGATCGCGGAGCTGGCATCTTCTAGTCGGCTGAAAAAAAGTTGCTATCGGCTATTTCCTAGCCATTGGGATCGTCGAGGAGAATTTGCAGTCGGTCGCCGAGTTCGGTTTGGAAACGATTTGGCCAGGAGGTGTCGATTAGTCCGATGCCAATCATATCGATCAAATGAACTTGATCCTTGCGGCGAAACGACGTTAGTTTCATTCGTACGAGGGCGTCCAGTTTGAGAATATCGTAGTCATCCGACTTTTCAATCTCGCTGACATCCGCGGTGACTTCAATATCGTTCGTATTCACCTTCTCGTTGGCAAAAACGATATGTACCGCGTCGCGCGGACTGGCGTCGGGGCCGTCGAGGAAACAATCGACGTCGAAAACCTTGCGATACACAAATCCCTGTTCCTCAAGGGCGATTTTTGCGGCTTCAAAGTCGGCGCGACGTAGCAGAATATCGACGTCCTGAGTGTTGCGAACTGCCGCTCGATCGACTCGAGCTACCCATGCGGCGACTGCGTTGCCACCGATCACGGCGTACGGAATCTTCGCGGCAGCAAGCGCGGCGGTCGCTCGCAGCGCCCTTTGGCGAACAGCTTCCACGGCCTGGATCACCCTTTCCCACGAAAATGGTTTTAACTCGACGGTCATTTTGCTAGTTGCTAGTTGCTAGGCTCTGTTTGAAAGCTAGCCAATGTAGCCGCTTCGCGTCAGCGTGCGGGCCTATCCTGCACTAGCACGGGGCCCGCAGGCTTACGCCAAGCGGCTCACATTTCAACTCGCTCCCTTTTCAAACAATGCCTAGTTGCTGGTTGCTAGATGACGTCGGCGAATCCTCGTTCGGCTCGCCGGAAGGCAAAGGCACCGGCGATGAAAACAATGATCGATGCGGCGATACTGTAGGAAAGCCACCCGACATTCAACGTCCCTTCACCGAGAATCGTCCAACGAAAGAATTCGGTTAGGCTTGCGAGCGGGTTGAGCATGTAAGCAGTCTGATATTTGACAGGCACTTTTTCATTGATCGCGGCGAGACTGTAGCCTACGGGACTGGCGTAAAGCAGGAACTGCACCGCTACCGGGATGACAAACCGTAAGTCACGATAACTGACCATGATTGAGCTGCACCAAAAGCCAATCCCGAGAGCAAACATCAGTAGCAAACCGGTGGCGACCGGTAACAACGCGAGTTGCCAACCAGGAGCGATTTGATAGATCAATAGCAGGACAAGCATCAGTGCTAAGCCCACGCCGAAATTAACAACAGGTTGAAAGGCGCTCGACAACGGCAAGATCAATCGCGGGAAGTAGATTTTGCTAACCAAATGTGCGTTGGTCACCATGACCGTCGAAGCGCCATTGAGCGTGGTTGAAAAAAGCGTCCATCCGAGCATGCCGGCAAACGCAAATACAAAGTAAGGCAAGTCGCCTGTTGGCATATCGGCAAGCATGCCAAACACAAACGTAAAAATTCCGGCACCAATCAGCGGTTGCAGGACAACCCAGAGGACGCCCAATAGCGTTTGTTTATAGACAAGTTTGACATCCCGCATGCCAAGCGAGAAAAGCAAATCGCGGAACTCCCAAACATCGTGCAGCCGCAATGATCGCCAACCGCTAACCGGTTCGATGACTAAATAGGGCTTGGGGCTATCAGTAGACAAGATGGGTATCAAATGGACAGGCGGTTGGAAGCCGATGCGGCAAGTTGTTCCAGATCGGCTTCGACCATCTTGCCCACAATTCCTGCAAGGTCAGTCTGGGCTCTCCAGCCGAGACGTTCGGCTGCTTTGGACGGGTTACCGACCAGGCGAGAAACCTCTGCCGGACGCATGAATCGTGGATCGGCTTGATAGTGGTCACGCCAATTAAGATTGACGGCGTTGAATGCCGCTTCGAGGAAATCTTGGACGCTGTGTGTCACACCGGTTGCGAGGATGTAATCGTCGGGAGTGGGTTGTTGGAGCATTCGCCACATCGCATCAACGTACTCGGGCGCGTAGCCCCAATCTCGACTTGCGTCGAGGCTTCCCATCTTAAGTTTGTCTTGCAGACCGAGAGAAATTGAGGCTGCGGCTTTCGTGATTTTCCGTGTGACGAACGATTCACCACGGCGGGGTGACTCGTGGTTGTAGCAAATCGAGTTACAAGCAAACAAACCGAAAGACTCTCGATACAACTGGGTCATGTTGGTCGCGAACGTTTTCGCAATTCCATACGGCGTGACCGGTCGCATGGGAGCGCGTTCATCCTGTGGCGATTGATCTGGACAACCAAAAATCTCGCTGCTGCTGATGTGCAGAAATTTTGGCCGTTTGTCGAGGTCGCGGACGATTTCTAGCAACCTCAGCGTTCCCATCGCCGTAAATTCGCAGGTCGATTCGGGGATTTCGAAACTGGCCCCGACGTGACTTTGGCCTGCCAGGTGATAGAGTTCGTCGGGCTGCGTCTTGGCCAAGACCCGGCGAATCGTCGTGGCGTCGTCGAGGTCTGCGTAATGAAGGAAAAACCGGTGGTTGTAAACATCCTTATCCAGGAACAACGAATCCAGACGCGTGCGTTGTGTCGAACTGTTCCGGCGAACGAGGCCATGGACCGTATAGCCTTTGCCAATCAAAAGTTCAGCCAGATACGAACCATCTTGGCCAGTGATCCCCGTGATTAAGGCGGAAGGAGTGTTCACAGTTTTCAAGAGTGGGGAGCGGGGGTAGTCTTTTCGCGGTAATCGACGGAATGATGTTTAAACGATGATTCGTTATCTAAAGGCTTGTAGGCCGCTCGTTCCGGCCATTTTTGTGAGGTCCAGCGTTTTACCGCATCGGTAATCGACACCACGAATTCTTCGTTAGCGAACATCAAGCTACGTTGGCGACACGCGTGGGGCGAGAACTTGCCGAAATCACGTTGGGACTCGAATCGCTCGATAGCGTCCGTTAGTGATTCAAGTGTTTGCCTATCAAAGAGAACGCCATGCTCACCATCGATTACCGTTTCCGTCACACCACCTCGTCCGAACGCGATCACGGGTGTTCCGCAGGAAAGCGCCTCGACGGGAACGATGCCAAAATCTTCTTCGGCCGCGAAAATCAGTGCTTTGGCACGCTGCATATAATCGACCAGGACGTCCGCTTCTTGGAAACCGAGGAAGGTTACATTCGGGCCTGCCAACTCTTGAGCCTTAATGAAGTCTGGTCCTTCACCAATCACGACCAACTTTCGATCGGGCATATCCTGAAACGCGCGGACGATCAGATCGGTGCGTTTGTAGGGGACCATTCGTCCCGCAACGAGATAGAAATCATCGCGAGAGCCTTCGTTGAGCGTAAAAAGCTTGGTGTCCACCGGAGGATAAACCACTGACGCACCGCGACGATAAACCTTCTTAATTCTTCGAGCAACGAATTTACTGTTGGCGATGAATTGGTCGACGCCCATCGAGCTTCGGATGTCCCAAGATCGGATGTAATGCAGGATCGTGCGTGCTAGCAGCCCCTTTGGTCCAAAACCCAAACCTGCTTCGTCCAAGTAATGGTGATGCAAATCCCAGGCATATCGCACAGGGCTATGGCAATAGGAGATGTGCAATTGATCCGGTCCGGTGATGATCCCTTTCGCAGCAAGATAGGAACTGCTGATCACTAAGTCGTAGTCTGAAACGTCTAGTTGCTCGATCGCGAGCGGCATAAGCGGGAGGTAATTGCGATGCTTTTTGCGAGCGAACGGCAGTCCCTGGATAAACGAGGTTGTGACCGACTTGCCCTGCAGAAAACCACGCTGGGAATCGGGTAGGAAATCGAACAGTGAAAAGAGATCGCAATGCGGAAAAACGTTGATCAATTGCTCGACAACTCGCTCCGCTCCGCAGTAGGTGTACAAGAAATCATGCACAATTGCGACGCGGAGATGCCCGAACTGTCCATCGGAGGGCAAAAGCCCCGTCTCGAAATCATGCATCCAGTCCGCCGACAACGAGCTTTTTACTTGTCCGCCGCGGCGATGTTTTCGCTTCAACAAACTGACGTTTTGTTCGATTTTCCGGACTTTCGCGATACTGTTTTCGGTCATGAGACGGGCGAACAAGGCGAGCCGTTCACCAGCGGACTCCATCGATTTGGTGGCGGCAATTTGAACAGTCAAGGATGCGGCAGCGCCTTCGAGATCCGAAATGGCAACCGGGAGAGACGCCTTCATCTGCTCAAGCATCGCCAGTTCGGAATTCTCCGTCGCCCAGTTCATTTCTCGATCGTTGCCCTTTGGTTCTGACGCATCATTGATCGACACCGGCATACGCAAAGTTACGTGGACAAAATCAAGTCGATCGCCCGCCCGGCAAACTCCTTCCCACCACTGACTAAAGTTCTTGACATGATGAAACTCCAGTTGCATATCTTCAAACGTTGCGCGATGTCGCTTGGACGTACGATCGATTTCACGTTTGGTGCGGAGCGCGTGAACCATTTCGGTTGTGCGAACAGAACCTGCGAGTTGAAGAGCCCCCCAGAAAAGCGGAATCAAAAGCGTCAGGCCACCGAACGTAGCCATGCCGTTAAACGATAGGGCAACGAATCCGATGCCAACCGCCATTATGGAAACCAAGTGGATCGCAATCACAGCCTGAGGATGAGAAAGACCTCGATCGAGAAGGCGGTGGTGAATATGTCCTCGCTCGGCCGAGAACATTGATCGTCGCTGGAGATAACGGCGACGAAACATAGTCAGAAAAGCGTCAAGAATTGGAATACTGATCGCAAGCGACGGCAATACTAGCCCTCGCATGGTTCCGACCGCCGGGTTCGCCATTGCCATTGACGATGCGAGAAAAAAGCCAATCGAAAGGCTTCCGCAGTCCCCCATAAATGTTCGTGCGGGGTGCCAGTTGAAGAAGAGAAAGCCTGCAATGCCACCGCAAAGTGCAAGGGGCAATACTGCGTCGCTTGCGAGGCCCGACGTCACCAAAAAGAAGCTGACGATGGCGGCCGACATAAGGGTTAATCCGCCGGCAAGTCCATCCAATCCGTCGATAAAGTTAATCGCGACGGCAACCCCTACGATCCATAGAATAGTGACCAGCCAACTCACCGAATGAAACGCGAAGACCGTATGGCCCGCCAAAACGATGTCGCCCAAAGCGATGCCGCTACCGCAAACGGTCGCTGCGGCCCCGCAAAGAGCAATCAACTTGAAGCGAGACGATACGGACCGAATGTCGTCGATCAGTCCCACGATGAAGATAAACAGTCCGGCACCGCAAATCGCAAATAGCTGTCGATCGAATCCGGTGGAGAACGTTGCGCCGGAAATCTGACGGTACACAAAAGTGCCAAAAACACCGCACATTAACCCGGCAATGATTGCGATTCCACCGAGTCTCGGTGTGGGAGAGGTGTGTACCTTTCTGGCGTCGGCACGATCAAGGGTATCAAATCGCCGAGCAATCCAAATCGACAGTGGTACTGTCAATATGGAAACGGCGAATGCGATTAGTGCAGGCAGATAGACCATCTAAAATCCTTCTCGAACGAGAAACGACAGTCCGTTAATAAAGTACTCAACCGGCTTTGCGATCGAATAACATTTGGGGTCATTCCAGTCCATAAAATTTCCTCTTTTCTAACATTCTGGCGGCGCGCACTTCGTTCCTCTGGGTGCCATTTCGGTAAACCCGTAACTCAGGATCGTGCGGTCAGTTTTACTATTGTGCTTGAGCGCAAAAATTCTAAGCACTGCAGACTGGTCACAAGATTAGTCGAAAATTAGACACGGAAAAGAGGCAAGATTTTGACTGTTCGAGGGGAATCCGTAGCAACCTGCTTGGGGAAGCCGGTACGCCGTTAGACGACCATTTTTAGTCCGGCCAGGGGGTTTGTTAGCGTTATTGTACTCTGTGCGCCAAACATACGTTGTGTGCGATGGGCATTACGACCAAGTCGAATTGACCGAGCACCCAATTTGCGGGGTTGTGACGCTTGCGTCGACCCTGCGGCGCACCGACGAATTTACAAGAACGGGAAAAGATCAAATCCTCGCAAAGGTAGATGACGTACCTCCGATGGACTAATCTAGGCCCCAGAGGCTGAGACAAGAGCCGGCGCTTATTCCGAAAACATTTTGGGAACTTCGTCCGTTGACCCACCCACTTGGAATCCAATCGCGCGAGCCTCGATCGATTGAGCTGATCGGTTTGATCGCGGCTAGCGTTCTGTGCCTTATCCCCCATGTTGCCGTTTGGGACAACGGTGGATTGTTGCCTTGGACACGCTTTTGGATTTGCCTCGCGACTGGGTTCGTTGCCATCCTCGCGGTTCCCATGGTCATTTGGCGACGCCACTTGAAGACCACTGAATCGTTGGCCTTGCCAGCGATCGCGGTATTGGTTTGGGGTTTAGCCCTGGCTCAAACGGTATCCCTGCCGGACAGGCTGGTTTGCTGGTTCTCGCCGGGTTCATTCAATGCATTCACCGAACTGGTACCTGAGGAAACTTGGCAAGCAATGAGTGTTGCCGGCGATTCATTGCCTGGCGGCCAAACGGCAGGATCGTTTCCCGTTAGTGTCTGTGCTTGGTTGACGCGTCAGGCCCTGTTTACGCCGGCGATGTTTGGTTTTAATGTGTTTTTTGCGATCTTTCTTTTTCAGCGTCGTCGTGCGTTAGTGGCATTGATGGGAACGACTGCCGCTGCCGGAGCAATTTTTTCGTTTCTTGCATTGATCGACACTGTACAAGCAGTTGCGCCGGGTACCGATCCAAGTTTGATCGCGCCGCAAGTCGAATACGGGGCTCCCTTTGGCTCCTTTGTGAACAAGAACAGCGCCGCTTTTTATATGAATCTTGGGTTGGGTTGTACGTTGGGTTTGCTTGTTTATTCCGTGGCGGTGCGCCGACGCTCGCTGATTGGCGATGACGCGTACGACATCCCGGCGACAAATAAGCTTGATGCTTTCCGAGTTGGGATCGAAAGATGCCTGCGCGACGCCGATGCGACCGCGGTCGCGTTGGTGATGATCGGTGTTTTGCAATTCGTTGGCATTTTGGCGAGCAACTGTCGAGGTGGATTCTTAGCGGCCCTGGCCGGGGTTGCGCTCGCGGTGCTCGCCAGCCAAGGTAAAGGGCGTTACCTATGGACCGCTGGGCCGTTACTAGTAGCTACGATCGCGGTGGTCGTTTTGGTTGATCACTTGAATTTGACGGAGACCACGCAGAAACGTGTGGAATCGATTTTTACTCTTGAAGAAGGTTCGCAGGTCGGACGTATCGCTCATTGGAAAGATGGCCTCAGCGCGGCCAAAAATTACTTCCCAGGTGGATCGGGGCTAGGAACGTATTCGCTCGCTTATCTGCCCTATCAGACTTCGATGGGGGATACTTGGTTCTACAATGCGGACAACATGTTTCTCGAGTGGTTAGTCGAGGGGGGCGTATGGTTGTTGCCGTGTGTCATCGCGGGGGTGGTGTTTGTGATTCGAGCCCTGGGGCGAATTCACGCGGTCGTTGGGGCGCCGCATTTGCAAGGCTTAGTAGCCATGGGTTGGTTCTTGCTTGGTATGACCGCAGTCTCCCAGTTCTTCGATTTTGGAATCCTTTACCCGTCAAACCTGTTGACCCTTAGTCTGATGTTGGGAGCGATCTTGGGTGCCGACGCGCGGCCTTACCTTCGTCGCGGGCGTCATTCGTCAAAGTCCGTCATCAAAACGGCGAACGCGGTTTCGCCAAGTCAACCGGCATTTGTAATTAAGTCCAGACGAGCTGAGTTGTCTCGCCAGTTCGCTGTTGCTGCACTGACCATCGCTTACCTTGGGATCGGTGCCGTCACGATTCGTTGGGCAGACGAGGGTGCATGGGAGGACTTCGAAGAGCGGTCATTCGCGAGAAAAAACGACGCCAGCAGCGCGGACTTCGACGAAGCGGTTCTTGAAAGCGTAGTCGCGTCCGATGGTTCGTATGGAAATGCATTTCGCTATCGGAGAGGGAGCCCGATGTTTAAGCTAGTCGCTGCGAATGCGATTCTGGCAAAGCAGGTTCGATCGGCGAGCACGCAATCGCCGCCGGGCTTATCCGCCGATGAGATGCAGCAATTTCGAACGATTTCGAAAATCGAGTTGCGGCGATTCTTGCATTATGAAGAATCAAAAAAGCAAGCCTCGCCATTGCCTGGGGACGCTACCCTTTTGCCGGGACAATCGGTCGCGGAATTGAAGGTCGCGAGACGATTGGCCTGGGAAGCGTTGGCACAGTCTCCACTCGATGTGCGATCCCGATGGTTGTTAATCGTGACCGACTTTCTTGACAGCGACTCGGCAGAGCTTTCACAAAAATTGGTTGATCAAGCGGTTGTCATTTGGCCAAAAAGTTCATCGGTTCTGACTCGATTCGCCAGATTGAGCTTGCCATTTCCAGGATACGAATCGGCAAGCCCACTGTTCGCTCGCGTGTTGACGATTTGGCCGGATCGATTTGAGACTTTGTGGCCTTATATCAACGTGGCGTCGGACGAGACGGCGATTCAGCGATCGATTCCGGATAGCGCGGAGGCATTGTTGGTCGCCATTGAGTCGGATCGAGTGACCGATTCAGTTCGCAGTGAGTTGCAGATGCGAGCGAGAAAGATTCTTGATCGCGATGATGATTCGCTGACGAAAGCCCGTCGCGAGCTTTTGCGAGGTAGGCTGGCCATGCGTTCGAAAAACTTTCCGGGTGCGATTGAATCGTTGGCTGAGGCCGTGCGTTTGGATCCATCTAGCCCACAGGTACGATTTCTTTACGCGGGAGCACTAGAAGCGAACCGTCAGATCGAAGCAGCCGTCGAGCAGGTGAAGAGGTGCTTGGTGCAATCACCCGAGAACGGTCAGTTCTTGGAAATGCTTCGCCGACTGACCGCTGGTGGCTGATGTGATTAGCCGCCACGCGTAAGCGGACGGGCATCGGTTGATGCGCGAAGCGGACCGAATGCTGACGCAAGGACGCTACCAATACATTTTCATATTTGATTTTCGGCGGTCGGTGCGATATCGATACCTGGGGCATCGGGCGCGCGGAGTTTGGCTCTTGGTTTTTCGATCACGGTTCCGGGCACCAACCATGGACCGCTGCTGTGGTCATCCAACAATTGATGCAGTTGCTCGTTATCGATCGATTCAACCTCCAATAACTTTTGGGTCACCGCTTCGAGTGCTTCACGTCGCTGCTCTAAGATTTCGCGAGTTTGGGACAAAGCCTCTTCCAAGATTCGTGAGACTTCTTTGTCGATCAACTTGGCCATCTCTTCGCTATGAGAAACCTGATAGGCTTCGCCTCCGCCGCCTGCCAAAAACGGACTTTTTGAACTCTTTCGATAATTGACGCGGCCCAACCGGCTCATACCGTAATCCATCACCATCGAACGGGCGATTTCGGTGCAGCGTTCCAAGTCGTTTTGAGCGCCGGTGCTGATGTCGGTAAAAATCATTTCTTCGGTCAGCGTTCCGGCCAACAAGACTTTCATTCGGCTTTCGAGTTCGCTTTTTGTCATCAGATAGCGATCCCCATCGGGACGCTGCATCGTGTACCCCAGTGCGGCAAGCCCGCGTGGGATGATTGAAACCTTATGAACGGGGTCCGTATTGGGGAGCGCCGTCGCGACCAAGGCATGGCCCGCTTCGTGATAGGCGACGCGGATTTTTTCGTCTGCGTTCATGATACGGTTTTTCTTTTCCAGGCCTGCCGTGACTCGTTCGACAGCCTCGTTGAACTCATTGATTCCGACCGCCGTCTTTCCAGCGCGAGCGGCAAGCAGAGTCGCTTCATTGACAAGGTTTGAAAGATCCGCACCGGCAAATCCACTGGTGATCGATGCGACTTCTTTTAACTCAACCACATCATCAAGCTTGACGTTCTTGACGTGAACTTTCAGGATCGCTTCGCGGCCTGCGATATCTGGTCGATCGACAAGCACATGGCGATCGAAACGACCAGGACGAAGCAGCGCAGCATCCAGCGTTTCTGGCCGATTGGTCGCTGCGATCACGATGACGCTGTTGTTGCTGTCGAAGCCGTCCATCTCGACAAGCAACGCATTCAGCGTTTGCTCACGTTCATCGTGTCCGCCGGTGAGGTTTCCACCGCGACTCTTTCCCAAAGCATCCAATTCGTCAATGAAGATGATGCATGGAGCTCGATTGGTTGCTTGCTGGAACATATCGCGAACTCGCGCGGCCCCGACACCGACAAACATCTCGACGAAGTCACTGCCCGAGAGCCCAAAGAACGGTACCCCCGCTTCACCAGCGATCGCTTTGGCGAGCAGTGTCTTGCCCGTTCCAGGCGGTCCGACCAGCAACACGCCTCGGGGAATACGTGCGCCTAACTGTTGATACTTGTCAGGGTGTTTGAGGAAATCGACCACCTCGCGAACTTCCTCGACCGCTTCTTCGATCCCCGCAACGTCGTCGAAAGTAATCGCGAGTTCTTCATGACCATAAAGCTTGCCTCGACTGCGACCGAATGCCATCGGCGAACCGACGCCGCCAACTCGCTTGAGCATCATGAACCCGAGGACGATCAAGACGCCGATCATCAGCAGTGAAAGGCCGTGATCCGAGAAAAACGTGCTGGGAAGATTCGTATCCCAGACGACACCAGAAGCCTTGAGCAGATCGATCAATTGTGCGTCTTCGGCATCGTTTTTAATCGTTCGCTGGGTGCGAAAGTTAACGGTCTCGCTCTTGTTAGCGTCCTTGGCCAGAGAGCGCATTTCAACCGTGCCTGTGATGACATCTTGGGCGACAAGAATATTGCTTGGCCGGCTAAGTTCGATCTTTATGTCGGTGTTCCTGTCCGAAGGAACGACAATTTTTCCGGTCTGAGGCTTGGAACGCATCGCCGGATCGCTGAGCGCCGTACCGGTCAAATCATCGATAAAATTTCCTGTCGTTCGAACCAGCCGATCACTGCCGTAGCTTTCGTACTTGGTTTGTTCGAGCAGTTGAATCAGATCCGGGTAGCGAAGTCGCTGCGAATTTGAGTTCATCAAATAGGCGCTCAGAAAGATCGCGCCAACGAGCGCGATCAGCATCAACCAGATACCAGTTTGACGAGACTCACCCGAACTGGGCTTGCGTTTATTATCATCGCTCATACGTTTTCCTTCTTACAGCTATTCATGCTGACGGCTTTTTCAAATCGTTGTCTTGGTTCGAACTTCCTGCAATGACACTTCCAAAATCCCGCCGTATTGCCATCTTAGGGGCAACGGGAAGTATTGGAACCGCGACATGTGCGGTGATCGAACATTTGCAGGCTGTTGACCCTGAATTCGATTGGGTTGTGCATGGTATTTCGGGTCATGCCAACCTCGACTTGCTTGCACAATTGGCGGCTCGATACGTTCCCAAGCGGGTGATTCTGTCAGACCCGCAATGTGCGGAAACCTGGAAAAATGGCGGAAACTCGATTGAAAACATCGCATTTCCCGCTCAAAGTCGAGTCGAAGTCGGTTGCGAGCGTTTGGTTGACTTGGCGGTTGATTCTGAAGTCGACACCGTTGTCGCGGCGATTGTGGGGCGAGCGGGTTTGGAAAGCACCGTTGCCGCGATTCGTGCAGGCAAACGCGTCGCCCTCGCCAACAAAGAAACCCTTGTGGTGGCGGGGGCAGTGGTTTTAGAATCATTAAAGACATCTGGTGCGGTGCTGCTTCCGGTCGATAGTGAGCATTCCGCGATTTTTCAGTGCCTAGCGGGTCGCGAGGCTCCACGGCGAATTGTGCTGACCGCCAGTGGTGGCCCGTTTCGAGACTGGACGACGGAGCAGATGAAATCCGCCACGATCGACCAAGCGATGGCGCACCCAACTTGGCGGATGGGAAGAAAAATCACGATCGATTCGGCAACGATGATGAACAAAGCGCTCGAGATCATCGAAGCAAAATGGTTGTTCGGCGTTTCCGCGGACCAGATCGATGTCGTGATCCACCCCCAGTCAGTGATCCACTCGATGGTTGAAACGTTGGACGGCTCGATGATTGCACAGTTGAGTCCGCCAGACATGCGACTACCGATTCAGTATGCGTTGACGTACCCGCGAAGCGTTGTTGGCGCGACTGAAATGCTGGATTTGACCAAAAATTTAAATCTGTCGCTTTTGCCCGTCGATCGCGAGCGTTTTCCGGCAATCTCGCTCGGTTTTGAAGTCGCCAGGGTCGGAGGGACGGCTGGCGCGGTCGTAAATGCGGCCAATGAAGAAGCTGTCGGTCTGTTCCTACAGGGCCGAATTCGGTTTACTGACATAGTTCCAGCGTGCCAAATGGCCTTGGAAAATCACACATTTGAACAAACCGCGACGATCGACCGGCTGTTGGAGCTGGACCGATGGGCGCGAGCGGAGGTACGGCGGTGGCAGGATCGATCGATTTCGTAGTTGCGTTTGACACGCTTATCCAAACTTTTCCCGCGTTCATGAACGGATGCCCTGATTGGGCTGGCAGCTTGCTCGCTCAAGTTGCTGCGGCTTCATGGGCAGAAACGCTGACCACCCAAGTTTGGATCTGGCTGCGTGTGGCGTTGGGCATCGGCTTCGTGATTTTTGTTCATGAGTTGGGACACTTCTTGGCCGCGAAATGGTGCGGCGTGAAGGTTGAAAAGTTTTATGTCGGCTTTGACGTGCCGATCAAGATTGGCCCGATTCAATTGCCACGATCGCTGGCTCGTTTTCGATACGGCGAAACGGAGTACGGCATCGGCACCATTCCGCTAGGCGGCTATGTAAAGATGCTGGGGCAAGACGACGATCCTCGGAAAGCGGAAGCAGAAGCGAAACGGATTCGTCAAAAATCCGAAGGTGACGAGGGAACGCTGGGCGACGAAGAGACCTCATCGCTTGATCTACGATCTTTCCCGGCAAAGCCAGTTTGGCAGCGGATGGTGATCATCAGTTCCGGTGTGGTCATGAACCTGATCACAGGAGTTCTTTTCGCGACGATTGCATTCATGATCGGCGTCCCTTACACGCCCGCAGTGGTCGGCGATGTGACGCCAGGCGGCCCCGCTTATCAAGCAGGCATCGAGCCCGGTGGTAAAGTCGTGGGTGTCGGCGGGATCGTGAGCGACAACCAGCTTCACTTTCGCGAGATGCGGCTTGCGATTCTTACCGAAGGCCTGGATAACCCCGATGAGCCAGTCAGCGTTTCGATCGAGTATCCCGATGGGATTCGCGATTACAAATTGAAGACCGCTGCGATGCCCGAAGATCCGGCCCAGCGAATCATCGGCATCATGACGCCGTCAGCGACTCGCCTCAGTCAAACCTATTTCGCGCGGCCGGGTTCGATCGCCGCATCAGTGCTTTCCGAACAAGATGCGGGTGCCCAGATCATCGCCGTCAACGGAACACCGTTACCGGGTGATGGTGGCGACGACGATGTTCAAGCGTCGATCATGCTACGCAAGTCGCTTCAGGAAAACGTCGCCAGACCGGTGACGTTGACCCTTCGCCGAACCGACAAAGTCGAAGTCGAAGTCACGATTCCGTCGCAAACGTTGCTTTTACCTAGCATGCGTTTCCAAGTCGGACCGGTTAGCGCCGTTGTGAAAGACGGCGTTGCGAGCAAAGGTGGTGTGCAGGTTGGCGACCGCTTGGTTGCGATCGATGGCAACCGCGACATCGATGCGTTCTTGCTGCCAACGTTGCTTGCCGACGCCAGCAAACCTGTCGCGATGACTTTTCTTCGCGGTGAGGGTGCCGAAGCAAAAGAGATCGAGCTGAACCTAACGCCTTCAGCCGGAGCTCGATCAACTTCGCCGATTAGCGAAACGGACAACATGGTAGCGCTCGATCGATTTGAATTTGCGTATGAAGCGCTGCCGACGATCGCAAGTGTCGACAAATCGGCGGGTGACGACGCAAGTTCGCTCGCGATCGGCGACGTCGTTCGAAGCTTTGCTGTTCGCTGGCCCGGTGGAAAATTACCAGAGGCTTTTGAAGATGATTCGATGGCTGAGATTCGCAAGAAGCTTAGCGAAGGATGGGAAATGAATGCGACGTCGCCGCTGACGTTTTTGGTTCGCATGATGCAATTGTTACCCGTGGGAACCGAGTTCAATGTAATCGCGTCGCGTGGTGAGAAGATCATTGAGTCGACAACAACATTGGTGCAAACTGACGTTCCGTGGTCAGAACGTGGCATTGGGTTTGCGGGGATTGAGCGACTTCATACCGCGTCGAGCGTCGGCGAAGCGTTTTCACTGGGACTTCGTGAAAGCAAACGTCGTTTGGGAGACGTGTTCAATTTTTTGAAATTGCTTGTCCAAGGCAAGGTTCAGTCGAAGCAAGTTGGCGGACCAATCACGATTTTCCGTGCCGCTGGAGCCGAGACCAGTCGCGGGATCTCACCGCTTCTGATGTTCTTAACGCTACTCAGTATGAACCTTGCGATCTTGAACTTTTTGCCCATTCCAGCGCTCGATGGCGGTCATATGGTGTTCTTAATCGCAGAGGCAGTTTTAGGACGCCCCGTCGACGAGAAACTGCAAATGCAATTGACCATGGCCGGCGTCCTTGCGTTGCTTTCACTGATGGTTTTCGCGGTGTTCAACGATATCCGGCAGTTGTAAGTGATACAGTCGCGTTGATTTCAGGAGCGGGAAATAAGTGTCCGGTACCATTTGCCAGGAACTGGCCCTTCGGGTGCTTCGCACAAATGGTACCGGACACTTTTTCCCGTTCATTGCTAGGGAATCAACCAGAATGCACCGGTCACTACGGCGGCCTGATACAGTCCGCCTCGGAGGCTGATCGGTACCGGTGGGCAAATCCACGGGGCGCAATTTCCTGGTCGATAGTAACCAAGCGTGTATTGGCATTCGCTTGGTGAGTGAACTCCCATCTTGTATGGCAGTACCGCGATGTTGAGGAAGAAGTGAGCCGACGAAACGAGCGGCTGGGCGAACGGTCCGGCTGTGTGGCCATAGCGTTCCAGGTTGACTTCCTCAAAGTAAAGCGGCTTGTGGCAAAGGTTTGACGCCTTCCATGTCACCTTGGATTGCTGCCAAGATCGCGGCGCGTAAGCGACCTGTTCGATCAGGCATTCCTGCGGAAGACCCCAGTTCTTCGACAAAAATGCGAGATCGGCTTCGCTGATTCGGTGGATCGGCAATTCCTCGGTGGTGCCGAATTCGGTTTCGATAACAACCTTTTCGTAAGCGAGGTCCCGCAGCCGGCCACGTCCTAGTTTTCGTCCGTCGATCGACTGCCAATCACGAACTTCTTGGCCCTCGTCAAACTTTGATTTCAACTTGCGGAACTCATCCAACTCGATCACATCAGGACGGTACGGTGGAGAGATATCCAACGAAACATTTTGGATCTTTGAATCCGCGATGCTCTTGCGGAATTCATCGCACGAGAACTCGGCTGGGCGTTTGAATTCCTCGTCCTCCATCCTCGATCGAGGCTCGCGCTCGGGCGTTCGGTTGGGGTTACGTGGCAGTTCGAAATCTTCGAGCTGGCGAAGATCGGCATCGTCAGTCTGACGATCTTTTTCGGATCGCGTGGCGTCAAACGGATTCGCGGGAGTCGCGTCTGCTTCCTTCGCCGCATCCAGAGCTTCGGTTTTCGGGAATGGCAACGGTGGCGTTACCTCGTCGGCCTGGGGAGCCATCGATTCTTCAAGCGGTGCAGGATTCCGAAGTTCATTTTGAATGGATGGTTTTGGCAAAGTTGGCAGTTCGACGTTCGGCGCCGCTTCGGGCGATGCAGGAGGATCCCCAAACGGATCGGCGAAAAAGTCTGGCAGGGGCGTAGCCGGGTCGACAGGCGGCACCTTCGGCGCGGCCAACTCGGGGCTCGTTTTTAACCCTGGCGGTAGTTGCAATCCGCCTGCATCGTCGGGCAACTTAATGCCGTCTTGATAGCGAGCTTGCAAAACAGGTGTCATGGCGGCGTTCAGACCGTGACTGGCGACGCTAGCGTCTTTCTGAATGTATCGGACCGTCGAAACCGCTGAAGCATTTTCGGGCTGGCTAGGCGTTATCGTCGCCGCGACCGCCGGCATGACGGGAGGAGCGACTTCGCGGCTCGTTCGCCACTGCAATCCGGATGCGTCAGCCGCTTTTTGGGAAGCCGATCGATGATCCCGAATGCTGGTGCCGCTGAACCGTGGCACCGGACGCATTCCATCCTGAGCGATAGCCGACACGCCTGACATGCTGGCACAGCACGCAGCGACGGCGATCGCCAGTCGGCTAGCTTTGCTCACCCGATTGAACATCGGGGCTGTAGTTTGGCGCTTCTTGCGTAATTGCGATATCATGTGGATGGTTCTCCCTCACCGTCGCCGCACTCACGAGGATAAACCGGGCGTCGTGCCGCAGTTCCTCGATCGTCCTTGTTCCCAAATATCCCATTCCCGCTCGCAGTCCGCCAACCAATTGGTAGACGTAATCGCTGAGCGGACCTCGGAACGGCACCCGCCCTTCGACACCTTCGGGGACAAGTTTGCCCGCTGCAGTGCCTTTTTGCCGGTACCGATCGCTACTACCCTGCACCATCGCTCCCATCGATCCCATTCCGCGGTACGTCTTAAACGTCCGTCCTTGGAACAAAATCAACTTGCCAGGGCTTTCGGTCAGTCCGGCAAACAAGCTGCCGATCATCACCGTACTCGCCCCTGTGGCGATGGCTTTCGTTATGTCACCGCTGAAGCGAATGCCGCCGTCCGCGATGATCGGTATGTCTCGTTCGTTCGCAACGGCGGCCGCTTCCGCGATCGCTGTTACCTGTGGGACACCGATGCCGCTGATCACTCGCGTCGTGCAAATCGACCCTGGACCGATCCCAACCTTGACCGCATCGGCCCCGGCTGCAATCAGATCCAACGTTCCTTCACGCGTCGCAACGTTCCCCGCGATGATATCAATGTCCCAACCTCGCTGTGTCTTCAACTCGCGAACCGTTTCGATCACGTTCTTGCTGTGCCCGTGAGCTGAATCAACCACCAAAACGTCAACGCCTTGGCGAATCAAGCTTTCCGCGCGCTCAAAATCGTGCACGCCGATCGCCGCACCGACTCGCAGACGTCCCAGCGAATCTTTGCAAGCTTTCGGGTATCGCTTCATCATGTCGATGTCGCGAATCGTAATAAGTCCCGTCAGTTTCTTATCTTCGTCAACCAGCAAGAGTTTCTCGACTCTTTTTGCCGTTAAAATCTTCTCAGCTTGCTCAAGCGTTACATTCCCTACCGCCGTCACCAAATTCTCACACGTCATGACGGCGCTGATTGGGAGCTCTGGGTCTTCTAGGAAGCGAAGGTCTCGGCGAGTCAGAATGCCCGCAAGCGTGCGATCGGCATAAACAATCGGAATACCGGAGACGTTTGCTTGGTCCATCAATTCGGCCGCACGGCCGACCCGCTCGTCTGGCGAGAGTGTGACCGGATCGACGATGATGCCGTTTGCCGATCGTTTGACCTTCAAGACTTCTTCTGTCTGCTCGGCGGCAGAAAGATTTTTGTGAATGATCCCCAGGCCGCCCTCTTTCGCCAGTCCGATCGCCATTTCCGCTTCGGTAACGGTATCCATCGGCGAACTGAGCAGCGGAATCTGCAAACGGATACGGCGCGTCAATCGACTGCTGAGGTCGACCTCGCTCGGCACGCATTCGCTGTACCTGGGTTGAAGCAGGATGTCATCAAAGGTGACGCCTGTGAGGACGATCTTCTCTTCCAGTAAGCTTCCGCGACTGACCCGCCCGAGTTGGGAAGATCGTTGGGACGCATCCGACGGCGAAACAGACATCGCTAACCTGACCGATTCCGAGAATGGAACTCAAAGTCAGATAATAAGTCCCCGGGTCCGCGCGGGTCGAGGGGGCAACGGAGTAAGTCTGGTAAGTCATCGTCTAATCGGCAGCCTGAGCCTCTTCCGTAGGTGAGGCGATATGGCCGATTAACGTCGAAACGAGAGCAACGTCGTCGACGGGTTGAATCCAACGCAAATCGACAAGAATCGCATCGTCTTGGACCGCGACGATCACGGCAGGAACGTCGGAAGCCAGTTTCTTTGCCCAATCCGATGCGGGCAAAGTTTGGTGGGTCAGTTTCAATTGACGTGAGGCAACCGTCCATTTGCCGCCAAGTGCAAGCGTCGCGGGGTTCGACGCGACTTCGCAACTGCGAACGCTCGACTCGGCAGCAAATCGCGTCGCCAACCGTTCAGCTCGACTGCGAAGATTCTCTTCCGATGTCAACAACATCGATTGCACGGGAACCGACTCGATATCGTTCGCAACGATCGATTCCAAAGTGATCGTCATCGCCGCTCGTACGGAAACGTCGGCTGCAACGGCCGACCAGACTGAACTGCTAGAGATCGCTTCGAGTCGTTTTCGGTCGCCGATGATCAGACCGCATCGAGGTCCCCCCATCACTCCGTCACCTGGCGTGATCAATAAATCGGCCGAGGTTGCCAGGAGGTCGAAGACGGACGGTAATTTCGGCGTGACCGCAGTACCCAGACCGGATTTGCTTGAGTTCAAGGTTGCCGCTGGTAACCAAAGGACTCGCGTAAGGTCGCTTGGAGAAGACCGAGACTCGCAGAGGGCGGTGAACCAGGGAACCGTGCCGTGTCCACTTTCGACAGCGACCAAAATCGCACGATCGGGGATGCCGCGAGTGTCGGTGGCGTCGACGCGGTCAACGGAGCCAACCTCATGAACGCGACTGTCGGAATCGACCATGCCAGCGCTAAACGCGTCAGGAAGGGGTGAGCCGCTCGGCAGTCGCTGCGACTGCGAGCGATGCACATAAATCGGAACTCGGCGATTGGCATGGGCGATTGCGAGGCAGGCGCCATCGATCGTGGAAGCGACAAGAACCCCGATCTCGCCGGAGCCGAAGCACTTCTGCAACCGTTTGTTCAATCGATTTTGAGCCTCGGCGCTTGTCATTGCTCCCGACTGAAACGCTTCGATCGCAACTTCAATCGCCTCACTGCCGATCGGAACGCCTGCGATTTGCGGGCACGATAAGCATCCTGAGCCGTTGACGACAGGCGTGATCAAGGCGATGTGCCGGCGACTCCATCGTTTCAGGCTGTCCTTTCCAACTCGGGCCCCGCGCATCACGGAGTCAACGCTTTTCGCGGCGGTCTGCGGCAATTCAGCCAGCAGGTCTCCGGCTTTCTTTTTCAATTGCTCGATCGTGTCAGGCGGCATCTTGTCGATCACGCCTCCTACGCCACGGCGAAGGACGTCAACTGCCCAAGGGGGGATTGCCATTTATTGCTCTCTTCTTTCAATTTCCAGCTTGCTGCGCTGAAGCGTCGCAAACCAACCGTGTTCTTTGTCCGGACCATTTCCGCTTCAAATTCGAAACCAATGCGATTAGTATCGCTACCCTACCCGTCTGAATCGCGATAGCTACAGTGTACTGCGATACCGGAATCGCATGATCCGAACCGCAGATCCCATTAACAAGCCGCTAACCATTAGGTGAAACTATGATCATTCGTTCTTTCGCAACGACAATGTTTGCCATTGTCGCATGCACGTGCTCGATGACCAGCATCAACGCTCAAGAAGCCGCTGTTGCCGAGCCCATTTCGGTTTTTGGTGATGCCAAGTTGGAAGCCCCCGCTTCATGGGAACGGATCAAAGCCGCATCGTCGATCATCGAGCACGAATTCGTCGCGAAGTCCGGTGAAGGCGAAGATGCTCCCAAAGCTCGCATTACGATGATGGCTGCTGGCGGTGACGTGAAGGCCAACATCGAGCGATGGAAGGGTCAATTCACCGGTGGGGATGCTGCCGCACAAAAGACTGAAGAAACAAAGATTGGCAACTGGACAGTCCACATTGCCGATCTGTCCGGTTCCTTTTCAGAAACGATGGGCGGCGGCCCGTTCTCCGGTGGCAAAACGGTCAAGCGAGAGAACTATGCAATGACCGGCGTCATTCTGGAGCATCCCGAAGGTCGCAAGTATTTCATCAAGGTGACGGGGCCGATGGACATCGTGAAAGAAAACCGACCGATGGTCGTCAAGATGCTTCAAGGCCTGAAGTAGTTCAACCTTCGTCGGTTTTGATAAGTCTTATAAGTCTTATAGGTCTTATTTGAGCTATAAGTCTTGTAAAAGCCCCCGCCCGATTTAGAGAAATATGAACATCCAGAGTTTTTGGGAACATCATGGAATCGTCCGCAACCCGTTTGCGGAAGAGGATGCCCAAACCGACCCTGTCTTCAAAGAGCACTGCATCAACAGTGCTTATCACCCGACATGGGACAAAATATACGGCGACCCATCGGAGCCTTCGACGGCAATCATCTTTGGTCCTAAAGGCAGCGGAAAGACGGCGATGCGATTGCAAATCGATCGTCATCTAACGCGTTACAACCAAGAGAACCCAGCGAAGCGAGTCTATGTGATTCGCTATGACGACTTTAATCCCTATCTCGATCATTTCGCCGAGCGCATCGGTCGGTTTCAATCAAAGAAGCCTGAAAAAGTATTGGATTCATGGCGTCTCTGGGATCATATGGATGCGATCCTTTGCTTGGGCGTCACCGATCTCGTCAATCAAGCTCTTGCCGCAGGGAATACAACGGAGCCTGTCGACCCGTCGAGCAACAAAGCATTACAACTCACGACCGCGCAGCTCTCCAAACTCGATCGTACATCCGCGCGAGATTTTTTGTTGCTGGCCTGTTGTTACGATCAATCGACTGACTCGACGTTTGGGGGGCGATGGAACCTGCTTCGCAAGAAACTTCGCTATTCGAATTGGAAGTCTTCTGTCAGTTTCTTCTTTGGTATCATTTGGATCTTTGCGGTCGTCGCGTTTGTCCTCTGGATTTGGAACCGCCAAGCGATCGGCGACCGGACAGCGTTGTGGCTCACACCGCTACTGATCCTACCCGGCATCCTGCCGTTTCTGATCAGATGGTTCGGCTGTTTGCGTGCCGCGATGGGAATCCACAAGCACATGCGTGTCGGGAAACGCGAGACGAGTGCGCTGCGGCACATTTTGATGAAGTTCCCGAAGGCGGAACTGGCAAGCCAACCGCTGCCGAGACTAGACCGCACCGATGACCGATACGAATTGCTCAACAAGTTCAAAGGATTGCTCGAAAAACTTGGATACGCCGGCACGATAGTGTTGATGGACCGGATCGATGAGCCTGACATGATCGGCGGAAAATCGGAGCTGATGAGAAGGTTTGTCTGGCCAATTCTGGATAACAAGTTACTAAAGCACCCTGGCGTGGGCTTTAAGTTGATGTTGCCTCAAGAGCTGCACCGAGACGTTGAGCGCGAGTCGCGTGAGTTTCACGAACGAGCTCGCTTGGACAAGCAGAACGTGATTCCGTCATTCCAGTGGACAGGCGAATCGCTTTACGATCTGACTCGCGCGAGAATGTTGGCTTGTGCGGCGAGCGGCAAGCAGGTCGAGCCGAAGGATCTCTTTGTCGACGCCGTCAGCTACCAACGTCTGCTCGCCGTCTTTCAGTCCTTGCGGGTTCCTCGACACCTGTTTCGGTTTCTTTACCGTGTCATGGTCGAGCACTGCAACCGCTATACGGATAGCCAGCCAAAGTATCAAATTGACGCGGAAACGTTCGAGTCCGTGTTTGCGGTTTACAGCCGCGAGATCGAATCGATGACGAATTGACTGCTTTGTAGACATTGGCTGGGGTTGTGACGATTTTTTGAAGGCCATATCATGCTCCGTCGCGCTGCTGAGCCAGTGCATGCACCCCATCCCCGAAGCCTTGTCCATGTATTTTCCGCGTGAAATCGTTGGTTCGCTCGACTTTAGTGGCTCGCTGTTGGCCCAGACGGAAGTGGTCGCGCGGGATCTTTCGCCATTTCAACAGTTCCTCAGCAGCCCCTTTACGCTGCTTGGCGGCCTAATGGCACTGTTTTATTTGTTCGTCTTGCTTCCGGAACGCCGCCGCAAGGCCGAGGAAAGTACAAGGCTTTCGGCGATCAAGAAGAACGATCGGATCGTAACGACCGGAGGCATTCATGGCGTCGTGGCGTCGATCGGCGATGCAGATACCATCGTGATTCGCTTGGACGAGAGCGGAACAGCAAGGATGAAGATCGATCGAAAAGCGGTCGCGCGAGTTTTGTCGGAGCCAGATGAACCGACCAGTGTAAAGGATTAGCTACCCGCATGCATTTTTTTTCTATCCGCCAATAACCCGTTTTTCGAAGATCAAGCCGCTCGCGGTTTGATCTTCCGCACCATTCACCACACACTGTCACCGAAATACTGACCCAAGACTATGGATTGTCTCTCCTCCTTACCGACTGCCTTGGCTTTTAACTTATTGGCTCAGGCAACAGCGACACCGCCCGCAGGAATTTCTTCGGCGCAGTGGGTGGCAATCGGATTGCTTGTTGCGGTCATCGCGGTGCCTATTTTCCTCGGCAGTGTGCTCGCCAAAGCGATCCGAATGCCAAACTACTCGACCCGAATCGCGTGGATTCTTTTTGCGTTGTTGGCCTCGGTAACCGTTCTGACCTTTGGCAAACTCGGTCTGGGTGTCGACCTTCGCGGAGGAACCATTCTTGTTTATGAAATCGATCCGACACGCGGTATTCCAACGGAATCCGATCTGCCGGATGACGGTTCGGGCACGATGAAGACCAGCGTTGCGAGTTCAGAATTGATCCCTTCGCTTGTCAAACGCATCAACCCCGCAGGTACCCAGGAAATCATGATTCGCCCTTATGGCGAGAATCAAATCGAGATCATCATTCCCGCCGTTGATCAACGCGAAGTTGACCGAATCAAGAACACCATATCTCAAGCCGGTATTTTGCGATTTGCCATCGTCGCCAATACTCGCGATCATGGCAGGCTGATCGAGTCTGCAAGAGCCCAATCCGAACAATCGTCACAACGACAGCGTCTCGGCAAAACGATTTTTGATGTCGATGGAAAAACACCAATCGGCTTTTGGGCGTTGGTTGATCGCGAGGACAATGCGGATGCCAGTGGTATCCGTCCGCTTCGGGTCGATGTCTCGCGTTCAATCGTGCGAAACCCCGTCGATGGACGGCTTCTCGAGATCCCGGTCCAGGCGTTCGGCACCGACGGTATCGCCGCTTGGATGAAATCGCAGAGCATCGAAAACATTCAAGTGTTGATGGCGGTCGATTCGCAGCTTGATGTGACCGGCGAGGATCTTGCATTCGCAGCGACAGGCTTTGACGGTGACGGTAGCCCATCGGTGCGATTTAAATTGACGGACACCGGGTCGGGCCGCTTTTTAGCACTGACAACCAATAACGCTCCCGATGGACAGCATCTCCGGTACCTTGGAATTGTTCTGGATGATGCGTTGCTGTCTGCACCCTCGATCCGATCACCGATTCAAGGCGATGGCCAGATCACCGGCAACTTCAGCACTGCTGAGGTCGAGAATCTTGTTCGAATACTAAAAGCAGGACAGCTTCCCGCAGCACTTACCAAGCAGCCAATCGCGGAAAATCAAATCGATGCGACCCTTGGTGCTGACACGATCCGGAGCGGCTTGATGGCCACGATTGGGTCGATGATCGCGGTGCTTGTGTTCATGTTGCTCTACTACCGTTTTCTTGGCGTGATTGCTTGTATCGCCCTGACCTTAAACCTCGTGATGACGGTTGCAGTGATGATCCTCATCAATCAACCGCTGACGCTTCCTGGAATCGCTGGATTGGTTCTGACGATCGGTATGGCCGTCGATGCAAACGTGCTTATTTTTGAACGACTGCGTGAGGAGATCGCCAAGGGCGCGGCGCCTCGAATGGCAATTCGAAATGGATTCTCGCGTGCGACGACCACCATTATCGACTCCAACTTGACGACGCTGATCACGGCAATTGTCTTGTATGCCATCGGCACCGACCAGATTCGTGGATTTGCGGTGACCCTGATTTTGGGCCTCGTGTTCAGTATGTTCACGGCTATTTATGTGTCTCGAACATTATTTGATATTGCCGAACGCAAAGGCTTCCTTTCGCTTTCGATGAGCGACAGCATTTCAAAACTTCGGGACGCAGTAACCGGCCCCAAAGGGATCGATTTCATGGGACTTGGCCCGATGGCAATGGTATTTTCATTGATCCTCATGGCCATCGGAACTGGTGCTGTCGCGATGCGCGGTATGTCGATCTTTGATATCGACTTTTCAGGTGGATCGTCGGTTACTTTTCGTCTTGAAAAACCAGCGACCACGGACGACGTTCGATCGCTTGTTGGCAAAATTCTCGAGAAAGAAAATGGATCGACGATCGACTATACGGTCAACAATGTAAGCGTCGATTATGCGGAGAAAGGTACCGTTTATAAGGTTGACTCCTCGCTGGACAACATTGACGAACTTAAATCTCGGATTAG
>Ga0105046_10003487_pt1 | contig 24943 bp, 15 predicted proteins | sample MAT03_FD_78385 | JGI IMG/M metagenome (GOLD analysis project Ga0105046, IMG submission 78385) | Freshwater microbial communities from Lake Fryxell liftoff mats and glacier meltwater in Antarctica - MAT-03 (megahit assembly) | ecosystem: Environmental > Aquatic > Freshwater > Ice > Liftoff...
AGCACGACGCCGACGCGGTACGTCATTCGCCGGCCGTGGAAGTCGGACAACTGCTTCGACGGCAGCGCCAGGTACTTGTGGGTGGCGGTGTCCTTCGGCTTCTTCTCGGCGAACGTCTTGTCTAGCGTGAGGCCAACTACGGTGCCGGCCGCGGGGTCGAGCTTCACCTTCACAGGGGCGGAGTACAGGTTCCCGGGTGCGTCCGGGAGGTTGATGTCGCGGTTGGTCGCGAGGATGGCTTGCACCGTGTACTCGCCGGCGGGGAGGTCGTTCAGCGCCGGGGCGATCGGGAACACGTCCGACGTGGCGTCGAGGGTGGCGGTGCGGCCGGGGGCGAGGGCGGCTTCGGCGCCGAGGACGGGGAGGACGGGCGGCTTGTACTCGGTGAAGTCGGGCGCCCCGCCCTTCGGCCCCACAGCCACGAGGACGCGGCCGGTCTGCGCCGGCAGCGCCGGGTCGATGGCGACGACGAAGCGCAGGCCGGGCCGGGCGGCCGGTTGCGCGGCGACCACGGACGCGACCAGGAGCGCCGCGACGGCGGCGATGTGGGTGGGCATGGGGCGGCTCGGGCGGGGCGGGGAGGGCGTGTTCAATGTAGGCGAGCCGACCGCCGTGAGGCGGCGGGTGGCGTGCCAACCGCCTCTCACCCGCCGCCTCACGGCGGTCGGCTCGCCGGGCGTTATCCGATGCGCGGGAATAGTGGCTTCGGCTTGCCGTCCACCACCTCCGCCGTGACGCGCAGGTCGTCCGGCTGCGCGGCGAGCACGGCGGCGTCGGTGTACTTCACTTCGGCCCACAGCTTCGGGAAGTTGAAGCTCGTGTAGATCGCCTCCGCCGCCCGCGGGATGAACGGCTTCAGCAGGATGCTCGCCACCCGCAGCGACTGCACCGCGTTGAACAGCACCCGCGCCGCCGCGTCCTTGTCCGTCTTCACCAGCTTCCACGGGGCGTTCACTTCGAGGTACTGGTTCGTCGGCGTCAGGAAGTCCTGGACGATCGCCTGGAGCGCGAGGTTGTACCGGCACCCCTCGACGTGCCCGCGCACCGTCTCGACGAACGCCGCCAGGTCGAGGCCCGGCACGACCGACTCGGGCACCTTCTCAGCCGTGTTCGGGAACACGGAGTTGTAGTTCTTGGTCACCAGTGTCAGCGCCCGGCTGAGCATGTTGCCGAGGTTGTTCGCCAGTTCCGAGTTGTACACCTCCTCGTAGCGCTGGCCGCTGTAGTCGCCGTCCGACGGGTACGGGCACTCGCGCATGAAGAAGTAGCGGTAGGCGTCCGAGCTCGACCGCGCCACCAACTCCATCGGGTCCACGATGTTGCCGAGCGTCTTCCCCATCTTCTCGCCGTTGTTGTTCACGAACCCGTGGCTGAACACCAGCCGCGGCGCCTCCAGCCCCGCCGCCCACAGCATCGCCGGCCAGATGTGGGCGTGGAACCGCGTGATGTCCTTGCCGATGAAGTGAACGTCGCACGGCCACAGCCGCGCAAACAACTCCGGGTCGTCGGCGTAGCCGATGCCGGTGATGTACGTCAGTAGCGCGTCGAACCACACGTAGATGGTGTAGTCGGGGTCGAACGGCAGCCGCACGCCCCACTCCTCGCCGTGCCGCGAGATGTTCAGGTCGTCCAGCCCCTCGGCCTCGATGAAGCCGATCATCTCGTTGCGGCGGCTGTCCGGCTGCACGAACCCGGGGTTGTCCTTCAGGTACGCCAGCAGACGGTCCTTGAACGCGCTGAGGCGGAAGTAGTAGCACGGCTCGGTGCGGCGCACGAGCGGCCGCTTGTGGTTCGGGCACAGGCCGGCGTTCACGGCGTGCACCTTGTCGCTCTTGAACTCCTCGCACCCGGGGCAGTACCACCCCTCGAAGTCGCCCTTGAAGATGTGGCCGTTGTCGAACACCTGCTGCGCGAACTTGCGAGCGCACGCCTTGTGCCGCTCGGAGCTGGTCTGCACAAAGGCGTCGTAGGAGATGTCCAGCGCGTCCCACACCTCGCGGAACTGGCGGGCCATGTCGTCGCAGTACGCCTGCGGCTCCAGGCCGAGTTCCTTGGCGCGGTCGGCGACCTTCAGCGTGTTCTCGTCGTTCCCCATGAGGAAGAACACGTCGTACCCTTCCATCCGCCGGTAGCGGGCCTGCACGTCGGCGCCGACCTTCTCGAACGCTGTGCCGATGTGCGGCCGGCTGTTCGGGTAGTCGATCGCTGTCGTCTGGAACCACTTCGGGCGGTCGGCCATGTGTCACGCTCCTCGAACGACAGAAGCCCGGGGACGGCCGTCCCCGGGGCGTTGCCCCGGGCTATCTTATCCCAGCCCTTCGGGCTGAAGAGGGGTGGTTGGTTTGGTGGGGGTGTGGCTGGGTTTCAGGCCAACGGCCTGGGATAAGATAGCCCGGGGCAACGCCCCGGGTGGGGGCACCTCGGGGCCGCAGCTACGGTTCGACCGGCACGAACGACCGGTGCTTGTCCCAGTCCGGCGGCGGCTCCAGCTCGTCGTCGCCGGTGCCGAGCTTGGTCATCACCCGCCGCAGGCACTGGCTGGCGGGGTCGTCGGGGAACGACTCCTCCAGCGCCCGGTAGGCGTCGGCCCACGCCCCGGCGGTGAACAGGTCCACGGCCGCCTGCCACGCCGACCGCTGGAAGCTCTGGATCGGCGGGTCGTCGGTCGAGTACAGCTGGAACGCCGGGACCGGCTCCGGGAACCCCTTGGCGGTCACGTTCCCGAGCTTCCGGGTGCGGAGCTTGCCGCCCTCCCCGGCCTCGGCCAGCCGGTCCGCCACCGGCCCGCTCGAGATCGCCCCCACCCCGAACGCCTTCGTCATCGACTCCAGCCGGAACGCCAGGTTCACCACCGGGCCGTACAGGTCCACCACCGCCAGGTCGTGTGCCCCCAGCCGCCCGGCGAGGGTCGCCCCGTGGGTCACCCCGAGGCCGCACTTCATCCCCTTCTGGGTCAGCTTGCTCCAGATGCGGAACGCCGCCTGACACGTCGATTCCACCTGCCGGTCCTTCGGGTCCGGCCAGCCCCAGAACGCCAGCACCGCGTCGCCCCGGAACCCGCTCACCACGCCGCCGAAGTCCGTCACCGTGCTGCTCATCGTGTCCAGCGCCAGCGAGATCTTTTCCCACGCCCCCGCCAGGTCGTCCTTCGTGTTCCACACGTCGCTCGAGTAGCCGCGGAGGTCGCAGAACAGGATCGTCACCTCCTTGACCTTCGGCGCCAGCACCGCCTCCAGCTTCTCCGGCTGCTCCATCAGCGGCCACAGCTCGCGGTGCCACGCCTGGCGGATGAAGCTGTTCTGCTTCGCCAGCCGGTTCATCCGCAGCGTCGTCTCGATCAGGCTGACGATGAGTTCGGCCGTCTTCTGGCACTGCTCGAGGTCGCGGACGAGCTTGTCCTGGTTGGCCATGCCGAGGGCCGCCCAGGTGCCGGTCACGCGGCCGCTGACGTACAGAGCGAACTTGGAGTCGTCCTGGAACGGCGTGCAGATGGCCCACGGCGTCTGGTTCGCGGTCGCCTGCGGGGCGGCGAGCGTCATCTCGTGGCCGCTGCCGGTCTCGGCCGTGTCCGCCGACCAGCAGTGGAGGCAGCTGCGGCGGCTCTCGACGATCGCCTTGTACGCCAGCCGCCGCGACGGCACGAACCCGCCGGCGAGCACCGCCTTCGGGCCGACGTTGGCCTCGACGACCGCCAGCCGCCGCTCCCCGGCCGGCGTCTCCGGCGGGATGCGCACCACCCCCGCGGCGTCGGCCTGCGGCAGCGCCTTCATCACCACCTGGAGCATCTGGCGGAACAGCCCCTGCTCGTTCACCGCCGCACGGATGGTGCTCGGCAGCTGCTCCAGCGCCTTGAGCACGGCCGCCGGGCTGGCGAACGCGATGTCCTCCAGCTGCGCCCGCGTCCGCTCCTCCTGCCGGGCCACCACCGTGGCGTCGATCGCCGGCGGCGGGCTGACCTCGTTGTCGCCGTGGAGGACGAACTGCGTCTGCCCGATCCAGAACGACTCGCCCGGCCCCACGTTCCAGCCGGTCACGTCGAGGAACCGGTCGCGGGCCTGCGGATCGCGGACAACGATCTTGTTCACCGGGGCGTCCGGGTAGTCCGGCAGGACCGGCCCGCGGCGGTCGACGCGGAGCTTGCCGGCGTCGAACGTGACGTCCGCGTAGTACCGCGACACCTGGTCGTCCTGCGGCACCGGCAGGTCCATCTTGGCTTCGTCGCGGCCGAGGCGGTACTGCTTCCCGGGGGCGAGGGGGAACCGCCGGGTGAACAGCGCCGCCTGGACCTTCGGCTTGTCCTTGGTCACCTGGATGTTGGTGATCGCTTCCAGCTCAGCCATGACCCGCGAACTCCCACCCGCGGCGGGGGCGAAATAGCTACGAGCACGATTCTACAGCTCGCCCGCCGCGCAAACCACCCGGGCGAACCACCCGTGGCGAGCCGACCGCCGTGAGGCGGCGGGTGGCGTTCCCGTCACCCGCCGCCTCACGGCGGTCGGCTCGCCAGCGCTCCCCGCCGCTCACCGCTCGTTCTCGCGCCCCCGCAGCAGGCGGAACAGCCACACCCACAGCACCACCACCAGCCCGCCGAGCGTCCCCGCGAGGATCGCCCCGGCCCACGCCAGCTGCCCCTTCAGGTGCTCGACCGGGTCCAGCGCCACCGCCTCCGGCACCTGCGCCACGAACCCCCACGTCCGGTCGCGGCCGTCGGCGTACCGGCTGTGCGCGAACGGGCGGAACGTCAGCGTGTGCGACAGCAGCTCCGCCCCCCCGGCCGGGGTGCCGAGCGTCACCGGGTCCACGTACCGGCTCGGGCCGTCCTCCACCCCGCCGGCGGCCGACCGCCACGGCACCAGCGCGTCCGGGCTGCGGCCGTGCTCCGCCGCCTGCCGCCGGGCCAGGGCGGTCACGTTCTCGGGGTCGCGTTGAACGCCGCGGGCGGCGTCGGCCTCGAGCGCGGCCATTCCCTCCGCGTGCCACACCCACGCCCCGCGGTCGTTCACCACGAACGGCTCCACCGCCCGCGCCAGTTCCTGCCCCTCCGCCAGGAAGCGGTCCGGCATGTCGATCAGCGTGCGGAGGTGGTGGTTCACGTCGATCCCGATCGACAGCAGCCCGACGACCCGGCCGTCGGCCGCCCAGACCGGCGTGGCCACGTCGATGCGCCAGCTGCCGTCGCGGCGCGACTGGTACGTGTGCGAGATGTGCGTGCGGCGGACCACGGGGTGCGGCCGGCCCTCCTCGTCGAACCGGTTCCCGCCGGCGGAGAAGTAGTCGCGGAACGACCGATCGGAGCGGTACAGCGCCGCCTGCCGCGGGTCGGCCCGGTCGGCCGCGGCGGACACGCCGGCCGTCTCCTGCGCCAGCGTGAACCCGCGCGCCGGGCCGCCGTCCGGGGTGTCGCCTGCCACCACCAGCAGCGACACCATCCGCCCCTCGACCGCGGGCCAGCGCTGCCGCGCGTCGCGGTGGACGGAGGCGATGTAGGCGTCGAACGCGGTTCGGTCTGCCGGGAGCTCGGCGACGGACGCGGCGGCGGTCAGCCGGTCGCGCAGGTCGGGCGGCACGACCGCGTGCTCCTCGACGAACGACACCCGGTCCTGCAGCGCCCGCTCGATCGCGCCGCGGCCGTACCACGCGGTGCGGACGAGGGTGCCGTCCGTCTCGCGGCCCACGTCATGGGTCGTCCGGTCGTACACCCGCCCGGCGGCGAACACGCCGGCCCCGACAACCAGGGCGACGAACGCCAGCGCCGACAGGCTGCCGACCAGGAAGAGCGACCGCGCCCGCCGCCGCTCCCGCCGCACGGCCGCGACGCGGTCCTGGCGGATCAGCTCGGCGAGTTCGCCGGCGTCCGCCGGCCGCGCGGCGGGGTCGGCCGCGAGGCACCGCCGCACCAGCGCCGCCTCGCCGCGCTCGCGGGCGCGGTCGGCCAGCCGGGCCAGCAGTTCTGACTCGTCGCCGGCGACCGTGCGGCGGAGGATTTCGTCGGTCGTCTCGCCGGTGTAGGCCGGCTTCCCGGTCAGGATGACGGCGAGGATGCTGCCGAGGGCGAACACGTCGGCGCGGGCGTCGACCGGTTCGCCGCGGGCCTGCTCGGGCGGCATATAGCCCGGCGTGCCGAACACGTCACCGGCGCGGGTGAGTCCGTCGCCGACCGGTCCGCCCGGGTCGGCGGCGTCGTCGGCCGGCTGGCCGGTGAGCTTGGCGAGCCCCCAGTCCATGACGTGGACCTCGCCGAACGCGCCGATCATCACGTTTCCCGGCTTCAGGTCGCGGTGGACGACGCCGTGCGAGTGGGCGTACCCCACCGCCTCGCACACCCGCTCGAAGACCGTCATGCCGCGCAGCCGCCCCTCGATCGTCGCCGCCAGGTCGGCGAGGGCGTCGGTGAGGACGAGGCCGCGGACGAGCTTCATGGCCAGGAACGGCCGGCCGTCGGCGAGGCGGCCGACGGCGTGGACGGGCGGGATGCCGGGGTGAACCAGCTGTGCAGTGACGCGGGCTTCGTTGAGGAACCTGCGGGCGGTCGGGCCGTCCGGGGGGATGTGGGGGAGGAGCGTCTTGATGGCCACGGACCGGCCGAGGGCGAGTTCCTGGGCGAGGTAGACGACGCCCACGCCGCCGCGGCCGATCTCGTGCTCGACGACGTACCCGGGCAGTTCGGGCGGGGCGTCGCCGGCGGGCGGCGGGCGCCACTCCGTGTGCTGCGGGGTGGTGCGGGCGTTCGGGTCGAAGGCGGGCGGCTCCATCGGTTTCGCGCCTCACCCTTGCCCCGCGAACTCCCACCCGCGGAGGAGGCGGAACAGCCACCCCCACAGCCCCACCGCCAGCGCCGCGAGGGCGGCGACGAGGATCGACCCGGCCCACACGAGTTGCCCCTTGAGTCGCACGACCGGGGCCAGCGCCGCGGCCTCCGGCACCTGGGCGACGAACCCCCACGCCCGGCCGCGGTGCTCCTCGTACCGGCTGTGGCGGTACGGGTGGAACGTGAGCGTGTGGGCGAGCAGTTCCGGCCCGGCGGCGGCGTCGGTCGCGGCCACCGGGTCGGCGTAGCGGTCGGGGCCGTCGGCGAGGCCGCGGTCGGCCGACGCCCACGGGACGAAGTCGTCGGCCGACCGGTTGTGGAGTGGGGCGAGGGCGCGGGCGCGGGCGGTCAGGTTCTCGGGGGCGCGGAGGACGCCGCGACCGGCGTCGGCGTCGAGGGCGGCCATGCCGTCCTCGTGCCACACCCAGGAGCCGCGGTCGTTCACCACGAACGCGTCCAGCGCCTTGGCGATGTCCTGCTTCTCGGCCAGCACGGCGTCCGGCATGTCGATCAGGTGCCGCAGGTGCCGGTTCACGTCGAGCCCGACCGACAGGAGGCCGACTACCCGCCCGTCGGCCGACCACACCGGCGTCACCAGGTCCATCCGCCAGCTCCCGTCGCGGCGGGACTGGTACGTCTGCGAGATGTGCGTCCGGCGGACGACCGGGTGCGGCCGGTCGAGCTCGTCGAACCGGTTCCCGGCGGCGGTGAAGTAGTCGCGGAACGACCAGTCGGTGCGGTAGTTCTTCGCCTGCTCCGGGTGCTCGCGGTCCTCCGTCGGCGGCCGCGCCCCGCCGGCCCGGGACAGCGTGTAGCCGCGGGCCGGGCCGCCGGCCGGGGTGTCACCGGCGACCACGATGAGCGCCGCCGTGCGCCCCGCGACGCCCGGCCAGCGATTCTGCGCGTCGGCGTGGACGGCGGCGACGTACCGGTCGAACGCCGCCCGGTCGCCGACCGCGTCGAATGCTTGATCGGGGTTCGCGCCGGCGGCTGCGACCCGCTCGGCGGCGGCCGTCAGCCGGTCGCGGACGACCTCGCCGACCTGAGCGTGCTCCTCGACGAACGCGACGTGATCCTGGAGCGTCCGCTCGACGGCCCCCTTGCCGTACCACGCGGTGCGCGTCAGGCTGCCGTCGATCTCGCGGCTCACGTCCGCCGTGGTGGCCCGGTACACCTTGTCCGCGGCGAACGCGCTGACGCCGGCGATGAGGAGCACGAACACCAGCGTCGCGGCGGCCCCGACCGCGAGCGGGCCGCGGACCTGCCGCCACCACACACGCTGCTTCAGCCGCGCGACCACCTCGCCGGCGTCGCGCGGCCGCACCGCCGGGTCGGTCGACAGGCAGCGGTCGATGACGTCGGCGAGGAGCGGGTCCACGAGCGTCCGGTGGGCGGTCGGCTTCGCCGCGGCCGTCACCCCGTCGCGGTACGCGGTCAGCTTCGTGGCGAGGTGCTCGGTCCCGCGGATCGACTTGAGGATGGCGTCCTCGCGCCGCGGCGGCTCGCCGACGAGGAGCTCGTACATCAGGGCGCCGAGGGCGTACACGTCCCACGAGCTGTCCGAGCGCTTCCCGGTCAGGGCGGCGTCGGCCTGGTCCGGCGGCATGTAGAAGAACGTGCCGAGGGCGGGGGTGTCGTCGGTGGCGAGGTGGGCCTGGCCGAAGTCGGCGATGAGCGGCTGCGGCGGCTGGCCGGCGTCGGTCCGGTGCAGCAGCACGTTGTTCGGCTTCAGGTCGCAGTGGTGGATGCCGCGGCGGTGGACGGCGGCCAGCGCCTCGGCGACGCGGGTGAACACCCGCACCGCCTCCGCGACCGGCACGACCGCCTCGCCGGGGCGGGTCGTCGGCTTCGCGGCGGCCACGACGCCGGCGAGCGAGCCGGCGTTGGCGAGCGGCATGACGTAGTGCGGCGGCTGGTTGGCGTTCCCCCGGCGGACCTGCTTGACGGTGACGATGCCGCCGGTCCCTTCGAGCGCCAGCAGGTGCTTGACCTCGCCGAGCATCGCCTCCCAGCGGTCGTCGCCGGCGGTGAGGAATTTGACGGCGACGCGCTCGCCGCTGTAGAAGTTCTGCCCCTCCCAGACGGACCCGAATGCCCCGGTGCCGATCCGCTCGAGGAGCTTGAACTCGCCGACGTCGATGCGGTCGCGGTTGCGCTCGATCCACTGCTCAAGGGCGACGAGGGCGAGCCCGGACGGCAGCCCGGACTCGCCCGGCCTCGGGAGCCCGGGGGCGGTGAGCGCCTCCTGCCAGTCGCCGGCCGGCGGGCGGGCGACGGTGGGGGCGTTGGGGTCCGGCACGTCGGGCGGTGGTGACATCCGCGGACTCGGGGGGGGCGGGTCGTGGCGGGTATAGTGTACCCCACGCCGGCCGGGGCCACAAACACTTCCGGCTGTCCGCGCGTGGCGTTTCAACGTTCGGCCGCGCGAGGAGGACACACGCGCCGTGTGCCGTCGGGCGGCGGCGCGGCAGTTGCACCGCCGGGCGACGGTGCCCACGTTCCGGGAGAACGAGCCATGACGCGAATCGCGTGCGGGGTCGGGCTGGCGGCGCTGCTGGCGCTGACGGGGTCCGCGGCCGGGCAGGAGAAGGACTCGCCGTTCGACCCGGCGAAGCTGATCGGCCGGTGGGAGCCGGTGGAGGCGAAGAAGGACGCGGTGACCTCGGTGGAGTTCAAGGCCGCCGGCAAGGTGGTGTTCAGGCTCGGCGCCGCCGGCAAGGTCGAGACGTGGGAGGGAACGTACGCGGTGACCGGCGCGAAGCTGAAGTTCGTGCTGACGGTCGGCACGAAGACGATCACCGAGGAGGTGGTGGTGCTGCGGCTGACCGCCGACCAGCTCGACACCGAGGACGCCAAGGGGAAGAAGGAGTCGTTGAAGCGGGTCCAGTAAGCACGGCGAAGCCCGGGGGCGTCAGCCCCCGGATGCGGTTATACTGTAGGAACGACCGGAGGCTGAGCCGTGCCCGCCGACCCCACCTGGACTGCCGCCCTGACAGCCCTCCGCCGGGTGGCCGGGTACACGCTCCCGCCCGCGCTGGACCGGCGCATTCTCGACCTGGGCGAACGGAAGGAAGCACTCTCGCCCGACGAGCGGGACGAGCTGACGGCGTGGGTGGAGTTCACGCAGCAGCGGTCGATCGACCGCTTGGAGGCCGAGTTCGCGCTGCGCCGCCTCGCGGCCGCCGAGCCGGTCCCGGCGTGAGCGCATTCTCCGCCGCCCGGCGGGCCGAGGTCGCCGCCCGCGCGGGCCACCGGTGCGAGTACTGCCGCCTTCTCACGCGCGGCCAGGTGGCGACCTTCCCGATCGACCACGTCGTTCCGAAGGCGGCAGGTGGTTCGACCGACCCGTCGAACCTGGCCCTGACGTGTCCGCACTGCAATTCGCACAAGGGGGCCGCGGCCGCCGGCCCCGACCCCGCGGACAGCAGCGCGGTCCGCTTCTTCCACCCGCGCGAGGACGTGTGGGAGGATCACTTCGCGTGGTCCCCGGTCACCCCGGGCGAGTTGGTCGGCCGCTCGCCCACCGGCCGGGCAACGATCGAGGCGTTCGGGATCAACGCCCCGGACATGATCGACCTGCGGATGCTGCTGATGAAGCTCGGCCTGTTCCCCGAAGCGGCGGTTTGACACGACGTGCGCGGGCTCGGCTCGCCGGGGTCACTCCTCTTCGACCGCCTGGTCGTACAGGTGCCGCGCCGCCCGGCCGCTGATGACGCCCTGAACCAGCAACTCCGCCGCGATCCGCTCGACGGCGCGCCAGTGGCCGTCGTCCGCGAGCAGGTTCTCGACCTTCGCCAGCATCCGCTTTTCCAGCCGGGCCGCGGCGCGCGCGGTCGTCTGCTCCAGCAACTTACGGACGTGGCGCAGGTCGCGCTCGGCCTCGCCCCAGCCGTAGGTGCCGGTGTGCCGGGCCTCCGCGGCCAGGCCGCCGAGCGAGATCATCACCTCGCGCTCCACCCAGTCCTCGGACGGGCGGAACACCGCCTTCCCGAACTCGCACTGCCCTAGCCGGTCGCGGTTCGGCAGCACGCTGACGCGGTGGACGGGCCGGCCCAGCGCCAGGGCCACGACCGCGTGCCCGGCCTCGTGGTACGCCGTCGCCGGGTCGTATTCCACCTTCTCGTCCATGCCGCGATTATACCCTGATCCGGGTGGGACACGACTTCGAGTTCGTCGTCGTCGGACAGGGGCTCGCCGGCACCGCCGTGGCGTGGCAGTTGCGGCGGCGCCGCCGGCGCTTCCTCGTGCTCGACCGCGCCGACCCGGGCGCCGCCTCGCGCGTCGCCGCGGGCCTCATCACGCCGTACACGGGCCGCCGCGTCGCCCGCACCTGGAACCTCGACCACTGCTTCAACATCGCGACGGGTTTCTACGGCAGCTCGGAGGCGGAGACGGGCACGAAGTTCTTCCACCACGCCCCGGCGCTGCGGCTGCTCGCCGACGCCGCCGAGCGCGACGTGGCCCGCGGGAAGATCGACCCGACGCGGTTCGACCGCTCGATCAACCCGGCGTGGTTCGCGGCCGCGCACGGCGGCTTCGACCTCACCCCCGCCGCCCGCCTCGACACCCCGCGCTTCCTCGACGCCTACCGCACGCTGTTCCAGGAACACCACGCCTACCGGGCGATCGACCTCGACCCCGCCGACGTGGAACCGACCCCGACCGGCGTGCGGCTGCCGCGACTGGGGCTGACCGCGGGGTGCGTGATCTTCTGCCAGGGTGCGGCGGGCGTGGGGAACCCGTGGTTCCCGCAGGTGCCGTACAACCCGGCGAAGGGCGAGGTGCTGACGGTGCGCGTCCCGGGCCTCGGCGAGACGCGGCCGGTCCACCGCGGCGTCTGGCTCGCGCCGCTGGGCGGCGAAGTGTTCCTGGCCGGCAGTACCTACGACCGCGACGACCTGACTCCGACGCCGACCGCGGCCGGCCGGGCGGCGATCGAGGCGGGGCTGCGCGAGTTCCTGAAGCTGCCGTTCGAGGTGCTCGACCACCGGGCCGGGGTGCGGCCGGTGCTGCGGACCACGAAGCCGATGCTCGGCGTCCACCCGCGCCGGCCGGGATTGGCGATCCTGACCGGCCTCGGGTCGAAGGGGGCTCTGTACGCGCCGGTGTACGGCGCGACGTTGGTGAACCACCTGACCGACGGCCGACCGATCGACGCCGAGGTGCGGCTCCCGACCGCACCCGAAATCCCTTGACACCCACCGATCATGGTGGGACACTCGAACCGGTGGGCGACTCGCCGCCCGCACACCTCTCCGACCATCACGCCATCCCCGGAGCCCCCATGCCCCGGTTATTCATCGCGCTCGCGTCCGCGCTGGTCGTCGTCGGCTGCGGCGGCGGCGACGGCAAGGAGGCCGTGTCCGGCAGTATCACCCTGAAGGCGAAGACGTTCCCCGACGGCGGCCTCGTTACGTTCGAGCCGCTGGAGAACCAGGGGACCGCCGCCCCGTCGGTCGTTTCCGGCGGGAAGTACGACATCCCCCGCGAGAACGGCCTGAAGCCCGGACGGTATCGCGTGTGGATGACCGCCGGCGACGGCAGGACGGCGGTGAACCCGGTCAGCGCCGACCAGCCGCCCGGCCCCGGCGGCGGCGCCAACATCGTCTCCAAGGACCTCGTCCCGGCCGCGTGGGGGCGCGAATCCAAGCAGGAGGTCACCGTCAAGGCCGGCGGGCCGAACATGTTCGACTTCAACATCCCGTAGCCGCGGGTTTCGCCCCGTTTCATCTCCGGTCGGTGCCTCTCATCCCCAGGTCGTTCGTGAGGAGGGTGTCATGCGTCCGCGTTCCCGTGCCGGGTTCACGCTCATCGAGCTGCTCGTCGTCATCGCCATCATCGCCATCCTGATCGGGCTGCTGTTGCCGGCGGTGCAGAAGGTCCGCGAGGCCGCCGCCCGCGCCAAGTGCCAGAACAACATCAAGCAGATCGCGCTGGCGAACATGGCCTACGAGAGCGCCCACGGCACGTTCCTGCCGGGCGTCAGCCGCACCGGCTGCTGCTGGGGCACGTGGATGGTCCCCATCCTGCCGTACATGGAGCAGCAGCCGATGTTCGCCGGGTACACCAACTTCGGCGGGCTGGACAACGGCGGCGGCACGCCGGCGGGGTCCACCAGCCGGTATGCCGGCGGGGCCAACCTGACGAACGTGGCGAGCAAGCAGCTCGGCACGTTCCTCTGCCCGAGCGACCAACCCCAGATGATCGGCAGCATCACGCTCCGCAACTACGTGCTGAACGCCGGCAACACCAATTTCTACCAGGTGAACCAGCCGACCGGCTGCACCGGCGGGACGACGACGGCGGCGACCGGGTGCGTGACGTTCGGCGGCGCCCCGTTCGGGTGGTACGAGGACCCGGCGACGCTGGCCGCCGGCGGCGACTCGTCGCCGGTGGACTACGTGGGCGGGAACGCCGCGACCGGCCGGTCCGGCCAGCCGCGGAAGATCGCGGCGATCACGGACGGGACGAGCAACACGCTGTGCGTGGCGGAGATCGTTCTGGGGCGGCAGAGCCCGGCGGCGGACTACCGCGGGTTCAGCTGGTGGGGCGGGGGGGCGGGGTTCACGACGTTCCAGACGCCGAACCACGGCAGCGCCCCGGACGTGATGACCGGGGCCGGGTGCAACAACGACCTGACGAGCAGCCCGCGGATGCCGTGTACGACGACCTCGACGGGCTCGCTGGCGCGGATGCAGCTGGCCCGGGGCAAGCACACCGGCGGCATCAACGCGGCGATGTGCGACGGGAGCGTGCGGTTCGTGCGCGACGCGATCGACCTCGCGGCGTGGCGGTCGGCCGGCACGTCGCAGGGGGGCGAGACGATCCAGCTGAACTGACGCGGCCGGCCCTTGCGGGCGGCGGGAATACCGGTCACGCTATGGTGTCGTGACCGGTAGCCCGCCCCGCCCCTCCCGGGTCGCCCATGGAACTCTGGGTCTGCTGCGGCCTGGTGGTACTGCTCGGCATGACCGCGCTGGTCGGGAAGGCGCTGTGGGAGACGGCCGCGGCCGTCCTCAACGCGCTGACCGGCAAGGCCAGCCCGCCGCCCCCGCCGCGCCACCGCCGCCAATGGTGCCCCGGCTGCGAGCACGAGTTGCGGCCCCACGACCTACGCTGCCCGCGGTGCGGGTTGGAGCAGGACAGCCGCCCGGCCGTGCGACTGGAACACCTCCGCTTCGCCGTCCGCGAGGTGGCCGGCCTCGTCGAGCGCGGCGAACTCGACGCCGCGGCCGCCGCACCGGTGACCGACGCGCTCCACATCCGCCTCGACGCGCTGACCGCCCGACCCGCCGAGCCGGCCCGCGCCGAACCCGTCCTGGCCCGACCACTCGAGTCCGTCCCGCTGCTGGAAGCGGTGCCTGTACCTCCGCCGGTCGTCGCGGAGCCGGAAGCGCCGCCGGAGGAGCCGCGGCGCGGGGGGTCGCTCGCAGGTTTCATGGAGGAGCGGAACATCTTCTGGGGGGAGCTCGTCGGCGGGCTCCTGATCGTCGGCTGTTCGATCGCGCTGGTCCTGTCGCTGTGGCGGTCGCTGGAGCAGCTGCCGTACGCGCCGTTCCTCCTCGCCGCCGGGGTGACCGCGGCGCTGTTCGGCGCCGGGCAGTACACGCTGCACCACTGGCGGCTGGCGTCCACGAGCCGCGGCCTGCTCGTCATCGCGTTGCTCCTGGCGCCGCTGAACCTGCTGCTGCTCGCCACGCCCGCGGCCGACGGCGGCGCCCTCGACCTCGGGGTGAAGGTGGTGACACTGCTGGCGTTCGTGGCGATGGCCCGCGCCGCCGGCCGCGACCTGATCGGCACCGATCTGCTGCCGGGTCCGATCGACCGCCGCTGGCTGCTGGCGCTGGCGGTGGTGGGGGCGCCCGCGGCGGTGTGGGTGCCGGGCGGCGTCGCCGCGCCGTGGCTGCCGCTGGCCTGCCACACCGCCGCGTGCGCCGCCGTTCTCGGCGGGCTGACGTGGTACCGACGGCAGCCGTCGTCGGAGCCGCTGGGCGAAGGGGCGGCGACGGCGGTGTTGGTGTTCGTCGGCGTCAGCCTGTTCGCCCTGAGCGCGGCGTGGGGTCTGCTGCTGACTCGCGCCCCCGACGTACCGCTCGCGGTGCGCGGCCTCGCGGTGCCGCTGGTGATCGGGGCCGTGCCGCTGCTGGAAGCCGGACTTCTGGTGCAGCGGCGGCTCGTGGCCGGGCACGGCGGGCTGAAGGCGACCGCGACCGGCGCCGCCGTGGCCGGCGCGGCGTTGCTGGCGACTGGCGTGCTCTTGGCGTGGCCCGACCCGCTGCGGCTGACGCTCGCCGCCGCGGTCGCCGGCGCCCTGCTGACGCGGGTGGCCTGGCGCGAGGCGCTGCCGTGGTTCCAGCTCGGCGCCGTTCCGCTGCTGGCGCTCGCCTTCGTCCTGGCGAGCCTCGGCGCCGCCGGCGACTGGGGCGGGGGTGCGTCCGCGGAGTGGACTCGGACACTGCTCGTCAGCGCGGCCGCGGGCGTCGGCTACGTCGGCTTCGCGCTGGTGCTGGCGGCCGTGGGGAACTTCGCGGCCGCGGCCGGGCGTCGGGCGCTGGGCGAGTCGTACGCGCTGGGCGGCCTCGTCGGCGGCGTCGCGGGGCTGCTCCTCCTGACCGGCCACGGCGACCAGGCGCCGTGGCCCGCGGCGGGGGCGCACCTTGCCGCTTCGCTCGGGCTGCTCGCCGCGAACGTGCGCTGGAAGTTCCGCGCCGCAGCACAGGCCGGCGTCTGGCTCGCGCTCCTGGCGACACTGTGGACGCTGTGGGCGCTGCGGCCCGACTCGCCCGCCGCGTGGGACTTCACGGTCGCGCTCGAAGCGCTGGCGCTGGCCGCGGCGGCGCTGGCGCTCACGCCGCTCGCCGCGAAGCTGGGGCCGCGAGGGGTCGTGTTCGGGCAGCTGCGCGTCGGCTGCCGCGACGTGGCGACCGCCGCCGCGGTGCTCGCGCTCGTGCTGGCGCTCGACCGGCCGGCGTACGACCTCCACGCCGGGACGTTCCTGGCGCTGTTCCCGACCGGCCTCCTGTTGGCCCGGGTGGCGGCGCGGTCCGTGTTCACGTATGCCGGGTCCGCGGCCGCGTTCGTGGGGCTGGCGCACCTCGCGTACTACACGCTCGACCTGCGGCCGGAGCGCGCGGCGCTACTGCCCGCGGCGCTGACGCACGCCACCGTGTGCGCGCTGTTGGCGCTGGTGTTGCGCGGCAAGCGGAGCCGCGAACGGCTGTTCACGAACCCGCTGCGGGCGACGGCGCGGGTGTCGGCGTGCGCCGCCGGCGTGCTGTTGTTCGTGCCGCCGGCGGGGCTGGCGCTGGAGTGGTCCGGGTACGCGGCGGGGCTGGCGGTGCTGGGGTTCGCCGCGGCGTGGGTGTGGCGCGAGCCCGGCAGCTTCTCGCCGGCGCAGGCGGCGCTCGCGGCCGCGGCCGTGCTCGCCGGGCTGGCCTGGGTCGAACGACAGGAGTGGTGGCCGGAAGCCACCCCCCTCGACCCGCGCGTGCTGCGCGCGTTCGGCGTCGCCCTGGCGTTGCTCGGGCTCGTATGGGTGGTCGCCCGGCGGCTGGCGGCCCGCAGCGCCCGCCTCCGGGAGTTGTGGCTCGCCGACCCGTTCGCGCTCGACCGCTTCGTCATCGCTGCCGTCGTCGTCGGGCAGCTGTTGGTGCTCGCCGCCGCGGTCGAACCGGCCGTGCGCGACGAACTGACGCCGCTCGGCTGGCGAGTCCATTCCACCGCTACTCAGCTGGCGCACGCCTTCGAGCCGGCGGCGTGGCTCGTCCCCGCGCTGCTCGCGGCCGTGCTGCTCGGCTGGCTCCGCCTCCGCACCGACGCCGAACCGACCGGCGGCCCGGCGCTCGTCGGGCTGGTCCTGCTACTGCTGACGCTTCCGCTGCTGGCCGCGGGCACATTCGGCCCGCAACTCGCCGCGGCGTCGGCGCTGCGATGGGGGATGGCGGCCGCGTTCGTGGCCGGGTCGGCACTCGTGTTCGCGCGCCGGCCGCTCGCGCACGCCGCCGACCGAATCGGCTTCCGCCCCGGCGCCACGCCGGCCGCGGCGTTCTGGTCCTACCTCTTCCTCGCCGGCTCGGTCGTGGTCGTGGTCACGCTCACGGCCGACGTGGCGCGGCTCGGGCTGAGCCGGCTGACGCCGAGCGGACCGGCCGAGGGATCGACCTTCGCCCGGATCGGCTGGACGTGGTCGAACGTGGTGCCGATGGCGTTGGTGGTGCTCGGCCTGGCCGGCACGGCGGCGCGCGAACGCCTCCCCGGCTACGCCTTCGCCGCGGGGTTGGCGTTCACCGCGACCGTCACCGGCGGCTACGCCCTGGGTGTGGTCACCGCCGGCGGCGCGTTCGGCCCCGTCGAGAACCTCCGGCTCGTGATGTTGGCCGTCGGCAGCGTGGTGGCGTGGGCGGCGCTGTGGATCGCGGCCGAACGCCGGGTGCCCGGCGGGCAGTTGCTCGACCTCCAGGCGGCGGCGGGGTTGTTCGGTGTCGGGCTGATCGCGCTCGTGGCGGCCGCGCAGCTGTTCGTGCATCCCGACCGCGGGCTCGACCCCGCGTTCGCCGAGTTCGGCCTCGTCGGCGGGCCGCTGCTGGCCGCCGCGGCGTGGGCGTGCTTCAACCGCGCGACGCCGCACGACCCGGAACTGCGGGCGCACGTCGTCGGCTTCGCCGGAATGATCGCCGGCGTGATCGCCGCGTGCGCCGTGCTGCCGCTCGACGGAGCCGGGTCGCGCCTGTCGTTCGAGACGCTCGCCGCCGCGTGGGCGGCCGTGGGGCTCGCCCTGACGGCGGCGCTGTTCCGCGCGCCGCTGCTGTGTCGCGGCAGCTGGCTGGTTGTCGTCGCCGCGGGGCTGGTGGCGGCGGCGCTGGTCGGTCCCGGGCCGGCGTTCCGCCACTGGGGTTCGCCGGTCGGGCTCGCCGGGTACGCGCTGCTCGTCGCAGCTCTAGCCGCATGGCTCGCCCGCCCCGCGGTCCGCGTCGGCTACCGGTGGCGCCGCCTGATCGCGGCCGAGGCGGTCGTAGCCGCCGCGGCCGGGCTCCTCGCGACGGCGCTGGCCGTCGCCCCGTTCACGCTCGCCAACCGCCTCGGCGGGCCGGTCGCGGTTCTGCTCCTGGCCGTCGCCGCGGGGCTGCTGGCGCGAAAGGCACCGTTCGCCGCTCAACTGCGCTCCACGGCCGTCCTCCTCGCCGCCGCCGCGCTCGCCCTCACCGGCTGGGCCGCGCCCGACCCGGCCGAGCCGGCCGTGTGGCTGAAGCGGAACGGCTGGGCGTTCGTCGCGCTCGTCGCGAGCGCCACGGCCTGCCTGACGGCACCGGTCGCGGCGCTGCGGCGGCCCGGCGCCGTCCTCGCGGCCGCGTCCCTCGCGGCGCTCGCGGTCGTGCTGCTGCAACAGGTGCTCGCGTTCGACCCGACCCCGACCATCCGCCGCACGCCGCTCGACCTCCCGGAAACGCTGGCAATCCTTGCCGCAATCGCGGCGCTCGTCGGCCTCGCACTCGCGGCGGCGCTGCGCCCCGGCCCCGACCCGCTCGGCCTGCCCGAACGCCGCCGCACCGCCTACGTCTACCTCGCCGAGCTGCTCCTCGTCCTGTTCTTCGCCCACGTCCGCCTCAACCTCCCCGAGCTGTTCGTCGGCGCCCTCGTCCGCTACTGGACGTTCGTCGTCATGCTCCTGGCGTTCCTCGGCGTCGGCGCCGCGGAGGTGGCGGAGCGGCGGCGGCTGACCGTCCTTTCCGGGCCGCTGCGGCGCACCGGCGTGCTGCTGCCGCTGGTGCCGCTGCTGGCGTTCTGGACGAAGCCGCCGGGGTTCGTCCTCGCCTTCGCCGACGACGCCGCCCCCGGCCTGCGGCCGTTCCTCGGCTACCTCGAAAAGCTGCCCCAACACTTCGACTCCTACGCCGGCCTGTGGTTCCTCGGCGGGCTGCTGTACGGGCTGGTCGCGCTGCAGCGCCGATCGTTCGGTTGGGCCGTGCTCGCGGCCCTCGCGGCGAACGCCGGCGTGTGGTCGCTGCTGGCGCACACCGGCGTCCCGGCCACGGTTCATCCGCAGGTGTGGGTCATCCCGCTGGCGCTGATCGTGCTGGTCGCCGAACACGTCAACCGCCGCGAGCTGAAGCCGGAACTCGCAACCGGGCTCCGCTACGCCGGCGTCGGGCTGCTGTACGTGTCGTCGGCCGCGGACATGTTCATCGCTGGCGTCGGCGAATCGCTGTGGCTGCCGGTCGTGCTGGCGGTGTTCTGCGTCGCCGGCATCCTCGGCGGCATCCTGCTGCGGGTGCGGGCGTTCCTGTTCCTCGGCGCCGGCTTCCTCCTGCTGGACGTGTTCGCCATGATCTGGCACGCCGCCGTGGACCGGGCGCAAACCTGGGTCTGGTACGCCTCCGGGATCGTGCTCGGGGCGGCGATTCTGGCCCTGTTCGCGGTGTTCGAGAAGCGGAAGAACGAGGTCCGCGGGGTGGTCGAGGAGCTGCGGAAGTGGGACTGACGACCGGGCGAGGCTCATTGTGTCTGGCCGCCCCCCCGGGGGGTCACCAGAAGCATTGAGTCGGCCAGACGAAAGTACGTTGGAGCGACACGGCCGTGGAGCCGCCCCCGGCGCGGCATTCGCTCGTAGAATACCCGCCGCCCGGCCCAGTTCCTCACACACGAGCCCACTTGTCACCCGCACTTTTCGCTGTCGCCCTCTTCGCCGCCGACCCCGACGGGCCGAACACCGCTAAAACCGTCGTCGGTCTGATCGCCATTCCCATCCTCGTCGGCATCAACGGGTTCTTCGTCGCCGCCGAGTTCGCGCTCGTGTCCGTGCGGCGCACCCGGGTCGAGGAGCTCGTCAACCAGGGGAAGGCCGGGGCCGCCGCACTCATGGCCGCGGTCACCGACCTCGACCGCAGCGTCGCCGCCTGCCAGCTGGGCATCACCGTCGCCAGCCTCGCCCTCGGGTTCGTCAGCGAACCCGCCATCCACGAGGCGCTCCACCCGCTGTTCGCCACACTGCCGGGCGGCGACGCCGGGCTGCTCACGCGAATCGTGTCGATCAGCGTCACCCTCGGGCTCATCACCTACCTCCACGTCGTGTTCGGCGAGCAGATGCCCAAGCTGGCGGCGCTCCAGTCGAGCGAGCGGATCTCGCTCCTGATCGCCGTCCCGGTCAACTGGTTCACCCGCGTCACCAGCCCGCTCATCACCCTGATGAACGGGTCGAGCAACTGGTTCCTCCGCCGCCTCGGCTACAAGGGGAGCACCGACGACGGCGAGGTCCACACCGTCGAGGAACTGCGGCTGCTGGTCGAGGACAGCGAGGAGGCGGGGGAGATCGGCGCGGCCGAGGCCGACATGGTGATGAACGTGTTCGCCCTCCGCGAGAAGACGGTCGCCGACAGCATGGTGGCGTGGGACAAGGTGATCGGCCTGGAGGTGAGTTCGCCGCCGGACAAGGTGCTGGAGACGGCCCGGCTCGGGGCGCACACCCGGATGCCGGTGTACAAGGGCACCCCGGACAACATCGTCGGCATCGTCAACACCAAGGACCTGTTCTTCCTGTTCAGCACGTCCGGGTTGGTGGTCCTGGAGGACGCCATGTACCCGGCCACGTTCCTCGACCCCGGCGAGTCGATCGCCAACGCCTTCAAGCTGTTCCAGAAGTCGCACCGGCCGATGGCGGTGGTGCGCGACGAGGCGGGGAAGGTGCTCGGGCTGATCACGATGGAGGACGTGCTGGAGGAGATCGTCGGCGACATCGAGGACGAGCACGACGTGCCGGTGCCGAAGCTGAAGCGCGTGCGCCGGCGGCCGAGCGCGACGACGACGCGGCGAGCCGAGCCCCGTAAGGGGCCGGGTAACGTGTGACGCACCCGCCGCCTGACGGCGGGCGGCTCGCCGGGGCCGAATCCGTATACCAGCGTGGCCCGTTTTTCGCCCCCGGAGGAGTTCCGATGCGTGTGCTGTCCGCCTTCGCCCTCGCCGCCGCGGCCGTCGTCGCCGGCGGTCACGGGCTGGTCGCCCAGGACGGGGCGAAGCTGCCGTCGCGGCCGGACCTGAAGTCGAAGGAGTGGAAGAAGCTCCCGTGCGGCGTCGAGGTGTGGGACGCGAAGGTGGGCAAGGGCGACGCGGCCAAGGCCGGGGACACCGTGACGATCCATTACACCGGCTGGCTGACCGACGCCGACGCGAGCATGTTCGACAGCAGCGTGAAGCGCGGCGAGAAGGCCGAGTTCCCGCTGGAGATGCTCATCAAGGGGTGGCAGGAGGGGATTCCGGGGATGAAGGTGGGCGGTGTGCGGCGGCTGCGCATCCCGTCGGAGTTGGCCTACGGCGCGCGGGGCCGGCCGGGCATCCCGGCGAACAGCACGCTGGTGTTCGAGATCGAGCTGTTCGGGACGAAGTGACGCTACGTCGCCCCGGCGAGCGGCCCGCGTGAGCGGGCTGTTCCTCGGGGCGTCAGAAGCGCGGAACAACAGCCCGCTTACGCCGGCCGCTCGCCGGGGCGAGCGACTCTACAACAGAGGACACACCGATGGAAGAGAAGCTGAAGCGGCCCGACCTGCCTGCGGACCAGTGGCAGGATATGGGGTCGCCCGGGCTGAAGTACCACGACGAGGTGGTCGGGACCGGCAAGGAGGTGCAGGCCGGCGCTCGGGTGAAGGTCCACTACACCGGCTGGCTGACCGACGACAAGGCCACCATCTTCGACAGCAGCGTGAAGCGCGGCGAGCCGATCGAGTTCGGCCTCGGCCAGGTCATCGTGGGCTGGAAGGACGGCATTCCCGGGATGAAGGTGGGCGGCACGCGGGTGCTGCACATCCCGCCGGAGCAGGCCTACGGCAGCCGCGGCGCCGGCGGCCTGATCGGCCCGAACGCCACGCTCGTGTTCCGCGTCGAGCTGCTGGACACGCGCTGAGTGGGTGGCTTGTGGGTGAGTCCGCTTGCGGCTTAGCGCTGGGCAGCGCTAAGCCGCAAGCGGACTCACCCACAAGCTGTTTCCCCCGTCACTGCTTCCCGATCCGCTGCCGCAGCTCCCGCGCCGCGGCCGCCCACGGGCTGTCCGCCGGCAGCTCGCGCGGCACCCGGTCCAGCAGCCGCGTCGCCTCCGTCAGGTTCTTCTGCTCCGCGAACACCCGGGCGTGCTCGACCATCGCCGCCGCCTGCAACTCCACCGGGAACGTGCCGAAGTACACCGTCGCGTACGCCTTCCCGGCGTCGTCCCAGCGCTTCTGAGCGGCGCGGCACAGGCCGATCTGAAGGTGCGCCTTGCCGGCCCGGTCGTCGGCCGTCTTCTGCGCCACCTGCGCGTACTGGTTCACCGCGTCGTCGTAGCGGCCCTGGTTCTGCAACGACCAGCCCATGCCGTAGCGGGCGTCCACCGCCCAGGCGTTGCCGTCGCCGTACCGGCTGATCAGCGTCTCGAACGTCTGCCGGCTCGGCTCCCACTGCTTCAACTCGCCGAGGGCGTGCCCGAGCCGCAAGACCGCCCGGTCGCTGACGCCCGGCACGTTGTGGAACGCCCCGTTGTCGCGGAAGGTCACCAGCTTCGCCCGCGCCTCGTCGGTCTTGCCGGTCGCCATCAGGCACTCGGCGGCGCGGTACAGCGCCACCCCGCGCTGCGCCGACTTCTCGTTCCCGGCCACGGCGTCGAACTGCGCCAGCGCCCCGGCCACGTCCTTCTTGGCGAACAGCGCCGCCCCGTACCGCACCCGCACCCGGTCGGTCGTGTCCGGCGGCGGGCTCTTGTCCGTCGGCTCGGCGTCGAGCGCCTCCTTCAGCAGCTTCGCCGCGTCGTCGTGCTTGTTGGCGTCGGCCAGTAGCTCGGCCAGCTCCAACCGCGCTTCCACGGCGAGCGACAGGTTCGGGAACTCGGCAATCAGCTTCGTGTAGGCGGAAGCCGGGTCGGCGGCGGCGGCCTTGTACGCCCAGGCGGCGTCGTACAGCATCCGGGCGCGGACCTCGGCCTGCGGCTGGTGCGGCTTGAACTCGTCGGCCCGCCGCTCCAGCACCTTCGCGGCCTCCACCAGCCCCGCCTTCGCCCCCTTCACCTTGGCGTCGGCCGCGGCGAGCTGGTCGGCCTTCGCCGCTGCCTTCGCCTTCTCGGCCTCCGCGAGCGCCTTCTTCGATTCGTCCACGAGGCACTGCCCGCCGCGCAAGCCCGCCTCGGCGCCGATCGGCTTCTGCACCGCCTCGCGCGTCACCTGGTCGAACAGGTTCCGCGCCTCCGGCGACTTGCCGCTCTCGAACAGCGCCACCGCGTGGTGGTAGCGCAGCAGGTGAACCCAGTCCTTGCGGGCGGCGTCGCCGTTCAGTTGTCCCTCGAAGCGGGTGCGGGCGTCCTGCATGACGCCGGCGGCGTTCCCGGCCTGGTTCTGCTCCCGCAGCAGCGTGGCCCGCGCCACGAACGCCAGCGGCGCGACGGGGGATTTGGCCAGCGGGTCGTTGGCGAACGCGGCCAGCGAGTTGACGGCGCCGCCCTTGTCGCCGACGAGCGCCAGCACCTGCGCCCGCTCCAGCGCCGCGTTCCCCACGACGGGCGATTGCGGGAAGTCCTTCGCCACCCGGTCGAACGCGGCGCGGGCCTTCGTGAGCGCCTCGTTCCGCTCGTTCCCGGGGGCGAGCTGGATGCCGAGCCGCTTCTGGCAGTAGCCGAATTTCACCAGCGCGTCGGCGGCCTCGGGCGCCTTCGGGTTCGCGGCCACGAAGGCGTCGAGCATGTCGGCCGCCTTGCCGAGCTTCTCGCGGAGCTTGTTGTCTTCCAGGGCGTCGTCGGCCTTCGCCGGGGCGAGGCGGATCAGGCAGTCGGCCAGCACGAACGGCACCGCCGCGAGGTCGCCGGTGCGGTCGGGGCCGGGGATGCGGTCGAGCACCTCGGCGGCCTTCTCGTAGTCCGCGGCGGCGACGTGGCACAGCGCCAGCCCGTAGCGCGCCCGCTGTACCCGCTCGAACTCGGGGAACTTCGCCACCACCGCCTCGTACTTCTTGGCGGCGTCGGCGAAGCCCGTCTTCGCGGCGGCGGCGTTGTTTTCCTTGCCGGCCTTGTCGGCGCGGGCGTACTGGTTCTCCGCGACGCGGAACAGCACCGACGGCAGGAGCGGGCTCTGCGGGAACTGCTGCGCGAACGCGGCGGCGCGGGCGTCGGAGCCTTGCAAGTCGCCGGCCAGGTGCAGCGCGCTGACGAGCCGGTCGAGCGTCTCCTCGGCGCGCTCGGGGAGGAGCTTCTCGTTGAGGATCGCCTCGTAGGTGCGGGCGGCGTCGGCCGGCTGCTTCGCGGTGAGGTGCGTGTCGGCGAGTTCGAGCAGAATCTCGGCGCGGCGGCCCTTCGCGCTGGGGTCGGAGCCGGCGAGTTGGTTGGCGCGGTCGCTCGCCTGCCGCAGCGCGCCGAGCGCCTCGTTCAGCAGCTGCGCCTTCTGCGGGGCGTTGTTCGGGTCGGCGGCGGCGGCCCGGCCGGCGTGCGCCTTGCCGAGCCAGTAGAGCGCCTGGTCGGCGAGCTTCGGGTGGTTCGCCAGCGGTTGAAGCGCCTTCAGCGCCTCGTCGTTCTGCTTCGTCTGCACGAGGCAGAACCCGGCCCGCAGCTGCGCGTCGTCCTTGAGCGCCGACGCGGGGTTGTCCTTGACGAACGCCTGGAACTTGCCGAGCGCCTCGCCGAAGCGCCCCGCCTCGTAGCCGAGACACGCCCCGTAGAAGACGCTGCCGGCGACGTAGTCGGGAACCGGCCCCTTCACCAGCGCTTCGAGGCGGGCTTTTTCCCACGGGTCGTTCTTGAAGCGGTCCGGCTGCCCGAGCGCGGCCTGGGCGTCCTTCTTCTGCTTCTCGAAACCGTTGATGACGGCGTCGAACGCGGCGGCGGCCTCGGCCTTCTCGCCGGCGTTGGCGTGGACCCGGCCGCGCAGGTAGCGCGCGTGCGGGCCGAACGGCTGCTCGAACGGCGCCAGCAGGCTCAGCGACTTGCCGGCCGCGGGGTAGTCGGCGACGAGGAAGCTGGCGACGCCGTGGTAGTACAGGCCGAGCGGCCGGCTCTTGCTCGCGGCGAGGGCGGCGTCCTTGGCGAACGGCTCGGCGGTGGCGCGGGCCTCCTTGTGCTTGCCGAGTCGCAGTTCCATCTCGGCCTGGTCGCAGCGGGCGCGGGCGGCCCAGTCGGCGTCCGGCTTCTTCTCGAAC
>Ga0105046_10003488_pt1 | contig 24938 bp, 30 predicted proteins | sample MAT03_FD_78385 | JGI IMG/M metagenome (GOLD analysis project Ga0105046, IMG submission 78385) | Freshwater microbial communities from Lake Fryxell liftoff mats and glacier meltwater in Antarctica - MAT-03 (megahit assembly) | ecosystem: Environmental > Aquatic > Freshwater > Ice > Liftoff...
GCACGTATCGCCATGACCCGCGCCATCAAGCGTGGTGGCAAGGTGTGGATCAACGTCTTCCCCGACAAGCCCGTCACGAAGAAGCCGGCCGAGACCCGCATGGGTTCCGGCAAGGGCAACCCGGAGTTCTGGGTGGCTGTCGTCAAGCCGGGCCGCGTCCTGTTCGAGCTCTCGTTCCCGAACGAGGAGACGGCCAAGATCGCGATGAACAAGGCGATCCAGAAGCTGCCGATCAAGGCTCGCATCATCACTCGCGAGGAGATCTACTGATGGCCAGTTCGAACTCAGAGCTCTCCGAGCTCTCCCTGTCGGCACTCGTCGACGAACTGCGCGCGACGAAGCAAGAAGCGCTCAACCTGCGCTTCCGCAACGCGACCGGCCAGCTCGACAACAACGCCGAGATCCGCAAGGTGCGTCGTCAGATCGCACGCATCAACACCTACATCCGTCAGCGCGAGATCGCTGCCGCCGAGAGCGGGAAGTGACCATGCCCGAAGCAACGACCCCCGAGTCGACCCCCGAGAGCACCGGCAGCCTTGCGAGCACCGAGAGCACCGCAAGCACCGAACAGCGGTCCGCCCGCAAGACGCGCGAAGGCGTCGTCGTCTCCAACAAGATGGAGAAGACGGCCGTCGTCGCTGTCGTCGAGCGAGTGCGCCACCCGAAGTACGGCAAGTTCATGCTTCGCACCAAGAAGCTGTACGCACACGACGAGGCCAACGACGTCAACATCGGCGACAAGGTCCGCGTCATGGAGACCCGTCCGCTCAGCAAGAGCAAGCGCTGGCGCATCGTGGAGATCCTGGAGCGTGCCAAGTGATCCAGCAGGAATCCCGTCTCCGCGTCGCTGACAACAGCGGCGCCAAGGAAGTGCTCTGCATCAAGGTGCTGGGTGGCACACGCCGCCGGTATGCGTCGATCGGTGACATCTTCGTCGCGGCCGTCAAGGACGCGATCCCCGGTGCCGCCGTGAAGAAGGGCGACGTCGTCAAGTGCGTCGTCGTTCGTGTGAAGAAAGAAAAGCGCCGTCCCGACGGCAGCTACATCCGTTTCGACGAGAACGCGGCCGTCATCATCAAAGATGACCTCACGCCGCGTGGCACGCGCATCTTCGGCCCAGTCGGCCGTGAGCTGCGCGACAAGAAGTTCATGCGCATCGTCTCCCTGGCTCCGGAGGTGCTCTGACATGGCGAGCAACAAGATGAAGCTGAAGAAGGGTGACACCGTTGTGGTCATCGCCGGTAAGGACAAGGGCAAGGAGGGCGAGGTCGCCCAGGTCTTCCCGTCCGACAACAAGGTGATCGTCACGGGCGTCAACACCGCCAAGAAGCACCAGAAGTCACGCAGCGCCACCCAGCAGGGCGGGATCATCGATCGCGACATGCCGGTGGATGCGAGCAACGTGATGCTCGTCCACAAGGGCAAGCCGACCCGTGTCGGCTACCAGCTCGGTGCCGACGGCAAGAAAGTTCGAGTCGCCAAGCGCACCGGAGAGGTGATCGGGTGAGCACTGAAACTCAAACGGCAACGAAGACCGCACCGCGGTTGAAGCAGAAGTACAACGACGAGGTGAAGGGGGCGCTGCTGACGCAGCTCGGCCTCACCAACGTGATGCAGGTGCCCAAGGTCGACAAGATCGTGATCAACATGGGTGTCGGCAAGGCCACCCAGCAGCCGTCGCTGCTGGAAGGTGCTGTGCGCGACCTCACCCAGATCTCGGGTCAGAAGCCGATCATCACCAAGGCCCGCACGTCGGTCGCCAGCTTCAAGCTGCGCGAGGGCCAGTCCATCGGCTGCAAGGTCACCCTCCGCGGTGACCGGATGTGGGACTTCCTCGATCGTCTGATCGCCGTGGCGATTCCTCGTATCCGCGACTTCCGTGGCCTGCCGGCGCACAGTTGGGACGGGCGTGGCAACTACACGTTCGGCCTGAACGAGCAGACGGTGTTCCCCGAGATCGACTACGACAAGATCGATTCACCACGGGGCATGGACATCACCATCGTCACGACGGCAGCCACCAACGACCAGGGCAAGGCCCTGCTCGATGCGTTCGGGTTCCCGTTCAAGCGTGGCGCCGATGCCGACAATGCCCCGAACAAGGTCAAGCGTCGTGGTCCGGTGCGTGGCGGCAAGGGTTCCGCCAAGCCTGCAGCGAAGAAGAAGAAGTAAGGGAAGGGCCTCGAGATGGCAAAGAAGTCCCAGATCAACAAGGCGAACGCGAAGCCCAAGTACAAGGTGCGTGGCTACACCCGCTGCCGCCGATGTGGTCGCGCCCGTTCGGTGTACCGCCAGTTCGGCCTGTGCCGGATCTGTCTGCGTGAGATGGCTCACGCAGGCGAGATCCCGGGCATGACGAAGGCCAGTTGGTGAGGAGGAACCATGCTCACTGATCCCATCGCCGACATGCTCACTCGTATCCGCAACGCCAACACGGCGATGCACGACGAGGTCCGCATGCCCTGCAGCAAGCAGAAGGTCGCACTCGCCAAGGTCCTCGAGAAGGAGGGCTACATCGGTGGATTCACCGTTGCGCCGTCCACCTCGGGCCCGGGCGACGTGCTCACCGTGAAGATGAAGTACTCGGCAGATCGTCACCGCACGATCTCCGGCCTTCGTCGCATCTCCACCCCGGGCCTTCGGGTCTACCGCAAGGGCAACGCGATTCCTCGCGTGCTCGGCGGTCTCGGCGTGGCTGTCCTGTCCACCAGCACTGGGCTGATGACCGACCGTGATGCGCGCAAGCGCAACGTCGGCGGCGAAGTCCTCTGCTACGTCTGGTGATCGGAAGGCAACCCAATGTCCCGCATCGGTAAAGCCCCCATCACCGTCCCTGGTGGCGTCGACGTCAGCATCGCTGGCCCCGACGTCGTCGTGAAGGGCCCCAAGGGCACACTCAGCCGCACCGTTCCCGGCGCGATCACCGTCCGTCAGGACGAGGGCTCGCTCATCGTCGAGCGTCCCGACGACGCACGCGAGAACCGGGCGCTGCACGGTCTCACGCGCACCCTGGTGAGCAACATGGTCGTCGGTGTCACCGACGGCTTCACCAGGGAACTCGAGATCATCGGCGTGGGTTACCGCGCCGAGGCCCAGAGCCCCACATCACTGCGCCTGGCGCTGGGGTTCAGCCACCCGGTGCTCGTCACCGCACCCGATGGCATCACCTTCGAGACGCCGTCGCAGACGCGCATCATCGTGAAGGGCATCGACAAGGAGATCGTCGGTCAGGTGGCCGCGAACATCCGTTCCATCCGCAAGCCCGAGCCGTACAAGGGCAAGGGCGTTCGCTACCTCGGCGAAAAGGTATTGCGCAAGGCCGGCAAGACCGGGAAGAAGTGAGGACGCTGACATGACGAAGGTCGCACAGAAGCGTCGCGAAGGTCGGCTCATCCGCCACCGGCGCGTTCGCAAGAAGATCCAAGGCACCGCAGCGCGTCCCCGCCTGGCTGTCTACCGCTCGAACAAGCACCTCGTGCTCCAGCTCATCGATGACGATCTGGGCCGCACGATCGTGTCCGCCACCAGCCAGGAGGCGACACAGCGCGCCACTGGACGTGGTTCGAACGTCGAGGCCGCGACTCGCCTCGGTCAGCTGATCGCCGAGCGCGCCAAGGCCGCCGGCATCGACAAGGTCGTGTTCGACCGTGGTGGCTTCGCCTACCACGGCCGGATCGCTGCGGTCGCCACCGCAGCCCGTGCAGCAGGTTTGGAGTTCTGATGGCTGGTCCCAGCAACTATGGCAACCGCGACAACCGCGGCAACGAGCCCACGCCCGATCCCAACGGTCTGCGCGAGTCGCGTGTGATCACGATCAACCGTGTCGCCAAGGTCGTCAAGGGCGGCCGCCGCTTCAGCTTCACCGCACTGGTCGTGGTGGGCGATGGCAACGGTCGTGTCGGTCTCGGCTACGGCAAGGCCAAAGAAGTGCCCCTGGCGATCCAGAAGGGCACCGAAGAGGCCAAGCGCAACCTGTTCGACGTGCCGCTCGCCGGCAGCACGATCACGCACCCGATCATCGGCATCAACTCCGCCGGCCGCGTGCTCATGAAGCCCGCTGCCGCCGGAACCGGTGTGATCGCTGGTGGCGCTGCGCGCATCATCCTCGAAGAGGCCGGGGTCCACGACGTGCTCTGCAAGTCGCTCGGCTCGTCGAACGCGATCAACGTGGCTCGCGCCACGATCAACGGCCTCAAGTCGTTGCAGCGCCCCGATGTCATCGCCGCCCGCCGTGGGCTCGCTGCGGAGGACTTCGTGCCGAAGGGCGTGCTCAACTCGTACAACGAGCGCCAGAAGGCGCGCGCCGCAGGGGAGTCACACTGATGCCCGGTCGCAAGCCCAACACCTACGAGGGTGAGAAGACCCTCACGGTTCGCCAGGTCCGTTCGTCGATCGCCAACAAGCCGAAGGCCGTCGGCACGCTCCGTGCGCTCGGTCTCGGCCGGATCGGCAACGTCAACACCCTGCCCGACCGACCCGAGATCCGCGGCATGCTCGCACGCGTGCCGCACCTGATCGAAGTCACGGAAAACGAAGACGGGAACAGCTGACATGCGCGTCGACGAACTCTCACCCGCACCGGGTTCCAACAAGGCCAAGAAGCGCGTCGGTCGTGGCATCGGTGGCAAGGGCGGCAAGACCGCCGGCGCCGGTACCAAGGGCCAGCAATCACGTGGTCGCGGCAAGGTCGCTCGCGGCTTCGAAGGTGGCCAGATGCCACTCAAGCAGCGAGTCCCGAAGCTGAAGGGCTTCAACAACCCCTTCCGTGTCGAGTACTCGCCGGTGAACCTCGACCAGGTCGTGGCCCTCGGCGAATCGTCCGTCGGTCCCGAGGTGCTCGTGGCCAGCGGTCTGGTCCGCAAGGGCACCTTCGTGAAGATCCTCGCCCGCGGCGAGATCACCACGAAGATCGACGTCACGGCACACGGTGTGTCGAAGGCCGCCCAGGAGGCCATCGAGGCCGCCGGCGGCACCGTCACCATCCTCCCGCTGCCCTTCAAGTCCGGCCGTCCGCCGGTCAAGGGCAACCAGTTCACCAACCGGTGATGCACCCCACGTGCCGATGAGTATCGGTACGTGATGCTGAGCCGCTGATGCTCCGGACCTGGCGCCCCACAGGGGTGTCCAGGTCCTAACATCGTCCAGTCCCGTCCCGTCCAGTCCCGTTCGTCGCCCCGCTTCACAAGGAGCCTTGTGTTCTCGAGCATCAAGAACATCTTCAAGGTCGCCGATCTGCGTAACAAGCTCTTGTTCACGCTCGCCATCGTGGCGCTGTACCGCCTCGGCGTCGCGATCCGGGTGCCGGGTATCGACGCCGATGCCGTCAAGCAGTTCGAGGAGGGCGTGCGTTCGCAGGGTGCGCTCGGATTCCTGAACCTGTTCTCGGGTGGCGCGTTCGGCAGCTTCTCGATCTTCGCGCTCGGCATCATGCCGTACATCACCGCCAGCATCATCATGCAGGTGCTCGGCGTGGTGATCCCCAAGCTCGAGCAACTGCAACAGCAGGGTGCGGTCGGGCAACGCAAGATCACCCAGTACACCCGCTACCTGGCGATCGCGATCGCGACGCTGCAGGCAACGGGCCTCACCTTCATCTTCGGCCAGGGTCGCGGCAGTGCGTTCTTCGGAGCCGCTCAGACCGTCCCGAACGTCACGCTGCTGCCCGATGGCATGTGGCCTCGCGGCTATCTCGTCATCATGACCCTGGTTGCCGGCACCGCAGTGATCATGTGGCTGGGCGAGCTGATCAGCCAGCGCGGCATCGGCAACGGCATGAGCATGATCATCTTCGCCTCGGTGGTCGCCGACCTGCCGTTCAGCTACTACTCCATCCTCCAGGAGCGGAAGTGGTTCGTCTTCGCGATCCTGGTGCTGCTCAGCATCGGCATCGTGATCGCCGTGGTCCGGGTCGAGCTCGCCCAGCGGCGAATCCCGGTGCAGTTCGCCAAGCGTGTCGTCGGCAGGCGGATGTACGGCGGCCAGAACACCTACATCCCGCTCAAGGTGAACCAGAGCGGCATCGTCCCGATCATCTTCGCCAGTTCGGTGCTGTTGTTGCCGGTGCTCGGATCGAACATGCTCGGCAGCGGTGAGGGGTGGCGCGGTTCGATCGTCAACTTCGTCGACGAGTACATCGTCAACAGCCAGAACATCGTCTACATCGTGCTGTTCTCGTTGCTGATCGTCGCCTTCGCCTACTTCTACAACTCGATCGCCTTCGACCCGATCCGTCAGGCCGACCAGCTGCGTCGTCAGGGTGGGTTCATCCCCGGTATTCGCCCCGGACCGCAGACCGAGCGCTACCTGGGGAAGGCCGTGAACCGGATCACCTTGCCCGGTGCGGTGTTCGTCGCGGTCATTGCGATCCTGCCGTACTTGCTGCTGTGGGCCGGAGATGTGCAGAGCTTCCCGTTCGCCGGCACCACCGTGCTGATCGCCGTGGGCGTCGCCCTCGAACTGATGCGCCAGATCGACAGCCAGCTGATGCTGCGCAACTACGAGGGATTCCTCAAGTGATGGTTGCCCTGCACCACGGTGGGGGCGTCACAGTCGAATGATTCCGGGCGCTCGGCTCATCCTCCTTGGCCGGCAGGGAGCTGGTAAGGGCACGCAGTGCGTTCGTCTGTCGCGCCACTTCGTGGTGCCACACATCTCGACCGGCGACATGCTCCGTTCGACCGTACGTGAGGGCACCGAGCTCGGGAAGATGGCCAAGCAGGTCATGGACGCCGGCGGTCTCGTCGGCGACGAGGTCATGATCGGCATCGTGGCGGAACGTCTTGCTCGTGACGATGCTCGCACCCGTGGCTACATCCTCGACGGTTTTCCCCGCACGGTCGGTCAGGCACTCGAGTTCGATCGCATCACCGCTGAGCGTCCGATCGACGTGGTCCTCGATCTCGACGTGCCCCGCGACCTCGTGCTCGAGCGCATCTCGTCGCGGCGTGTCTGTCGTGACTGCGGCACGAACTACGTGGCGACGGCGCGTGAGCACCTGCCGTGGATCTGCGAGGTGTGCGGCGGCGACGTGATGCAGCGCGACGACGACACGACCGATGCGATCAACCGTCGTCTCGACCTGTACGAGGAGCAGACAGCGCCGTTGATCGAGCACTACGAACGGCTCGGCAGGCTGGTGGTCGTCGATGGCGTCGGCACACCCGACAGCGTGTTCGCACTGCTCACCGCCGCGGTCGACGCCTCGCGGAAGAGCTGACCTCGTGCGTCAGGTGCCCGCTCGTCGCGAGCAGGAGCTCGCGTCGATGCGCAAGGCCGGTCGTGTGGTGGCCGAGATGCACCAGGCGATCCGCGAGGCGGCCAGTCCGGGCGTCTCCACCGGCGAACTCGATGCGATCGCCCGCGAGGTGCTGGCCCGGCGAGGCGCGACGAGCAACTTCCTGGGTTACCACGGCTATCCGGCGGTGATCTGCGCGTCGGTGAACGACGAATTGATCCACGGCATCCCCAATGATCGCCCGCTGATCGACGGTGATCTGCTGTCGATCGACTGTGGTGCGATCGTCGACGGCTGGCACGGCGACGCTGCGTTCACGATGAGCGTCGGCACGGCCCGTGACGACGATCGGCGACTCGTCCACGTCGCGGAGCAGGCGCTGATGGCCGGGATGTCTGCGATGCATCCGGGAGCTCATGTCGGAGACATCGGCGCCGCCATCCACGCAGTGGTTGCCGCCGCAGGGTTCGGGTCGCCGCACGACTACTGCGGGCACGGCATCGGACGGGCGATGCACGAGGAGCCGGACGTGCCCAACCGCGGCCGTCGCGGCAAGGGTCCGAAGCTCGTCGCCGGGAGCGTGCTCGCACTCGAACCGATGTTGATCGCCGGTGGACACGACGATGTGGTCGAACTCGACGACGGCTGGACCGTGGTGAGCTCCGATGGCTCGCGTACCGCGCACGTCGAGCACACGGTGCTCGTCACGACACGCGGGCCCGAGATCCTCAGCAAGCTCTGAGGTCAGCGGGCGGTGGCCGGAAGCGTGCCGGGGTCAGCGCTGGGCGACGCCGTCGATCACGACGGCAGTGCCCGCGAAGATCGTGTGGCGTACCTTGCCTCGCAGCGTGCGGCCGGCGTACGGGGTGTTGCGACTCTTGCTCGCCAGCTTCGACGGGATGACGGTCCACTCGGCCGTCGGGTCGAACACGGCGAGGTTCGCCGGTTCGCCCACAGCCACGGGGCGCCCATGGCGGGCGTCGAGCCGGGCGATGGCCGCAGGTTTCCAGCTGAGAGCGGCGATGACATCGGCGAGCGGCATGTCGAGTTCGCAGAGCGCGAGGGCGAGCGCCGTCTCGAGCCCGAGCATGCCGGGCGGCGCCTGGTCGAGCGGTGCCTCCTTCGCCTCGGGCGGGTGGGGCGCGTGGTCGGTGGCGATCGCATCGATGGTGCCGTCGCGCAGACCCTGCTTGATCGCCTCGATGTCGTCGATGGTGCGCAGTGGCGGGTTCACCTTGTAGACCGCGTCGAAGCCGCGGAGCATCTCGTCGGTGAGCGTGAAGTGGTGAGGCGTCGCCTCGGCCGTGACCGGTAGGCCCGCAGCCTTCGCCGCTCGCACGAGTTCGACGCTGCGCACGGTGGAGAGGTGCAGGAAGTGCACAGCCGCTCCGGTGAGCCGGCACAGCTCGATGTCGCGGTGGACCATCAGCTCCTCGGCGATCGACGGCCAGCCCGGGAGGCCGAGATGGCTGCAGCACGATCCCTCGTGCATCACCGCACCCTTCGTGAGGCTCGCCACCTCGCAGTGCTGGGCCAGCGTGATGCCGAGGGGCTTTGCGTACTCGAGCGCCCGACGCATCAGCGCCGGGTCCTGCACGCCGTTGCCGTCATCGGTGAACAGTGTGACGCCCGCCGCGGCGAGTTCACCGAGTGGTGCCAGCTGTTCGCCGGCTCGGCCGAGGGTGATGCAGCCCGCCGGCGACACCTCACAGAGGCCGGCGCGGATGGCCTGTGAGCGCACGAACTCGATCGTGGGCAGCGAGTCCTGCGGTGGTTCGGTGTTCGGCATCGCGACGACGGCGGTGAAGCCACCGAGGGCAGCGGCTCGACTGCCCGTCTCGATGGTCTCGGCGTCCTCGCGCCCGGGCTCGCGCAGGTGCACGTGCAGGTCGACGAAGCCGGGCGAGACGATGCACCCGTCCGCCTCGAGCACGATCGCTTCGGCGAAGGACGGGTCGCGGCGCAGGTCGGCACCGACGGCGACGATCGAGCCGTCGGCGACGGCGACGTCGGCCTTCCGTTCGCCCTGCTGGTCGAGCACGGTGCCGTTGATGATCAGCAGTGAGGTCACGATCGCGTTCCTGTCTCAGGGGTGCCGGCGGTGGCGACGGCGTCGGTGGTCATCTCGCTGCCGCTGCCCAACAGCTCGAACAGCACGGCCATCCGCACGGCGACGCCGTTGGTGACCTGGTGCAGCACGGTGGAGCCCGGCAGCTCGGCCGGATCGACGGCCATCTCGACGCCCCGGTTCATCGGACCCGGGTGCATCACCAGCGCGTGAGGTTGCAGCCGAGCGGCGCGGGCCGGGGTGAGGCCGTAGAGCGTGGTGTACTCGCGCAGCGACGGTACGAGCGCATCGCGCATTCGCTCACGCTGCATGCGCAGCAGGTAGACGACGTCGGCCTCGCCGATCAGTGCGTCGAGGTGATGGCTCACCGCCACCGGCCAGCCCGTGATGTCGGCCGGGAGCAGGGTCGGCGGGGCGACGAGGGTGACCCGCGCACCGAGCGCGGTGAATGCCTGGACGTTGCTGCGCGCGACGCGGCTGTGGGCGATGTCGCCGACGATCGCGATGTGGAGGCCGTCGAAACCTGTGGTGCGGCCGAGCCGGGTGCGGATCGTGTAGCAGTCGAGCAGCGCCTGCGTCGGGTGCTGGTGCCAGCCGTCGCCGGCGTTCACGATCGACGCCGTGGTCCACTTGGTGATCTGTTGCGGGGCACCACTCGACGCGTGGCGCACCACGAACGCATCGACACCCATCGCCGTGATCGTCTCGATCGTGTCGCGCAGGCTCTCGCCCTTGTTCACGCTGCTCGACGACACAGCGAAGTTCATCACGTCGGCGCTGAGGCGACGAGCAGCGGTATCGAAGCTCGTGCGCGTGCGCGTGGAGTCCTCGAAGAACAGGTTGACCACCGTCTTGCCGCGCAACGCCGGCACCTTCGGCATCGGCCGTTGGTTGATCTCGACCATGTGATCGGTGAGGTCGAGCAGGTGGTGGATCTGAGCGGCGCCGAGATGCCCGATGTCGAGCAGGTGCTTCATGCCAGCTCGACCCCATCGACGGTGACGCTGACGTTCTCGTGGCGCGACGTAGGAAGGTTCTTGCCGATGTAGTCGGGGCGGATGGGCAGCTCGCGGTGCCCACGGTCGACGATCACGGCGAGCTGGACGGTGTGCGGCCGGCCATGGTCGTTCAGCGCGTCGAGTGCTGCCCGGACCGTGCGTCCGGTGAAGAGCACGTCGTCGACGAGCACCACATGGGCGCCGTCGAGGGTGACCGGGATGTCGGTGACGCTGCCCGGCACGATCGGCCTCAAGCCGACGTCGTCGCGGTAGAAGCTCACGTCGAGGGTGCCCAGCGGTACCTCGACCGGACCCGCAGCCTCGTGGGCGGCGGCGTCGATGCGGGCGATGGAAGCCTGCAGTTGCTGGGCGATCCACACACCGCCACGTTGCAGTCCGACGAGCACCACGCCCTCGACGCCGTGATTGTGCTCGACGATCTCGTGACCGATGCGGGTGATGGCCCGCCGGACGTCATCAGCCGACATCACCAGTCGCGGTCCTCCGGATGTCTGCCCGGCCACGTCGTACTCCTTCGTGTACGGGCCTCACGGGACCCGTTTCACACGCCCCCGATGGTAGCGCCCGGCGGTCGGTCCGCTGACGGGCGATCAGTCGCGGACGATGACGGTGGAACGCACCGGCATCGCGTCGGTGCCCCAGATCATGTCCATCGCCTGGTTCGTCACACGCACGCATCCGTGTGACGCGGGGTAGTTCGGCACGCTCGAGGAGCCGTGCACGGCGACGCCGCCGACGAAGAACCGAGGTCGGTAGAGCACTCCCAGCGAACCCTCGTAACGGGCCTCGTCACTCGCCCGATACACACGGTGGGTGCCAGACGGGGTGATCGCCTTGTCCTGGATGAGGTTCCCGCGACTGTCGCGCCACGTGTAGTCGTAGTCGCCGCCGGTCGACACGTTGATCACCCACTCGGCACTGCCGCGACGCACGATGAAGCCGAGCTGCTGGCTCTTGTCGACGAGGAACAGATCACCGGACACCCCGGTGGTCGGCCGGCACTGCACGGTGTTGAGCCGTGCCGCCGTCGTCTCGTCGAGGTTGCCCGACGCGGGCAGACCCGACCACTTCTGGAACGCCATGACCGCCTGGCGGGTGGTCAGCCCGTAGTTGCCGTCGGCGGCGCTCAGCCAGAAACCGAGCTCGAGCAGGCGCTGCTGACCGCGCACCACCGTGGCCGCGCCGCTGCCGACGACCACTGCCGCCACCGGCGACGCCGGGTGACCGAGGCAGCCGCTCGAGACCGCGGGTGGGCGGTTGGTTGGCGACCCGAACGGTGCGGCGACCGGGGTGCCGAGGTAGTAGCCGGCGACGTCGGCGATGACGTGTGTGCCCTTCTGGGTGAACACGTCGAAACCTCGGCCGGACACCGCGACCGTGGCGTGGTTCGGCAGGGTCTGGGCGGCGCGGACCAGATTGAGGGTCGATGTCGTGCGCGCCTTGAGGTTCGGGTCGTTGGCGCCGGCGGGGCTGACGGAGAGGTAGCCGTCGGCGAGCGAGTCGGTGGCCGTGACGTTCATCGCCAACGCAACGACGTCGGTGCGTGCGATCGACGGATGGCTCGCCACTGCGACCTCGAGGTTCCATGCGGGCAGCGCCATCTGCGCACCCCCGAGAGGGTTGGCGGCCGCCGTGCGGGTGTCGAGGAACCGGGTGGGTGCGGCGAGCGGCACGAAGAGACCGTCGGTTCCTTCGGGGGCGGTCGCACCGCTGATCAGGCCGACGACGTCGACGACGAGATGTCCACCGGTCTGGGAGAAGACGGCGAGGTCACCGTCCGCGTCGAGCGGGACGATCGCCTGGTTCGACGACACGTGGCCGACGTACAGCGAGTTCAGGTTGGCTGCCGTGGGCGGCGTGGTGCCGGCAGGGAACACGGTCCAGTAACCGGGCGCCGAACCGATCACGGTGACGTTCACGACAGCGGCGGCGGCAACCATTGCGCCGAGGGAAGCGGGCACTCGCACCTCGGTGGTCGAACCGGGCGCGACGACGAGGAAGTTGCGTGTGTCGAAGATCCGTTCTGGACGCGCGAGCGGCTGGAATCGTCCGGTCGTCGAGGCGTCACTCAGCTCGTACGAACCGAGCATGTCGACCACGAGGTGGCCCCCACTCTGGCTGAACACGTCGACGAGCCCGTCGGCGCCGACCGGCACCGTGACCAGGTTGGGCATCGCGAGACCTGCGCCGAGCAGCGCCCAGCGTTCATCGACGTTGAGGTTCGACGCAGTGGGCATGGTCGCGCCGTGGGGGAACACCGTCCAGTAGCCCACACCGGCCGGCCCGACGACGGTGACGTTGAGCACGACGGCGCTGGTGGCACTCGGTGCGGGTAGCGGTGCATCGCCGGCGACCCGGATCTGCACCGTGCCGCCCGCAGGCACGGCGACGCCGAGGTCGCGGGTGTCGAGCAGACGGGTGGGGGTGGGCAGCGACACGTAACGCGTGGTGTCACCGGGTGCTGCGAGCGCAGTGCGAACGCCGTCGAATGGTGACGGCACGGCCACGACCGCCGTGACCGAGGTGGCCGCGGTCGCGAGACCCACCAGCAGGGCGAGCCGGACCGTGATCCGACGCGCGACATGACTCGTGTTGTTCGTCTGCCACCGCACCCCGCAGAGAGTAGTGGTGTGAGTGCGCAACGCGCACGCGCGGGCCGCGCCGTTGCTGGCCAGCGGGTGGTGTCAGCGCTGTGGGGGACGGATGCCGCGGAACTCCCAGTCGCCGCCGAGGGCGGTCGAGACGACCTCCTCGCTCTCGGTGGGCTGGTGGCCGACGTCGTCGCGGATGGGTGCGGGACCGGTGACGATGGTGTTGGTGAGGGCGCCGAGCCCCTCCACCTCGACGGTGACCACGTCGCCCGGCTGCACCGGCCGGCTGTACGCCGGCGTGCCGGAGAAGATCATGTCGCCGGGCAGCAACGTGATCGTGCGGGCGAGGTCGGCCACGAGGTAGTGCATGTCCCACGTCATCTCTGCGGTGCTGCCGTCCTGGCGCACCTCGCCGTTGACGATCGTACGGATCCGCTTGTCGTGGAAGTCCCAATCGGTCACGAGGGTCGGACCCACCGGGCACAGCGTGTCACTGCCCTTCACGCGCAGCATCGAGCCAGCGTCGGTGTCGCGGAAGTCGTGGAGGCCGTAGTCGTTGCCGATCGTGTAGCCGGCGATGTACTCGCCCGCATCGGCCTGGCCGACATTGCGGCAGTGCTTGCCGATCACGATCACCACCTCGCCCTCGTAGTTGAGCCACCTGCAGCGATCGGGCCGCACCACATGGCCGCGGTGGGCGTTGAGCGCCGAGGTCGGCTTCTGGAAGTACGTGGGCGTCTTCGTGAGCTCGATCTGGAACTCCCGAACGCGACTGATGTGGTTGAGGTGCACGCAGAGGATCTTCGACGGCTCACTCGGCGGCAGGTAGATCGCGTCGGTCTCGGCGATGCGGCGGCCGTCACCGGCAACGAGTTCGTGGCCGTCGGGTGTCACCGTGGTGACCGAGCCCTCGAGCAGGATGCGGCTGAAGCGCGCCATGTTGATGACTCCTGTGGGTGGTGGAGGTGGACGTTCGGAGCAGTGGAGTGCGTGCGGGACGAGCTCAGGTGAATTTCGTTTGGATCCTAATGATTAGGATCGGCCACCATGACCGCTGGATTCATGTTCCCCCGCACCGCGACGGGGAAGTCGTCGCTGGTGCCTTCGCCGCCGTGGCACTACAGCGGGCAGATGCTCACGATCGAGTACCGCACCTATCCGGCAGCGGTCGCCGAGCTGTTGCCTGCACCGCTCGAACTCGCCGACGACGATCCGGGTGCAGTGGCTGTCATCTGGGCCGACTGGCAGAGCTGTCGCGACGACCTGCAGGAGCTGATCGACCCGGTCCGGAGCCAGTACATGGAGACCTTCGTGGTCGTGCGCTGCAAGTACCGAGGTGTCCACTACAGCCGGTGCGTGTTCATCTGGGTCGACAAGGACTTCGCCATGGTGCGCGGTCATCACCAGGGATACCCGAAGAAGATGGGTGAGCTCTACATGACCCGCCCGGTCAGGGTCGGCAAGGCAGGCCCGCGGCTCGAGCCCGGTGGCCATTTCGGGGCGACGTGCGCCGCATACGGCCGTCGCCTGATCGATGCCACGTTCACGATCACCGGTGTGTCCGATACCGCCGGCACCGTGAACGCCCTCCCCATGTTGCACAGCCGGCTGATGCCGGCGATCGAGGGCAACGGCACCGACAGCCTGAACGAGCTCGTCACCATGAGCGGTTTCGACGCCGAGGTGGGCCCGTGCTATTCGGGCGACGCCACGCTCGAGTTCCACGACTCACCCGTCGAGGAGCTCGAACGGATCGCCCCGATCGAGATGATCGGCGGCTACTGGCGTGAAGTGGGTACGTCGTGGAAGCAGGGCACCACCCTCGAGCGGCACAACCTGGCGGCGGTGACGTCGTCATGAGCACCTTCGAGTTCCAACACGGCCCCGCCGATGCCGACATCACCGATCCCGATGCGTTCGTGCAGGGTGTCCCGTACGCCACGTTCGACCGTCTGCGGCGTACCGATCCGGTGTCGTGGTGGGACGAGCACGACGGGGGGAAGGGGTTCTGGGCCATCACCGGCTACGACGATCTGCTGCAGGTGAGCCGCCAGGTCGATCTGTTCTCGTCGGCGCAGGGCATCACGCTCGAGGAGATGGACCCCGACGACTTCAAGGCGCGACGCAACATGCTCGAGTACGACCCGCCCGAGCACACCCGCTACCGCCGGCTGGTGTCGAAGCCGTTCGCCCGTCGTGAGGTGTACGCCTACGAGCACGGCATCAGGCTGCTGGCGCGCACCGTGGTCGACGAGGCCCTCGTCCGGCCGCTGTCAGGGCCGCACACGTTCGACTTCGTGGAGAAGGTGGCCAAGCAGTTGCCGATGCGGATGCTCGGTCGTCTGCTCGGCGTGCCCGACGACGATGGCCCGTGGCTGGTCGAGCGCGGCGACGCCCTGCTCGGCAACTTCGACCCCGAGTTCACCGATACGCCGCTCGGCCTCACCGACACCGACGAGTTCAAGCACATCCCGTTCCGCTCACCGGCGGCGCTCGATCTGTACCGCTACGCCGAAGCAGCCGCCGCCCAACGACGTGCGCATCCCACCGACGACGTGATCACACGACTGCTGGCGCCGACGATCGACGGCGAGCAGCTCACCGACCTCGAGTTCAAGAACTTCTTCGTCCTGCTCGTCAGCGCCGGCAACGACACCACTCGCTACACCATGGCTGCCGGCATGAAGGCGCTCATCGAACATCCCGAGCAGTTGGCCGAGCTGCGCGATTCGATCGGCCACGACCCGACCGTCATGGACCGCGCAGTCGAGGAGATCCTCCGCTGGGCCACCGTCACGATGCACTTCCGTCGCACGGCGACGCGCGACGTGGAGATGCACGGCAAGCACATCAAGACCGGCGACAAGGTCGTGATCTGGTTCGTCTCCGCGAACTACGACGATGCACAGTTCGCCGACCCGTACCGTTTCGACATCCATCGCACGCCCAACGAACACGTGGCGTTCGGCCGGATGAGTCCGCACCTCTGCCTCGGCGCGCAGCTCGCGCGCATGGAGCTGAAGGTGCTGTTCGAGGAGTTGCTGCCGAAGCTGTCCGACGCGCAGCTCACGGGTCCGATCGACCGGTTGCGGTCGAACTTCATCGCCGGCATGAAGCGCGTGCCGATCACGGTTTCGCTCGCGTGAAGCTCGCGTTCGTGTTCGACGAGCCATGACCGTCACCGTGACGGTCATGTATGTTTGATCAAACATCCACAGGGGGAGGGTTCCAATGAGGAGAAGCACACAGGTTTTCGCCGCGTTCGCGGCGCTGTCACTCGTCGCCGCAGCGTGCGGTGGCGACGACGAAGAGACCGACACCACCGAGGCGACGACCGAGGAGACCAGCGGTGACACCGCCGGCGGCTCGGACACCACCGCGGGCGGCACGGCGGGCGGGGACTGCGCGCTCGACGAGCCACTCAAGATCGGCTATGCCGCCGATTTCGACCTCGGCGGCATCGGCGACGTGCCGGGCACCAAGGCCGCGCAGTTCGTCGTCGACAACATCAACGCCGCCGGTGGTGTGGGCGGTCAGCAGGTCGAGCTGGAGATCAAGCAGATCAGCCAGACGCCGCCCGATCCTTCCGCCGCCCAGCGCGCGGTGCAGGAGTTGATCGACGGTGGATCCGACATCCTCCTCGGACCTCCGTTCTCCGACTACGGCCTCCCACTGCTCGAGGTCACCCAGGGCGCGCTGCCGGTGCTGTTCGTGACGAGCACCGAGATCACGTTGTCCGACCCGAGCCGCGGCTCGTTCCTCGTGTCGTTCGACGACCGGGTGCAGGCGTCGGCCGCAGCGGAGTTCGCGACCAAGCAGGGCTTCACGAACGCCGTCACGCTGTCGTCGTCGGACATCCCGTACCTCAACATCACCACCGCTGCGTTCACCGAGGTGTTCACCGGTGCCGGTGGCACCGTGGCTGCCGACCTGTCGTTCAACCTCGGTGACACCGACTTCTCGGCCCAGGTGAACGAGATCGCTGCGCTCGAGCCACAGCCCGACGCGATCTACGCAGCGTTCTTCCTGCCCGAGGCCGGCATCTTCATGAAGCAACTGCGCGAAGCGGGTGTCGAGTCGGCGGTCATCAGCGCCGACGGGTTCGACGCCAGCGAGGTGTGGACGGTTGGTGCCGATGCGGAGGGCGTGTTCTTCACCAGCCACACCTTCCCGGCCGGCGACGCGAACGGCGTCGAGCAGTTCCTCGCCGACTACGAGGCAGCCAAGGGCGAGCCCGTCGGGACCGTCGCCTTCGGTGCGCTCGGTGCCGACGCCGTGCAGATCGCGGTCGGTGCTGCCCTGGCAGCTTGCTCCACCGATGGTGCGGCGCTCATCGAGGCCATCCAGGGTCTCACGGTCGAGACCACCACCGGCACCACGAGCTATGTCGGCGTGGGCGGCACGCCCAAGCGTGACGTCTCCATCCTGACGGTCACCGACGGTGCGCCGGCGCTGGTCGAGGCGTTCTACCCGTCCGTCGTCGCGGGCGGCTGATCCGCCGGTCGCACGACACCCGTCATGGACCAGCGGCAACACGGCATGATCCTCGAGATCGATCGGCTCACCACGCGCTACGGAGCGCTCACGGCGCTGCACGCGGTCAGCGTGCACGTCGCACCGGGTGAGCTGGTCGCTCTCGTGGGTCCGAACGGAGCCGGCAAGACGACGCTGCTGTCGTCGACGGTGGGGCTGCTCGAGCCCGCCGAGGGCACCGTGCGATTCGAGGGCAGGGACATCACCGGGTTCGACCCGGCGGCCAACGTGGCCGCCGGGTTGGCCCTCGTACCCGAGCGGCGGCGGATCTTCAAGGATCTCACCGTCGCGGAGAACCTGCGACTGGCGGGCACCACGGTCGCCAAGTCGCAGCGGAAACAACGCATGGACGAGATGGCCGAGCTGTTCCCAGCGCTGCGCACGAAGTGGGACCTCTCGGCCGGCTTCCTCTCGGGTGGTCAGGCCCAACAGCTCGCCGTCGCCCGAGCCCTGATGTCGTCGCCGAAGGTGCTGCTGCTCGACGAGCCGTGCCTCGGTCTGGCGCCCACCATGGTCGACGTGATCTTCGCTCTCCTCGACCAACTGCGATCGCAGGGCCGCACCATCGTCGTCGTCGAGCAGCAGGCGCAGCGGGTGCTCTCGATCGCGGATCGCGGTTACGTGATGCGCACCGGGGAGATCGTCGCCGAGGGTTCCGGCCCCGAGCTCGCCGGTCGCTCCGACCTCTTCGACACCTACATCGGCGGTTCCTGATGGGCATGGCGGATTCCAGATGACCCAGTTCGTGCAGAACCTCATCGACGGGCTCGGCAACGGCAGTACGTATGCGTTGCTCGCCGTCGGCGTGTCGATGCTGTTCGGAGTGATGCACCTCGTCAACTTCGCTCACGGCGAGTTGCTGACGATCAGCGCCTATGTCATCTACGGGATGCGCAGCAACGACATCTCGTGGTGGGCGACCATCCCTGTGGCGATCCTGTCGGCCGTGATGCTGTCGATGCTGATCGAGTTCGTGGCGTTCCGGCGGGTGCGCACCGCCAGTGCCTTCACCCTGCTGCTCACCTCGTTCGCGATCGAGATCCTGTCGCACGCGGCCTGGCGCATCGGCGTGTCGTCCACACCCCGGCGGTACACCGCGCCCGACATCGCGTTCAAGGTGGTGGAGGTCGGCCCGTTCAACATCGAGGTGTGGGACGTGGTCAGCATCGGAGTCGCCGTCGCCTGCTTCGTCGGCACGGCGATCATGCTGCGCACCACGATGTTCGGTCTGTCGATCCGGGCTGCGAGTGAGGATTTCGACGCCGCTCGACTGATGGGCGTCAAGGCCAACCGGGTCATCTCCGGCGCGTTCGCGTTCGCCGGACTGCTGGCGGGCATCGCCGCTGCGCTCTGGCTCGTGCGGCGTGGCCAGGCCGATCCACGCATGGGTGCCGAACCACTGCTGAAGGCGGTGATCGCGGCGATCATCGGTGGCCTCGGCAGCCTGCCCGGTGCGGTGGTGGGCGGTCTCGCCCTCGGTGTTGCCGAGGTCTACTTCCGATCGTGGTTGCCGAGTGATCTGCAGGGCCTCACCGACAGCTTCGTGTTCGTCTTGATCGCCGTGCTGTTCGTGGTGCGCCCGCAGGGCCTGTTCGACGTGCAGTCAGCGGAGCGTGTGTGATGACGGCGCCTGCTGCTCCCGTGGCGGATCCCGCCGTCCGGCACCTCACCGGCGCGATGTCGCGTTCACAGATGCGTTCTGTCGCCCTCCCGTCGCTGGTGGCGAACTGGGTGTTGCTGGCTGCACTGTTCGCGGTGGGTGTGCTGTACGCGTCCGGTGGCAGCTCGGCGCGCGATCTGTTGATCTCCGACCTACTGATCAACCTTGTGCTCGTCCTCGGGTTCCACATCTTCATCGGCAACACCGGGGTGCTGTCGTTCGGGCACCTCGGCATCGCGAGCGTGGCTGCGTACACGATGGCACTGCTCGCGGTCCCCTCCGAACGCAAGATCGTGCTCATCCCGAACGCGCCGTGGGGCATCCCCGAGATCGAGCTCAGCCCGCTCGTCGCATCGCTGATCGGCGTCGGCGTCGGCGTGGTCGTCGCGGCACTGCTCGGCTTCGTGGCCGCTCGCACGTCGGGGCTGGCGGCGACCATGATCACCCTTGCGTTCCTGGCGATCGTCAGGCAGGTGGCAGAGAACCGCAAGGATCTCACGGGCGGCGCCCAGAACCTCAGCAGCGTGCCCCGTCTCGACGGCTGGTCGTGGCCACTGCTCGGCGCCTTCCTGGCGGTGATGATCGCCGTGTTCTTCCGATCGAGCAAGACCGGCCGGCTCGCCGTTGCCACGCGCGAGGACGAGCTCGCGGCCGGAGCGATGGGCATCGAGGTGTTCACACCACGTCTCGTCGCATTCGTGGTGAGCGGTGGTCTGGTGGCCTTCGGCGGCATCCTTCGCGTGCAGTCGCTCGGGTCGATCGGCCCGTCGCAGTTCAGCTTCGAGTTCACCATCCTCATCCTGGCGATGCTCGTCGTCGGCGGCATGCGCACCGTCACCGGTGCGATCGCCGGCACCGTGTTCATCACCGTCGGCAAGGAGGTGACCCGATACCTCGGTGACGGCCCCGACCTCCTCGGCATCTCGTTACCGGTCGTCGATGGTCTCCCCGATCTGTTCCTCGCCGGCTCGTTGCTGGCGGTGTTGCTCACCCGTCCGAACGGGTTGCTCGGCGAGTTCGACGTCGGCAGCTGGCTGACGCGCCGCTTCCGCCGGCCGCAGCGCGCAGCGGAGAGCTCCGACGGGCCCGACGAGGCGCTCGACGTCGACACGGTGCTCGCCGTGCCAGCCGTGCCAGCCGTGCCAGCCGTGTCAGGAACGGGTGCTGCGAGCGAGTCCGGGGCGCTCACCACGGCCGGACTCGGTGTGGTGTTCGGCGGGTTCACTGCGGTCGACGATGTGTCGATCACGGTCGCCCCGGGCCGGATCCATGGCCTCATCGGTCCGAACGGCGCCGGCAAGACCACCTTCGTCAACCTGCTCACCGGCCTCGTCGAGCCCACCACCGGCACGGTGCACATCGGCGACAAGGAGCTGCGTGGCGCGCCGTACAAGCGGGCTCGCGACGGTGTCAGCCGCACCTTCCAGAACCTGCGCATCTTCCCTTCGCTGTCGGTCCGGGAGAACGTGGCCGTCGCCGATCTCATCGCCCACGACCACCGATCGCATCGCTCGGCCGTGAGCGTCGATGATCTGCTGGCGCTGTCGGGCCTGTCGCACATGGCCGACCGCACCGCGTCGACGCTCGACTACGGCAACCAGCGACGCCTCGAGATCGCCCGTGCGGCTGCATTACGGCCCGATTTCCTGCTGCTCGACGAGCCCACGTCGGGCATGAGCTCGTCGGAGTCGCTCGAGATGGTCGACCACGTGCGTCGGGTCGCCTCTGCGATCGGAGCCGGGGTGCTGGTGATCGACCACGACCTCGGATTCATCACCAACATCTGCGAGCACGTCACGGTGCTCGACCAGGGAGCCATCCTCGCCGAGGGCACCGCCGAGGAGATCCAACGTGACCAGCGGGTCATCGACGCCTATCTTGGCTCGGGTCATGGCTGATCCAGCGCCCTACCGAACCAAGTCCGCCCGACCCGTCAAGCGCGAGCGGTTCGCCGAGGAGGTGGCCTCCGAGCTGCGTGAGATGATCCTCGCCGGTCGGCTGGTCTCCGGGGAACGCATCGATCAGGACGCTGTCGCCGAGTCGCACGGGATGAGCCGTCTGCCCGTGCGTGAGGCGTTGATCGCACTCGAGCAGGAGGGCCTCGTCGTCAACACGCCGCGTCGTGGTGCGTACGTCGCCCAGCTCAGTCCCGAGGACGTGCAGGATCAGTACGAGGTGTACGGCCTCGTGGCCGGCATCGCCGCGGCCCGCGCTGCCGAACGGCTCACCCCCGACGAGATCGCCGAGTTGCGCAAGGCACACGAACAGTTCGTGAAGGCCAAGGGTGGCGCCGCCCAGCAGCGCTCGAACGAGGAGTTCCACCGGATCATCAACCGGGTCGCGAGCCGTCGGTTGCGCAGCATGCTCGGCCTGCTGGCACGGAGCCTGCCCTCGCACCACTACATGTTCGACAGTGCATGGGCGGCCCTTGCCAAGCACCACCACGAGCAGGTGCTGATCGCGATCGAACGTCGTGACCCGGTCGGGGCGCGAGCAGCGATGACCGAGCATCTCGTCGCGAGCGGTCACCAGGCCGTGGTGGCGCTCAGGGGCAAGGGCTTCTGGGCCCACGTCGACGGCACCCACTGACCGTCGCCGGGTTCCGAGTAGCTTATCTTTGATCAAAGATCGAAGGGAGACTCGGGATGCCGCAGGGGTTCGACTTCGGGATCGACGAGGAGTACGAGAGCATCCGTACCGAAGTGCGGCGGCTCTGCGACAAGTACGGCAACGTGTACTGGCGCGGGCTCGAGCCCGCCCGGTACCCGGCCGAGTTCGTCGACGAGCTCACCCGCCAGGGCTGGCTCGGCGCGTTGATTCCCGAGGAGTACGGCGGTGGTGGGCTGCCGCTCAGGGGTGCATGCGTGATCCTCGAGGAGATCGCTGCGTCGGGCGGCAACCCGTCGGCATGTCACGCCCAGATGTACATCATGGGCACGCTGCTGCGGCACGGCACCGACGAACAGAAGCTGCGCTACCTCCCGGCGATCGCCTCCGGTGATCTGCGGCTGCAGGCCTTCGGCGTCACCGAGCCCGTCGCCGGTTCCGAGACCGCACGCATTCGCACGCGTGCGGATCGGGTGCCCGAGGGCTGGCTCATCAACGGTCAGAAGATCTGGACTTCGCGGGCGCTGTACAGCGATCTGATGATCGTCCTCGCGCGCACCACCGCCTACGACGACGTGGCCAAGAAGACCGACGGCATGTCGGTGTTCCTGATCGACCTGCGCGAGGCCACAGGCATCACCATCAGGCCGATCCCGACGATGATGAACCACAACACCACCGAGGTGTTCTTCGACGACGTGCTGGTGCCTGCCGATGCGCTGGTGGGTCACGAGGGCATGGGGTTCACGCACATCCTCGACGGGATGAACGCCGAGCGGATCCTGATCGCTTCGGAATGCATCGGTGATGGCCGGTTCTTCCTCGATCGTGCCGTCGATTACGCCAACACCCGCGAGGTGTTCGGTCGTCCGATCGGTGCGAACCAGGGCGTGCAGTTCCCGCTCGCGAAGGCGTACGCGTCGCTCAGTGCGGCCGACCTGATGCGCAAGAAGGCGGCCGACCTGTTCGACGCTGGCAAGCCGTGCGGCACCGAGGCGAACATGTCGAAGCTGCTCGCGAGCGAGGCATCGTGGGCTGCGGCCAACGCGTGCCTCGACACCCACGGCGGCTTCGGTTTCGCTGCCGAGTACGACATCGAACGCAAGTTCCGGGAGACACGGCTGTACCAAGTGGCTCCGCTGAACAACAACCTCATCCTGGCCTACCTGGGGCAGCACGTACTGGGCCTGCCGCGCAGCTACTGACGCGCGAGCCGGCGGTCAGCCGACGCGCCAGGGCGCGACGGCCTCGGGGCACCGACCCATGGTCGCTTCGGGCGCGGTGTGCTTGTACATCATGAACGTGCGCCGGTACTCGCACACCGTCTCACCGCGCTGATTCAGGCCGCGCGTGCGGATGTCGACGATGCCGACGGCAGGTGTGCTGGCCGATTCGCGCAGGCCGAGCACCTCCGACTCCGCCCAGAGGGTGTCGCCCGCGAACACCGGGTTGGGCAGGGAGATGTCGGTCCACGCCAGGTTCGCGGTCGCGTTCTCGCTGGTGTCGCACACCGACAGTCCGGTCACCAACGACAGTGTGAAGCAGCTGTTCACCAGCATCCGACCGAAGCGGGTCCCCGCCGCGAACTCGCCATTGAAGTGCACCTGGTTCGTGTTCATCGTGACCGTCGTGAACCAGATGTTGTCGGCGTCGGTGATGGTGCGACCGAGTCGGCTGCGGAACACGTCGCCGACATCGAGGTCCTCGAAGAAGCGGCCGGTCCACTCCTTCGGCATGCGTGCGTGCTGATCGGTCATGGTGCCTCCGTCGGATCGAGCGTGTCGAATCTTTGATCTATGATACGCACGCGTCAGAACTGGGAGGAGGAGCTGTGTCGTCACCCGAGGAGCTCGCTCACATCGACATCGCGGATCCGGCCGTCTACGAGCACGGCATCCCGCACGAGGCCTTCGCGCTGCTGCGACGGCACGACCCGGTGCACTGGCATCCGTGGGACAACGACCGCGGTGGGTTCTGGACCGTCTCGACCAAGGACGACCTCACCACGGTGACGCGCGACTGGCAGACCTTCACCAGCGAGCAGCACGTGAACCTGTGGGAGCTGTCTCCAGCTGCCCAGGATGCGCGGCGGTCGCTGATCGAGACCGACGGCATGCCGCACACGCGCCTGCGACGCCTGGTGACCCAGCCGTTCACACTGCGGAGGATGGCCGAGTACGAAGACGCGACCCGTGTCATCCTCGACGAGTTGCTCGACGAGATGACGGGTGCGGGTGAGGTCGACGTGGTGCGGCTGCTCTCCGAGCCGTACCCGATCCGCGTCATCGTGTCGATCCTGGGCATCCCCCGGTCCGACGGTGACTTCCTGGTGCACCTCTCGAACCAGCTGGTGGAGGGCACGAGCAACCGCGAGGTCGATCCGACGGCCTACGGCAACACCACACCGCTCGAACTGTTGCCGTTCAACAGCCCGGCAGCACACGCCCTGTTCGAGTTCGGACGGCAGCTCGGCGCCGAACGGCGGGCCGATCCGGGTGACGACCTGGTCTCGAAGCTGGTCACCGCCGAGGTCGACGGCGATCGCCTCACCGATGCCGAGTTCTGCAACTTCTTCCAGCTCCTCGTGTTCGCCGGCAACGAGACCACGCGCACGACGATCTCCAACGGGTTGCTCGCCTTCATGCAGCACCCCGAGCAGCTCGACATCCTGCGCACCGATCCGACGTTGATCCCGAACGCTGTCGAAGAGGTGATCCGTTGGGCCACGCCGGTGCTGCACATGCGGCGAACGGCCACCACCGACACCGAGCTGCACGGGGTGCCCATCGTCGCCGGCGACTGGGTGGTGATCTGGTACGCCTCGGCGAACTTCGACGAGGCGGCGTTCGACCGTCCGCTGGCGTTCGATGTGCGCCGCCCGGTGAAGCCGGAGCACGTGGCCTTCGGTGCGTTCGGTCCGCACCACTGTCTCGGCGCGCCGCTCGCACGACTCGAGATCCGCCTGCTGCTCGAGCAACTCGTGCGGCGCGGGATCGTGATGGAGCAGACGGCTCCGGTGCAGCGGGTCAGGTCGAACTTCGTGAACGGTGTGCTGTCTCTGCCCGCCAGGTTCTCGGCCGCCTGAGTCGATGGCCAACCGATCGTTCCTCTACGTGCCCGGCGACCGACCCGATCGAGTCGCCAAGGCCTTGGCCTCGGCGGCTGATGCGGTGATCGTCGACCTCGAGGACGCGGTGAAGCCGGCGGGCAAGCACGAGGCGCGAGC
>Ga0105046_10003492_pt1 | contig 24925 bp, 23 predicted proteins | sample MAT03_FD_78385 | JGI IMG/M metagenome (GOLD analysis project Ga0105046, IMG submission 78385) | Freshwater microbial communities from Lake Fryxell liftoff mats and glacier meltwater in Antarctica - MAT-03 (megahit assembly) | ecosystem: Environmental > Aquatic > Freshwater > Ice > Liftoff...
CGGTATCCGGAATGACGATGCCACCAGCCGATTTACGCTCTTCCTCGAGCCGCTTGACGATCACGCGATCGTGTAGGGGACGCAGTTTCATGTTAGCACTCACTCCTGGATGGATTGTTTATGAAAACAAAGAGTTAGGCACCAAAGCGCCACCTGATGATGGCGGTTTGCGCCGGCACGCGAATCCGGAACGAGGCCAAGGTACCCGGCATGCAGGCGTTGTTAGCACTCGTCGAACACGAGTGCTAATAATAGGGCGGACCGGGTCGGAAATCAACCCCCTGCCTCGACGGGTGCAGGAAGCGGTTGACCATGCCGGCGGTGCCCGGCAGGAACATTGCACGGGTTCCCGCTGCCACAAGGCGGCAATGCGGCAGCGATGTCCCACCTGCTGCGCTCGCCCGGGTTTTCAACGATGGCGGCAAACACATTTTGCACGTCGTACCTCGCCGACCAAGCGCCGCCCGGGATGGCGGCCGGGATCAGGTCGGCCGCGGGTGCCGCCGCCGGAACGCATTGACTCGCGCCGTCGCCGTTCACGCCGGAAATCGCGCCGCCTGTAGGACCGCACACCCGGCGCGCGCAGCAAGTGTAGAGTCAGTGCGTCCCGATCATCGGCTGTACGCGCCATGCTGCAACCCGCCCACGTAGGTCACCTTGCGATGCTGCGATCCCTGATCCGGCAGGGCGCGGCCGATGGCAGCTTCGGTCGCGAACTCGGCGCGAACACGCCGGGCTCGGAGGAATTCTTTGCCAAGCTGAAGCGCGCGCTCGTCACCGGGTACTTCGTCGAGGAAGGCCGCGGCGGCAAGATCGATACGGTGGCCGTTCCCGGCTACGTGTACTGGCCCGACGGCAGGCACTCGGGTACCGCGCCGGTCGGCTTCGGCCTCTTCCGCGCGATGGGTTCCGGCGGCTACGAGTTGTGGCTGGCCGGACTCGATCTCGGCGCCCGCGGCGGTGGCCACGGCCGGGCACTGCTGGCCGCGCTGTTCGCGACCACGCCGGGGCAAAGCACGTGGATCGTGCGCGCACAGCGCACGTCGCGCTATGCCAAGGCACTTGAACACCTGCTGGCCGACTTCGGCTTCACCAGCGCGGGCGATACCGCGCGGCTGCGCTGGTTCCTGCACGCTGACGCCCCCGCGGAACTGGCTTCGCAGGTGCGTGATGTCGTCGAAGCACGGCGCGCGCTAAACTAGGCACTTCCTGGCCACCGGTCTGGCGCGGCGGATCACGCCGGCCTCGCATCGTCATGTCCCGCTCCCGCGACAACGCCGTGAATGTACTGGGTTCGCCGCTGGCACCCTGCAGCGACGCGCTGCAGACGGGCTTCTTTCGCAACGGTTGCTGCGACACGGGCCCGGACGATACCGGCATGCACACCCTCTGCGCGGTGATGACCGAGCCCTTCCTCGTGTTCTCCCGCTTGTCCGGCAACGACCTGTCCACCCCGCGCCCGGAATGGGGCTTTCCCGGCCTTGTCGCGGGCGACCGCTGGTGCGTGTGCGTCGGCCGCTGGCGCGAGGCACTGGCCGCAGGCGCGGCGCCGCCGGTCGTGCTGGCTGCCACGCACGAGGAAGCCGTGGCGGTGGTCACGCTGGAAGATCTCGAGCGTCATGCCGCATCGTGACGTGATGTGCACGTCACCACCTGTCATCCTTCAGAGGAGTCGCTGACCGTGTCCAATTCCATCATCGATGTGCGCGTTGTGGAGGCCGGTCGCGGTGCCCGCTGGTGGGTGGAAGGCTGGCATACGTTCACCTCGAATCTCTGGACGTGGATCGGCATCATGCTCATCTTCCTCATCATCTCGATGCTGATCTCATGGGTGCCCTACGTCGGCGATGTCGGCCATTCGCTGCTGGCCCCGGTGTTCATCGGAGGCCTGATGGTCGGATGCCTTGCCATTGACCGCGGACAGCCGCTCAAGGTGGCGCACCTCTTCGAGGGATTCCAGGGCGTGCATTTCGTGCCGCTGCTGATCATCGGCGCGCTCAACATCGCACTGACGCTGCTGCTGTACTTGATCATCAGCGCCGGCATCGTCGGCGTATCGATGACGGACCTGCTGCGCTCCAGTGGCGCCGATCCCTTTGCGGCATTCTCGAACTCGGCCACGCGGATGGGGCTCACCGGATTGCTCGCACTGCTGGCGGTGCTCGTGATCGCCGCGATCATGTGGTCACTCAACTGGCTGGCACCCGCGCTGGTGGTGCTGCGCGGCGCCACCGCCGTCGAGGCAATGAAGGCCAGTTTCATCGCCTGCTGGCGCAACTGGGTACCGTTCCTCGTCTACAGCCTCGTCGCCATCGCCGTGGTGGGCCTCGTATTCGCGGCCTTCGCGGCACTGGCGCTGGCGTTCGGTTTCTCCGCGTTCAGTTCGGGCAGCGGGTTCGCCGCGCTGGTCGGGCTCCTCATCGTGTTCGGCATCGTCGTCGCGCTGACGATGCTGGTCGTCGGTCCGACCGTGTTCGGCACCGCTTACGCGAGCTACAGGGATACAGTGGCCGACGCGCCAGGCGGCGACGGCACCAATCCGGCGTAGCGCTGAATCGAGTCGAGGCGCTCGCGGCCACGACCGGGACGCGACTCAGTGCGCCTGATCCCAGTTCGCACCCATGCCGACGTCGACCACCAGCGGCACGCGCAGTTGCGCGACCGAGGTCATCAGTCCCGGCAGATCGCACCTGACGCGATCGAGCTCGGCGTCCGGCACCTCAAGCACCAGTTCGTCGTGCACCTGCAACAGCATCCGTGTGCCGAGGTTCTCGCGGTCGAGCCAGCCCTGCACGCTGATCATGGCCAGCTTGATCAAGTCCGCGGCCGTGCCCTGCATCGGCGCGTTGATGGCCGCGCGTTCCGCACCGGCGCGGCGTGGTCCGCCACCGGCCTTGATGTCGGGCAGCCATAGCCGGCGGCCGAACACTGTTTCTACGTAGCCCTGCTCACGCGCCACTTCGCGCGTGCGCTGCATGTACTGCGCGACACCCGGATAACGCGCAAAATACTTGTCGATGAACTGTTGCGCCGCGCCGCGTTCGATGCCCAGTTGCTGTGCAAGTCCGAACGCACCCATGCCGTAGATGAGGCCGAAGTTCACGGCCTTGATATAGCGCCGCTGGTCCATGGTGACGTCCTCCGGCGGCACGCTGAAGATTTCGCCCGCGGTGGCACGGTGGATGTCGCGGCCCTCGTGGAATGCGCGTAGCAGCGCCGGGTCTTCGGACAGGTGAGCCATGATCCTCAACTCGATCTGCGAATAGTCGGCGGATACCAGCATATGGCCCGGCGGCGCGATGAAGGCCTCGCGGATGCGCCGGCCTTCGGCGGTGCGCACCGGTATGTTCTGCAGGTTGGGGTCGGAGGACGCGAGGCGCCCGGTGACGGCCGTGGCTTGTGCGAACGTGGTGTGCACGCGGCCCGTCTTCGCATTCACCATCAGCGGCAGCTTGTCGGTGTAGGTGGACTTGAGCTTCGCCACCGAGCGGTGTTCGAGCAGCACCTTGGGCAATGGATAGTCGGCGGCCAGCTCCTGCAGCACTTCCTCGTCCGTGGAGGGCTGGCCGGTGGCGGTCTTCTTCACCACCGGCAAGTTCATCCGCGTGAACAGGATCTCGCCCAGTTGCTTCGGCGACCCGAGGTTGAAGGGCTGTCCTGCCAGCTGGTGCGCCTGCTGCTCCAGCGCCACGACCCGTTCGCCGAGTTCGCGGCTCTGCTTCGCGAGCAATGCGGAATCGATCAGGATGCCATTGCGCTCCATGCGGAACAGCACCTCACGCACCGGCATTTCGATCTCGCGATAGATGAAGTCGAGCTTGGCGTCGGCCGCCACGGCGGGATGCAGCACGTGATGCAGCCGCAACGTGATGTCGGCGTCCTCCGCCGCGTATTCCGTCGCCCGATCGAGCGCGACCTGCTCAAAGGGAATGCGGTTCGCGCCCTTGCCCGTCACATCATCGTACGAAATCGTCTTGATGTTGAGGTGCCGCCACGCGAGGCTGTCCATGTCGTGCGGCTTGCCTGATTCCAGCACATAGGACTCGAGCAGCGTGTCCTGCGCCACGCCGCGCAGCACCAGGTTGTCGTTGGCCAGCGCGTGCTGGTCGTACTTCAGGTTCTGTCCCAGCTTCTTCTTCGCGGGATGGGCGAGCCACGGCGCCAGCCGCTGCAATGTCGCGGCGCGATCGAGTTGCGCGGGCACGCCCGCATAGCGGTGATCGAGCGGGATATAGCACGCGCTGCCGGGTTCCACCGACAGCGACACGCCGACGATGCGCGCCTGCATCGGGTCGAGGCTGGTGGTCTCGGTGTCGAAGGCAACGAGGTCGGCGCCATCGATGCGGTCGAGCCAGCGTGCCAGCGCGGCCTCGTCCAGCACGGTTTCGTAGGTCACGGTGGCGGGCGACGCAGGCACCGCGCGCGCCACGCCATCGTCCGCGGTATCCCAGCGCCGGCCGGCGTCATCACGCGCGGCCTTGTTCGCGATTGCATCCGCGGCGTCCGGCGCAGTACCGGAACCCGCGGCATCGCGCAGCCACGTCTTGAACTCGAAGCGTTCGTACATTGCCAGCAGCACCGCCGTGTCCGGTGGCCCGATCTTGAGATCGGGGACGCCGACCGGCAACGTGCAGTTGGTCTTCACCGTCAGCAGGCGGCGGCCCTGCGGCAGCCAGTCGAGTGCAGCGCGCAGGTTGTGGCCGACGACACCGGGAATGTCTGCCGCGTGGGCCACGATGTTGTCGAGCGTGCCGTACTGGGCAAGCCACTTGGCCGCCGTCTTCGGCCCCACCTTGGCGACGCCCGGCACGTTATCAACGGTGTCGCCGGTCAACGTGAGCAGATCGAGGATCTGGTCCGGCCGTACCTCGAACCTGGCCTTGACGCCAGCCTCGTCAAAGGTCTCGTTGCTCATCGTGTTGACCATCGTGACCTGCGGCGTCACGAGTTGGGTCAGGTCCTTGTCACCCGACGAGATCATCGTATCGATGCCCGCCTTGGCAGCTTCGTGCGCCAGCGTGCCGATCACGTCGTCGGCTTCCACGCCTTCGACCATCAACAGCGGCCACCCCTGCGCGCGCACGAGGTCGTGCAGCGGGGCGATCTGCAATGCAAGGTCGTCGGGCATCGACGCCCGGTTGGCCTTGTATTCGGGATACCAGTCGTCGCGGAACGTCTTGCCCGGCGCGTCGAATACGACGGCGAAGTAGTCCGGCTTGCCGTCCTCCACCATTCGGCGCAACATCGACAACACCCCGCGCAGCGCTCCGGTCGGCTCACCTTTCGAGGTGCGCAGGTCTGGCAGGGCGTGATAGGCGCGGTACAGGTACGAAGACCCATCCACAAGCACGAGTACAGGCATGCGTCAGACCCACAAAATTCCGGAACTCATCGATCCACACGCACTCAACACGACCAATGGCCAGGAAGCGTGGCGGGTCATGGGGATTATGGCAGAGTTCGCCATTGCGACCGAACGCCTTCGCGGCATCCGCCCCGCCGTCAGCATCTTCGGCAGCGCGCGGATCAAGGAGGGCCACCCGTATTACGAAACGACGAAGGACATCGCGCGCCGGCTGTCCGATGCCGGCTTCTCCGTCATCTCCGGCGGCGGACCTGGCCTGATGGAAGCCGCCAACAAGGGCGCGCACGCGGGCAACTCGCCGGCCATCGGTCTCAACATCACGCTGCCCTTCGAAAAGGGCAGCGGCGAATTCCAGGACGTCTCCGTCGCGTTCAAGTATTTCTTCGCGCGCAAGATGATGTTCGTCCGCTTCGCGTCCGCCTACGTCATCCTTCCCGGCGGGTTCGGCACGCTCGACGAACTGTCCGAGGTGCTGACGCTGGTGCAGACGGGCAAGACGCGGCGCATCCCGATCATCCTCGTGGGTGGCAGCTACTGGCGCGGCCTCCTCGACTGGATGGGCGACCGCATGGTCGGCGAAGGCATGATCAACGCCAAGGACATGGAGTTGATGCAGGTCATCGAAGATCCCGAAGCCATCGTCGAGGCCATATTCGCGTTCTACGAAAGCCGCGGCTTCGTGCCGTCGCGCGAAGAGCGCGAGAAGATGCTCAACTTGTAGGACGTTGCAGCAGCGGTACGCATTTCGCGGATGTCGCCGGCGCGCTGGCTTGGCGCTGCAAACGCGGGCCCGCGTTTGCTAGAATCGGGGAATCTTGATGTCGATCGCACCCTGGCCCCTGCTTCGCTCCCTTGTCACGCTGCTCTGCGCGGCGGGATTCGCGATGAGCGCGGCCGCGCAGCCGGCACCCGCTCCGCCGCCCCCGCCGCTGCCCGCGACGCCACCACCGTTGCCCGCGGCACCGCTGCCCCCGCGGTCCGAGGTCGGCGGTGACCCGGAATTGGAGCCGCAGGTCACGATCATCCGCACCGAAAACGAAACACTCGAGGAAGCACGCGTCAACGGCGAGCTGCGTTACGTGAAGGTGACGCCCCGCAATGGTGGTCGGCCGTACTTCCTGATCCCCAGCGGCAACGGCACCACGTTCATTCGCCGCGACTCGCTCGACTTCGGCCTTCGCCCGCCGATGTGGCTTCTTTTTTCCTGGTGACCTGACCCATTCCTGCGCTACAACGCGAGCCGGTGCCGTGCCGTCGCGACACCACGCACTCCACGCTGCGGCCCTGACTCTCGCTCCATGTCCGTCTACACGCAGGTAACCGCACCCGATCTCGATGCCTGGCTCACGCGCTACGCCGTCGGGGTCCTGACCGAGCTGCAGCCGATCGCCCCGGGCATCGAGAACACCAACTACTTCGTCACGACCGACCGCGGGCGCTATGTGCTCACGCTCTACGAGCGCCTGCCCGCCGCCGAACTGCCGTTCTACTTGAACCTGACGGCGCACCTTGCGCGCGCCGGGGTCGAGGTCCCGGCACCTGAAGCCGACCGCAGTGGCGCGCTCTTCTCGCTGCTGAACGGCAAGCCCGCAAGCCTCGTGACGCGTGTCGAGGGTGCGCCGGTGGACGTCCCCACGATCGCGCAATGCGCGCGCGTGGGCGACGCGCTGGCGCGGCTTCACATCGCGTCGCAAACCTATCGCGGGCGACTCACCAACCGCCGCGGTCCCGCATGGTGGCGGCAGGCGGCACGCGCCGTAAACCCGTATCTCGATGCCGCGCAGATCGCGCTGCTCGATGGCGAAATCAAGTATCAAACGGGATTGGGGCGCGGCAAGCTGCCGAAGGGCGCGATCCACGGTGATCTCTTCTGCGACAACGTGCTGTTCGCGGGCGAAAACGTTGCGGGCATCATCGATTTCGGCTTTGCCGCCACCGATTTCTTCGCCTATGACCTCGCCATCACCGTCAACGACTGGTGCGTGGACGCCGCCACCGGCGGTCTGCGCGAGGATTGCACGCAGGCGATGACGGCTGCCTACGCGCAGCGGCGGCCGCCAGACCCCGACGAGCGCGAGGCATGGCCCTCGTTGTTGCGCGCGGCGGCGCTGCGCTTCTGGCTGTCGCGCCTCTACGACCTGTACCTGCCGCGCCCGGGTGAACTCATTCACGCCCACGACCCGGCGCACTTCGAGCGCGTGTTGCGCATGCGTGTGGACACGATGCCGGCGTTTCCGGTGGCCGCCAACTGAAATCATGAACGACAAAACCGCACGCACGTATACCTACACCCGCTATCCGGCGCGGCAGGGCATGGTCTGGCTGAAGCAGGCGCTGCACATGTTCAACCAGCAGCGGCTGGCCTGGGTCGTGCTGCTGCTCGCGTACTACCTGCTGCTGCTCGTCACGCGCGCGCTGCCCTTCATCGGGCCGTGGGCGATGACGATCATCAAGCCGGTGCTGGCGGTGGGCCTGCTCGCTGCCGCGTGGAACCAGGAACGCGGCACGCAACCTGCGCTGCGGATGATCCTGCAGGGATTCCGCGCCAACGTATGGGCGCTGCTCCCCATCGGCGTCTTCTTCGTGATCGGCATGACCGCCGCGGTCTTCGGCTCGGCGCTGATCGATGGCGGCAAGCTGATCGAGTTCATTTCCAACAGCACCACAGCGACGGAAGCGGAAATGGAGAAGGCGCTGGAAGACCGGCAACTGCAGTTCGGGATGCTGTTCTCCGCACTGCTGTCGCTGCCGGTGCTGGTGGCCACGTGGTGGGCGCCGGCGCTGATCGTGTTCCAGAATGCCGGGCCGGGCGCCGCGTTGCTGGCCAGCATGCGTGCCGCGTTCGCCAACTGGCGGCCGTTGGCCATTTACGGCCTGGGCGTGTTCTTCTATGGCGTCGTGCTGCCCGGGCTGGTGGTCAGCGTGCTGGCGATGATCCTGCCGCAGTCGATCGCGCAGGTGATCATGCTGGCGCTGCTGATGCCCTACTTCATGTTCTTCGCCGCGTGCCTGCACATCTCCGACTACATCAGCTACCGGGACGTGTTCCACGCCGACGAGAAGCCGGGCACGACGCCCGCCGCCACGACGGACGCTTAGGCCACTAACTCGCGATACGCATGCCAGGTGGCGTGCCCGATCACCGGCACGGCCACGATCAGCCCGACAAACCACAGTGCGAAACCCAGGCTGACGAGCACCACGATGATGAATCCCCAGACGATCATCGCGGGCACGTTGGCCGAAGCGGCCGCGAGACTGGTGAGCACCGCGACGATCCCGTCGGTGTTGCGGTCCAGCATCATCGGTACCGACACCACGCTGATGGCGAACACGAGGATGGCAAAAAAGCCACCGACACAGAGGTAGACCAGCAGGAACTCGAGGTTGTCGACCGCGAAGATGCGCCCGGCGAAGTCCTTCATGTCGGGGATATCCTGCGTGAAGAACAGCGCGAAGACCACCAGCGAAGCGCGCGCCCAGACCAGCAGGATCACGCCGAGCACCAGCGCAAAGAGTCCGATGGCACTCTTGTTGGCGGCCCACGCGTCGAGCGTCGGCGCCAGCCATGGCGGTTCGCCGCGCTCCCTGCGCCGCGACAGCGCATACAATCCGATGGCGAAGAACGGACCCACCAGGAAGAAGCCCGTGACCAGCGCCGACACGTACTGGTACGCGTGCTGGAACACGATGTGGATCAGGAAGCCCATGGTTGCGAAGCAGGCGCCGTAGAACGCGCTCGGCAGAGGGTGCGCACGGAAATCGCGCCAACCCGCGGCAAGCCAGCGCAAAGGGGCAGCGGCGCCAACGGTTCGGACGTCGGGAATCGTCGATGCTGAGACTTCGGCTTCGGTCATGCGCGCCCCCCATCGCCGTCTGTTTGCGGCGTCATGCACAATCATTGTACCGGTGCCTGGATGGCGGCATGGGGGTTCGATGCCGCGCAGGCCCGCCAATGACCACGCCAGCCGGCGCGCCTAGGCGGCCTCCAGTTTCGCGTATTCGAGCGCCAGCCATTTCACGCCCTCATCCCGGAAGTTGACCTGCACACGAGCGTCGGCACCGCGGCCCTCGGCATCGATGATCACGCCCAGCCCGAAACGCGCGTGCTTCACGCTTTGCCCGATGCGCCAGTGCGGCGCGGCCGGCGTTGCCTGCGGGGTATTCGTCACCCGGCCCCATTCCGCATCGTCGACATCGATGGCGCGGCGACGGTAGGGCGAGAGCCACTGCACGAGGTCGCCCGGCAACTCGCTGACGAAGCGGGACGGGATGCCATAGCGGGTCTGCCCGTGCAGCATGCGCGTCTGTGCGTGCGTCAAGTAGATGCGCCGGCGTGCGCGCGTGATGGCCACGTACATGAGACGCCGCTCTTCCTCGAGCCCGTCGGCTTCGGAGAGACTGTTCTCGTGCGGAAAGAGACCCTCCTCCAGCCCGGTGACGAATACTGTATGGAACTCGAGACCCTTGGCGGAGTGCACGGTCATCAATTGCAATGCGGCGCGCCCGGCCTCCGCTTGCGTGTCACCCGCTTCGAGCGCAGCGTGCGTCAGAAACGCCGTCAGCGGATCGGTCGCGCCTTCATTGCTGTCAGCGATGCCGTCGATGACCGGCAATGCCTCCGGGTCCGCGGGTTCCACGCGGACCGGCGCAGCGGTGGCAAGCTGCACCTCGCGGACGAAATTGTCCGCGGCCGTGACGAGTTCCTGCAGGTTCTCCACGCGATCCTGCCCGTCCTTCTCCGCCTGGTAATGCGCCAGCAGGCCGGAATGCGTGATCACATGTTCGACGGCCTCGGGGAGCGGCAGTTCACGGGTTTCCTGCGCCAGTCGTTCGATCAGCCGGACGAACTGGGTCAGCGCCCCGCCGCCCTTGCCGCCGAGGCTACCGGCCGCCGCGGCCTGGTACAAGGTCTGCGCCCCGTTGCGCGCCGCATCCTGCAAATGTTCGAGTGAGCGTGCGCCGATCCCGCGCGGCGGGAAATTGACGACGCGCAGGAACGAGCCATCGTCGCGCGTGGCGGAGATGAGCCGCAGATAGGCGAGTGCATGCTTCACTTCGGCACGCTCGAAGAAGCGCAGGCCACCATAGACGCGGTACGGAATGCCCGCGCCGAACAGCGCATGCTCCAGCACGCGCGACTGCGCGTTGGACCGATAGAGCAGCGCCACTTCATCGAGCGCCACGCCGTCGTCGGGCAGGCCCTTCACGATGTCGACGATGAACGCGGCCTCGTCGCGGTCGGAGGGCGCCGCGAACGCGCGCACCGGTTCGCCCTTGCCTTCGCTCGTCCACAGGTTCTTGCCAAGCCGCGCCTGGTTATTCCTGATCAGCGCATTGGCCGCGTCGAGGATATGCCCGTGCGAGCGATAGTTCTGCTCCAGCTTGATCATCTTGACCGGCTGTTCCGACGTGCTGAAGTCGCGCTCGTAGCGCTGCATGTTGGCGACCTTGGCGCCGCGAAATGCATAGATCGACTGGTCATCGTCGCCGACGGCGAACACGGCGGTATGCGGGCCGGAGAGCATCCGCAGCCACTTGTACTGCAGCGTGTTGGTGTCCTGGAATTCGTCGACCAGCAGGTGCGAGAACCGGCGCTGGTAGTGATTGCGCAGGCTCTCGTGACCCGCCAGCAACTCATAACTTCGCAGCAACAACTCGGCGAAATCGACCACACCTTCGCGCTGGCACATTGCATCGTAGAGCGCGTAGTGCTCCACCTGCCGCCGCGTATGCTCGTCGCCAGCCTCCACGTTGTTGGGACGCAGGCCCTCGTCCTTGGCGCCCGCGACGAACCACTGGAACTGCCGGTGCGGAAAACGCGTGTCGTCGATGTTGTGCGCGCGGTACAGGCGCTTGATCAGCGAAAGCTGGTCTTGCGTGTCGAGGATCTGGAAGGCCTGTGGCAACTGCGCCTCGCGATAGTGGGCGCGCAGCATCCGGTTGCACAGGCCATGAAAGGTGCCCACCCACATGCCGCGCGTGTTGACGGGCGTCAACGCCGACAACCGGAGCAGCATCTCCTTTGCGGCCTTGTTGGTGAACGTGACGGCCAGGATCGACAGCGGGCCGGCCTGCCCGGTGGCCAACAGCCACGCGATACGCGTGGTGAGCACTCGCGTCTTGCCGCTGCCCGCGCCCGCCAGGATCAGCGCCGACGCGTGCGGCAGCGTGACTGCCGCCAGTTGTTCAGGATTGAGATGCTCGAGGAGCTTCGTTGCCATGAGGATGCAGCGCCAAACCAGCATGATAGCCGACGCCCGCCACGCTATAATCGCGCGCACCCGATCGGCCACCTCCATGCCCCGCGTCCCCGCCGCCACACCCGCCGCCAACTCCGCCACGATGCGCGCATTCGTGCATCTGATCCGCTCGGCGGCCCCCTACGTCCACTCGTTTCGCGGCAAGACCTTCGTGATCGCCTTCGGCGGCGAAGTGGTCGCCGACGACGAATTCCTGGGCGTGGTCCACGATCTCAACCTGCTGCACAGCCTCGGCATCCGGCTCGTGGTGGTGCACGGCTGCCGGCCACAGGTGGAGGCCATCCTCGCCGCGCAGGGCATCCCCAGCCGGTACGCGCATGGCGTGCGCGTGACCGACCCCGATTCGATGGACTGCGTGCTCGAAGCCGCAGGCCAGGTGCGCGCGCGCATCGAGGCCCTGCTGTCGCTTGGCCTCGCCAATTCGCCGATGGCCGGTGCGCGCAACCGCGTATCCAGCGGCAACTACCTCACCGCCAAGCCGATGGGGATCGTGGCCGGCGTCGACATGCAGCTCACCGGCGAAATCCGGCGCATCGACACCGAGGCCATCCAGCAGCGCCTGGACGATGGCGACATCGTGCTGATCTCGCCAATCGGCTACTCGCTCACCGGCGAGATCTTCAACGTGACCGTCGAGGAAGTGGCCACCCAGGTGGCCGTGCGCCTCGAAGCCGTCAAGCTCATTTTCCTGATGGACACGGACGGCGTGCGCAACGGCCGCCGGCAGATGCTGACCGATCTCTCGACCAGCGATGCCGAGGTCTTGCTCGAAAAGAGCGACAAACTGGCTCCGGATGTCCGCGTGTACCTGCCCGCCGCCATCCGCGCCTGCAACAACGGTGTCAAGCGCGCGCACCTCATCAGCCGCCGCATGGACGGCGCGATGCTGCTCGAACTCTTCACGCGCGACGGTGTGGGCACGATGGTGGCCGCCACCGCGCTGGCCAACATCCGCAATGCCACCATCGACGACGTCGGCGGCATCCTCGCCATCATCGAGCCGCTGGAGGAACAGGGCGTGCTGGTGCGCCGCTCGCGCGAACGCCTCGAATCGGAAATCGAGCGCTTCGTCGTCGCCGAGTACGACGGCAACATCGTCGGCTGCGCCGCGCTCTATGCGTTTCCCGACGAGAAGATCGGCGAACTGGCCGCACTGGCGGTGCAGCCCGACTTCCGCCGCGAAGGCTACGGCGAGGCGCTGCTGCGCGAGATCGAGGTACGCGCCCGCAAGTTGCGTCTCACCGAGCTCTTCGTGCTCACCACCAAGAGCGCGCACTGGTTTCTCGAGCGCGGCTTTCGCACCGCCGCCGTGGCCGACCTGCCGCAGCAGAAGCAGTCGCTCTACAATTTCCAGCGCAAGTCGCTCGTGTACCGCAAACCGTTGTAAGGAGCATCCCGATGGCCCGCATGGTCCAATGCATCAAGCTCGGCCGCGAGGCCGAAGGACTCGATTTCCCGCCGTACCCGGGCGAACTCGGCAAGCGCATCTACGAGAGCGTTTCGAAGGAAGCGTGGGCCGCGTGGCTCAAGCACCAGACGATGCTGGTCAATGAAAATCGGCTGAGCCTGGCCGACGCCCGCGCGCGCAAGTGGCTGGCGGAGCAAATGGAAAAGCATTTCTTCGGCGGTGGCGCCGAGATGCCACAGGGCTACGTGCCGCCGACGACCTGAACTACCGCACGAAGCCCTGCCCGCCGTTCACGCCGATGACCTGCGCCGTCACCCAGTTGGCGAGCGGCGAGGCCAGGAACAGCACGACGCTGGCCACTTCCTCGGGGTGGCCGAGCCGCCCGGCCGGCATCGAGGCCAGCACGGTGTTGTAAAGCGCGGGCTCGCTCGTCTTGCGCACGTCCCAGAATCCGCCGGGGAATTCGATGGAGCCCGGCGCGACGCAGTTCACGCGGATACCCTTCATCGCCCATGTCGCCGCCTGCGTGCGCGTCAGGTGGATCACCGCCGCCTTCGCCGCGCCATACGCTGGCGTGCGTGGCGAGGGGTTCAAGCCCGAACCGGACGCGATGTTGATGATCGCGCTGTGGCGGCCCTTCTCGAGGAACGGCAGCGCCTCGCGCGACGCGCGCACCGCACCCAGCAGATCGACCGACAGGCTCGACTCCCAGCTCGATTCGTCGTCACCCATGCCATAGCCGGTGGCGTTGTTCACCAGCACGTCGATGCCGGACAGCGCCGCGGCAGCCTGCGGAATGTAGGCGGCGATCGACGCCTCGCTCGACAGGTCGCAACTCGCGGCGTGCGCAACGCCACCGAACGCGGCCAACTCCGTGCGCGTCGCCTCGAGGGCTGCCGCGCCACGCGCGCAGATCGACACGTTCGCACCCGCCTGCGCAAAGGCCAGCGCGATCGAGCGGCCGATGCCGCGGCTGCCTCCCGCAACCACGACGCGTTGGCCCGTTAAATTCAGGTTCATCAATAGACTTGCCGGGTGATCACGCGGCTCGACTGGACGCCATTGACCGTGTAGGTCATCGTGCCGTTGGCGGCATCGGTGAAATCGAAAGCCACCTGGCCCACGGCAACCGGCGGATTGGTCGCCTTCCACACTGCGGTCAGCGGTGCGCCGCCGGAGACCTGGTAGAGCACGCCGCTGCAACCCGTGCTGGTGACAGGACAGTTCGTGGCGACGTACCAGAAGGGCTCCCCGTTGGCATCGTAGGCGTACCACGCGGCGAAGATGATGCCGAACTGCTGCGTCAGCGACACGCCCCAGCCCGACTCGTTCTTGTTCCACCAGAGGTCGGTGTAATTGACGCTCGGCGGCACGCCGGCGGTTGCAAAGATCTGCTGGGTGATGGCTTTCGATCCCACGACGTTGTCGATCGTGAAGGTGAAGATGCCGGCACTCGCATTGGCAAACGTCAGCGTTCCCGTTCCCGCCTTGGTCAGCACCCTGCCCGCACCTGCCCACGGCATCGTCGGTGCGGTGCCGCCGCTGACGCGATAGATGTCACCGGTGCAACCGGTGGCCGTCACCGGGCAATTGGTGATCACGTACCACGTGGGCCGGCCCGCGGCATCGTAGGTGTAGATCGCAGCGAAGATGAGGTCGCCGTGCTGGGTCAGGCTCATGCCCCAGCCCGATTCGTTCGCATTCCACCAGAGACCCTGGTAGTCGGTGGTGACGGCCTTGGCAGCGCTGACGATCACGAGATTCGGCTTCGTGACCACGCCATTGTCGAGGGTGCCGATGATCGGCAGCGCATCGAATGGCGCGCCTGCGTTCACCCGCTGCAGGGCCCCAATGGCGTCGACGACCGCCATGCTGCTGGCGCTCACTTCGCCGAACACGGTGAAGCCGCCGTTCTGGTTGTCGAGGTTGGCGCTGTTGTCGACGAGATTGAAGTACCACTGCGACGTGGCGCTGTTGGGGTCGGAGCCGAGCTTGGCCATCGCGATCGTGCCGCGCCTGTTCGAGCGGCTGGCGCTGAACTCATTGGCGAGCGCGGGGCCCTTCGGCACGTCGATAATGTTATTGGTGGCGTCGTCGAAGACGAAACCGCCACCCTGGATGACAAAGCCGGGCACGCTGCGATGCACGAAGGAATTGCGATACGCGCCTGCATTCACATAGGAGAGGAAATTGGCCACCGTCCGCGGCGCCGTGGCGCCGTAGAGGATGACATCGATGGCCCCGAGTGGCGTCGTCAGGCGGACGACGGTGGCCTTCGCAACGGCCGGCAGCAGCAGGACCGACAACAACGTGAGCGCGGCGAACAGCGCGCGGACATGACGAACTGAATGCATTGGAACCTCAAAAGGGATGCGGAGGCGCGCGCGCAGGGCAGCGGCAGCCAGTGCGACCGCCATTGTATTACGCCGGGATCACCCTGCTAAACTCCCGCGCATGACGCCGCCCGCCATCAGCCGCTACCCCGTTCCCGCCCTCGCCGACCTTCCAGAGGACATCCGCGCGCGGATCCTCGCCGTGCAGGAGAAGGCCGGCTTCATCCCCAACGTCTTCATCACGCTGGCCCATCGGCCGGCGGAGTTCCGTGCGTTCTTCGCGTATCACGACGCGCTGATGGAGAAGGAAAGCGGCCTCTCCAAGGCGGAGCGCGAGATGATCGTCGTGGCCACGTCGGGCGCCAACGATTGTCTCTACTGCATCGTCGCGCATGGCGCGATCCTGCGCATTTATGCGAAGAATCCGCTCGTCGCGGATCAGGTAGCCGTCAATCACCGCAAGGCGGATATCACGCCACGGCAGCGCGCAATGCTCGACTTCGCGATGAAGGTGGCGGTGGACAGTCCGTCGATCACCGACTTGGATTTCGCCGCGCTGGCCGCCCACGGGTTCTTCGCCGAGGACGCCTGGGACATCGGCGCCATTGCGGCATTCTTCGCGCTGTCGAACCGGATGGCCAACCTGATCGCCATGCGGCCCAACGAGGAATTCTTCCTGATGGGCCGGGTGCCGCGCGTGAAATGACATCGGGAGCATGGTGGCGTTGCATTGCCACCTGCTCCCTTCGCCTGACCTGCGAGACTGAAGTCTCGCCTACGGATCGCGGCGCATCACGCCAAGTGGAGCTTGAACCAGGCCAGCATCTTCGCCCATGCCTCGTCGGCCTGCGGCTTGCGATAGGTGGGCCGGTAGTCGGCGTTGAACGCGTGCGGCGTATCCGGATAGATCACGAACTCGGACTTCGTGTTACCCGCGGCCTTCAGCGCCGTGAACATCTTCTCCACCGTATCGTTCGGGATGCCGCCGTCAGCACCTCCGTAGAGTCCGAGTACGGCGCCCTTGATCTGCGGTGCGACATCGAGCGGCGTCTTGTCGCCGGCAGCATAGGCGCGGGCGGTGGGGCCATACCACGCCACTGCCGCGCGCACGTTGGAATTGTGCGCGGCATACATATGCACGATGCGTCCGCCCCAGCAGAAGCCGGTGATCCCGAGGCGTGCCGTATCGGCCTTGCCTGATTCCTTCGCGAAGGCCACCGTGGCGTCGAGGTCGGCCATCACCTGCGCATCGGTCACTTTGCTGACGATGTCCGCAATCAACTTCGGCACATCCGTGTACTTCGACGCATCACCTTGCCGCGCGTAGAGCTCCGGCGCAATCGCGAAGAAGCCGCTCTTCGCCAGCCGGCGGCAGACATCGCGGATGTGTTCGTGCACACCAAAGATTTCCTGCACGACGAGGATGACGGGGAAATTGCTGCCGGTGGCCGGCATCGCGCGATACGCGACCATCTCGCCGTCCTTCGTCTTGACCTTGACCTCGCCGGCGACAAGTCCGTCGGCGGGCGTGGTGATCGTCTGCGCTGTCACCGGCAGCACGGCCAGGGCGAACCCGGCACCCAGAGAGGTCACGACAAAGCTCCGCCGGTCAACAACATTGCGCTCGCCCAGCAGGCTCTTCAACTTGGTGCTGACCACATCGTTCACTGCGTATTCTCCTTCGCCAATGGCGCGCCATCGGGGGCGCGAATTCCCTTGAATTCACTATAACGCGGAGCAGCAGCACCGCCGCCTCAGCCTCCATGGACAACCTGCCCCGCCACCAGCGTGGCGTACACGCGGCCGGGAACCTGCAGGCCCAGGAACGGTGTGTTCTTGCCCTGGCTCTTGAGCGCGCTTCGTTCCACCGTCCACCAGGAATCCGGATCGAAGATGCAGATGTCCGCCTGCCGGCCGACGGTCAGCGCGCCGGCATCGATACCCAATATCGCGGCCGGGACGCTCGTGATGCGTGACAACGCGACAGGGAGCGGGACTTTTTCCTCCGCTGCCCATTTGAGGGTCAGTGGCAGCAACAGTTCCAGACCGGTGGCACCCGGTTCGGCTTCGCCGAACGGCACCTGCTTGCCGTCATCGTCCACGGGCGCGTGATCGGAGCAGATGGCGTCGATGGTACCGTCGGCCACGCCTGCGCGCAGCGCCGCGCGATCGCGGGTGGTGCGTAGCGGCGGCACGAGATGGGCGTTGGCATCGAACCAGCCGATGTCGACATCGCACAAGTGCAGGTGGTGCACGGCGACGTCACAGGTCAAGGCCATACCGTCGGCCTTCGCCGCCCGGATCATCGCCACGCTGCCGGCCGCCGACAGCCGCGCCACGTGCAGCCGCACCCCGGTTTCGCGCGCCAGCGTCAGGATGGTGGCGAGCGCAATGGTTTCGGCCGCCGCCGGGATGCCGGGCAGGCCGAGGCGCGTGGCCACCTCGCCGTCGTGCGCAACACCGCCGCGGCTCAAGTGCGCATCGCTGGGACGCAGCCACACGCGATAGCCGAACGTCGCGGCATACTGCATCGCGCGACGCAGCAGTTGCGTGTCGAGCAACGGCACGTCCGCGTGCGAGAACGCGACGCAACCGGCATCGGACAGCGCGCCCATTTCAGTGAGCGTGGTGCCCTGCAATCCGACCGTCAGCGCCCCTACCGGATACACGTGCGCCTGATGGTGCGAGCGCGCGCGGAACTTGAGCATTTCCACCAGTCCCGGCTCGTCGAGCGGCGGGTCGGTGTCCGGCGGGCATGCGAGGCTGGTGACGCCACCGGCAACCGCCGCATGCAGTTCGGATTCCAGCGTGGCCTTGTACTCGAAGCCCGGCTCGCGCAACCTCGCGGCAAGGTCGACGAGGCCGGCCACGACGACCAGGCCTTTTGCATCGATGACGCGATTGGCGTGCCAACCGTCCGGCGCATTGCCGAAGGCAACGATGTGGCCCGCGGCCACGTACAACGTCTCGACGCGATCGAGCTTGCCGGCGTGATCGACCAGGCGGCCGTCGGTGATGGCAATCTTCATCCGTTCGCCGCGATGATGCTCATCACCGCCATCCGAACTGCAATCCCGAACGTTACCTGCGGCAGGATCACGCTGCGCGCGCCGTCCGCGACGGCGGAATCGATCTCCACGCCGCGATTCATCGGCCCCGGGTGCATAACGATCACGTCGGGCTTCGCCATTGCCAGCTTTTCTTCGGTCAGGCCATAGTGCTTGAAATACTCGCCGGCCGAAGGCAGCAACGCACCCTTCATCCGTTCGTTCTGCAGGCGCAGCATCACCACCGCATCGCAGCCGCGGAGGCCCTCGCGCATGTCGTGGAAGACGCGCACGCCCAGCGCCTCCACCTGCGCCGGCAGCAGCGTCTTCGGCCCGATGGCGCGCACTTCCGGCGTGCCGAGCGTGGTGAGGCCATGGATCAGCGACCGCGCCACGCGCGAATGCAGCACGTCACCCACCACGCCGACGGTAAGGTTGCGAAAGTCGCGCTTGTAGTGGCGGATCGTGTAGAGGTCGAGCAGGCCCTGCGTGGGATGGGCATGGCGCCCATCGCCGGCGTTCACCACATGCACATGCGAGCGGCCGTGCGCATTGAGGTGCTGCGCGATCAGATGTGGCGCCCCCGATTGCGCATGGCGGACGACGAAGATGTCGGCATCCATCGCCACGAGGTTGTCGACGGTGTCGAGCAGCGTCTCGCCCTTGCTGGTGGACGACGCGCCGATGTTGAGATTGATCACGTCGGCGGACAGGCGCTTCGCAGCGATCTCGAAAGTCGTCCGCGTGCGCGTCGAGTTTTCGAAGAAAAGGTTGAACACCGCCTTGCCGCGCAGCAGCGGCACTTTCTTGACCTCGCGCTCCGCGATCGACACGAAGGGCTCCGCGGTATCGAGGATGCCGGTGATGACGTCGGCGGGCAGCCCTTCGAGCGTCAGCAGGTGCGTCAGCGCGCCGTGCGCATCGAGCTGCGGGTTGCGCATGGCGCTTGCAGCCCCCCCCCAAACGGCGCTTCGCGCCGCCCCCCCCGAGGGGGCAGCTCCTTGGGGCGGCCCGGCGGAGCTCATGCGAACCTCATCGCACCACCGGCTCGGCCGCCAGCCGCAGCGCCTCGCCGTCGCGCGACAGCACGATGGAAAGGTCCGTGGCCACCGTCAGCCGTTCGCCGCAGTAGGTAGGTTCATAGGGTAATTCGCGGCCGCCGCGGTCGACGAGCACGGCCAACTCGATGGCCGCCGGCCGCCCGAAGTCGAACAATTCGTTGATTGCCGCGCGCACGCTGCGGCCCGTATAGAGCACGTCATCGATCAGCACGATGGTGGCGCCATTGACGTCGAAGGGAAGTTCGGTGCGGCGGCTATTGGACTTGAGGCCGGTGGTCGAATAGTCATCGCGATAGAACGAGACATCGATGAAGCCCACCGGATGGTTGCCGGGGATCATCGCGCCCAGGCGTTCCGCCAACCATGCGCCACCGGAGTAGATGCCGACGAATGCGGCATCGAAGGCCACGGCGGCGCGCATGCGCTCCGCCAGCCGCAGCAGCAGGGCTTCAGCGTCAGGAACCGGTGCGGGCGTGCTCATCGAGCCATCCCTGCAAGATCAGGCGCGCGGCCACCGCATCGCGCAAGGCACGCGCGGCGCGGCCACCGCCCGCGGCCTCGATCTCGCCCTGCGCGGCCTGCGTCGTATGGCGCTCGTCGGCCGCCTCCACCGGCAACGCGAACGTGGTGCGCAGCCGCTGTGTAAACGCCGCGGACTGCGCGGTCATGGTGTGCGGCGTGCCATCGGCGTGCACCGGCAGCCCGACCACCAGCAACTGCGGCTGCCACTCCGCGATCACGCGGGCGATCGCCGCCCAGCGCGGTTCGTCGCGCGCCTCGTCGATCGTGGTCAGTTCGCGGGCGCTGTTGGTCAGCGTATTGCCCACGGCAATGCCGATGCGCCGGGTGCCGAAATCGAATGCCAGTACCGTGGCAGGGGGACGCGTCACGGACGCGGATCACGCGTGCCCGACGTCTTCGGAAAGACGCGAGAAATCGATGCCGAGGAGCTGCATCGCGGCGGGCAGCCGGCGGTCCGCCGGCAGGTCGAACAGTACGTCGGCGTCGGCGGCGACGGTCAGCCAGGCGTTCTGCGCTAATTCCTGCTCCAACTGCCCGGCCTCCCAGCCCGCATAGCCCAGCGACACGAAGACATCCTTCGGCCCGTCGCCGCGGCCGACGGCCTCCAGCACGTCCTTCGAGGTGGTGAGACCCATGTCGTCGCTGATCGCCAGCGTGGATTGCCAGTTGCCGAGCGGCCGGTGCAGGACGAAGCCGCGGTCCACCTGGACGGGACCGCCGAAATGCACGGGGGCAAGGCGCAGGACGTCGTCGGCGAGCGGCACGTCGATCTGCTCGAAGAGTGCCTCGAGCGTCATGTCGATCGGCTTGTTGATCACGATGCCGAGCGCGCCGTCCTTGTTGTGCTCGCATACATAGGTGAGCGTATGCGCAAATCGCGGATCCGCCATGGCAGGCATGGCGATCAGGAAGTGGTCGGTGAGATTGACGGAATCTTCCATGGCGTCGAATTGTAAACGTATGGGGGGTACGCCACAATCAGACCGTTTACCCGCGCCTTTCCCCATGTCCGCCACCTCCCCACGCTCCGCCGCCCCGGACTACACCCGGGCACTGGTCTGGTTCCGTCGCGACCTGCGCGACTTCGACCATGCGGCGCTCTGCCTCGCGCTGCGCCGCGCCCGCGCCGTCCATTGCGTCTTCGTCTTCGACCGCGAGATCCTCGACGCGCTTGCCGATCCCCACGATCGCCGTGTGGAATTCATCTGGGAATCCGTGGTACAGCTGGCCGCCGCGCTCGCCGCCCGCGGCGGCGGGCTGATCGTCCGGCATGCGGTGGCCCGCGACGCCATCCCGGCACTGGCTGCGCAATTGAACGTTGATGCAGTGTTCGCCAATCACGACTACGAACCCGCGGCGCAGGATCGCGATGCCGCGGTCGCCCATGCGCTGTCCGATCGCGGCATCGCCTTTCACACCAGCAAGGACCAGGTCATCTTCGAGCGCGCCGAGATCCTGACGCAGGGCGGCACGCCGTTTTCGGTCTTCACGCCGTACAGGAATGCGTGGCTGCGCACGTTGACACCGCTTCATTTCAAGTCGTACCCGGTCGAGACATACGCGAGCGCGCTGGTACCGGCGCCGGATGCGTCGCCGATCCCTTCGCTCGAAGCGCTGGGCTTCGCGCGCACGAACCTGGCGGCACTTGACGTGGTACCCGGCATGGACGGCGGATCGAAGCTGTTCCGCGACTTCCATCACCGCATCGATGCCTACCGCGATGCGCGTAACTTTCCCGCGCTGAAGGGTCCGTCGTACCTGTCCGTACACCTGCGCTTCGGGACCGTCTCGATCCGCGAGCTGGCCGCGTACGCGCACCGCCTGTCGCTCGAGCGTGATGGCGAGGGCGCACAGACGTGGCTGTCCGAACTGATCTGGCGCGACTTCTATGCCCAGATCCTGTGGCATCACCCGCATGTCGTCGGCCGCAGCTTCAAGGCGGAATATGCGGACCTCCGGTTTCCCGGCAACCCGGCGCACTTCACCGCATGGTGCGCCGGTGCCACCGGCTATCCGATCGTCGATGCGGCGATGCGCCAGATGAACGCCACCGGCTACATGCACAACCGGTTGCGGATGATCGCCGCTTCGTTCCTGGTCAAGGACCTGCTCATCGACTGGCGCCAGGGCGAAGCGTACTTCGCCAGGGCGCTGATCGACTACGACCTCGCGTCCAACAACGGCGGCTGGCAGTGGGCGGCCTCCACCGGCTGCGATGCGCAACCCTACTTCCGCATCTTCAATCCGGTGACGCAGTCCGAACGCTTCGACGCCGACGGCAAGTTCATCCGCCGCTATGTGCCGGAATTAGCCGCGCTGGACGCGAAGGAAATTCACGCGCCGTGGCTCGTGCCGCCGGCGCTGCAGCAGGCCAGGGGCGTGGTGATCGGGCGCGACTATCCGGCACCGATCGTCGACCACGCGCAGGCGCGCGCGGCCGCGCTGGAGCTCTTCAAGCGGGCGTAGAAAGATCAGTCTTCCTCGTGCCGCCGAAGCTTCGCGTACTCGGCCGCGAGGTGCTGCTGCAGCGAAGGCGGTGCGGCTTCGTAGTGCGACAACGCCATCGACCACGCGCCCTGGCCCCCCGTCATCGACTTGATGCGCGCCGCGTACCCTTCGAGTTCCCCCAATGGCGCCATCCCCGTCACCGCCAGCGATCCTGATTGCAACGTCTTGGTCCCCGTGACCTGCCCCCGCCGCGAGGCCAGGTCGCCGGTCACGTCACCGATATTGGCAGCGGGGCAATTGATCTCCACGCCGACCACGGGTTCGAGCACGATCGGCCGCGCCTTCGCGATCGCATCGAGGAATGCCTTGCGGCCCGCAGCCACGAACGCCACTTCCTTCGAGTCCACCGCGTGAAACTTGCCGTCATAGACGTTCACGCGCACGTCCTGCAGCGGAAACCCGGCCAGCGGCCCCTGCGCCAGCACGTGCTCCACGCCCTTCTGCACGGCGGGAATCAACGACGTCGGGATGGCGCCGCCCTTCACCGTGCTGACGAACTCGAAGCCCGCGCCCCGCGGCCGTGGCTCGATCTTCAGGAACACCTCGCCGAACTGCCCGGCGCCGCCCGTCTGCTTCTTGTGCCGGTGATGGCCTTCCGCGGCCATCGTGATCGTCTCGCGATAGGGAATGCGTGGCGGCCGCGTCGAGACCTCCAGCTTGAACTGGCCCGCCATGCGCTCCAGCACGGAACGCAAGTGCAATTCGCCGAGCCCCCACAGCACGGTCTCGTTCAGCGTCGTGTCGTGTTCGACGACCAGCGTCGGATCCTCGGCCGTCATCCGGTGCAGCACTTCGGAGATCCGCTGCTCGTCGCCGCGCCGTTTGGGCTCGATGGCCACCCCGTGCATCGGCGTCGGAAATTCGAGCGGCTGCATGTGGATATGGTCCTCGTCGTGCGAGTCATGCAGCACGCAGTCGAACTCGATGTCATCCACCTTGGCCACCGCCGCAAGGTCGCCGGGTACCGCGCGATCGATCTCGACGTTTTTCGCCCCTTGCAGCATGAAGAGGTGGCCCACCTTGAACGGCTTGCGGCCGTCGCCGACAAAGAGCTGCGTGTCGCGCGTCACCGTACCCTGGTGCACGCGAAAGATGCCGAGCTTGCCGACAAAGGGGTCCATCACCACCTTGAACACATGCGCCAGCACATGCTGCCGCGGATCGGGCTGCGAATGGAACTCGACGGCGCTGTCGCCCTCGCCTTTCGTGAAGCGTGGCGGATTGCCCTCGGCCGGATTGGGCAGCAGCCGGTCGAACACCTGCAACAGTTCGGCGACACCGGCACCCGTGCGCGCGGACACGAAGCACACCGGCACCAGGTGGCCATCGCGCAGCGCCTTTTCGAAGGGCGCGTGCAATTCCTCCGCGGCCACTTCGCCGTGCTCGAGGTAGTGCGCCATCAGCGCCTCGTCCACCTCGACAACCTGGTCGACCAGCGCACCGTGCGCCGCGGCGACCGACGAAAAATCGGCATCGCCCACCGGATTGAAGAAGCAATCGACCACGCGCTTGCCACCCTCCGCCGGCAGGTTGATCGGCAGGCATTCCTTGCCGAACGCCACCTGGATCGACTCCAGCAGCCCCGACAGGTCCACATTGTCGCCGTCGATCTTGTTGATCACCACGACGCGGCACAGGCGGCGACGTGCGGCCTGCTCCATCATCCGCACCGCCACCATCTCGATGCCGGCCTGCGCGTTGATCACCACCGCCGCGGTTTCCACGGCGTCGAGCGCGCCAATGGCCTGCCCGATGAAATCCGGAAATCCGGGGGTATCGATCAGGTGGACGCGCGTGCCGCCGGTCTCGAGGTGCAGCAGCGATGACCGCAGCGAATGCTGGTACTGCTTCTCGAACGCATCGAAGTCGCTGGCCGTCGTGCCGCGCTCCACGCTGCCGGCGGCGGTCAACGCCCCGGCCCGGACCAGCAGCGCTTCCGCCAGCGTGGTCTTGCCTGCGCCGCCCTGGCCTACCAGGGCCACCGTGCGCAGATTCTCCGTGGCGTAGTTCGGCATTGCGCCTCCTCCGGGGAGTTGGACAGTCAATTTAGCCTATTCGACCGCCACCGCGTTACTGCGCCGCAATATGCCCCAGAGGGGGCTGGCGCGATCGCCGCCCAAAACAAAACGGCGCGGGGTAGCGCGCCGTTCCGGAAGGGTCAGCGGGAAATGCCGTCAATGCGTGGCGCTGACCCCGGTCATTTCACGCAGGTGCCGCAACAACTCCTCCTCCTGGTAGGGCTTGCCGAGGTACATGTCCACGCCGAGTTCCGCCGCCAGGTTGCGATGCTTCTCTGCGGTCCGCGACGTGATCATGATGATCGGGATGTTGACGTAACGCGGGTCGCCCTTGATCGTCTTGGTGAACTCGAAGCCGTCCATCCGCGGCATCTCGATGTCGAGCAGGATGACGTCGGGC
>Ga0105046_10003493_pt1 | contig 24917 bp, 24 predicted proteins | sample MAT03_FD_78385 | JGI IMG/M metagenome (GOLD analysis project Ga0105046, IMG submission 78385) | Freshwater microbial communities from Lake Fryxell liftoff mats and glacier meltwater in Antarctica - MAT-03 (megahit assembly) | ecosystem: Environmental > Aquatic > Freshwater > Ice > Liftoff...
GAATAGATCAGCGGAAACAGCCCGACCAGCAGCAACAGAAAGATTGCCGGGGCGAGCAGCCAATACTTGAAATTGCGGTCCGGGCGAAGGGCAGCGGTCATGCGGGCTTTCTTGGGCCAGGCCTGCCCCCCCGAGCGAGGGGCAGGCTTTTACGTTACATCTTCGGATAGGCACCGGATTTGGCAGCCCAGCTGGCATAGACCGCCTTCTGCTCCTCGACCCCGATCTTGTCGGTGATCGCATCCCACTGGCTTGCAGCGTCATCCAGAATGGCCTTGGGATCTTCCCCGGCCCACAGGCGCGAGACCGACTGGCGCAGCACCTCTTCGTATTTGTCGGTCTGCAACAGCGACAGATCGAGAAGCCCCGAGTCTGCACCCGCCTGCAACGCCGCCAGATAATCCTTCGCATCCGGCCACTTGGACAGATACTCCGGGCTGGTGAAATGCGACGTGCGGAAGGGGTCGCGCAGCGCATAGGGCAGTTGCACCCGCTCCAGACTGACCGATTCAGAGTTCAGCCATTGGATGAACAGATAAGCCGCCTCCTTGTTCTTCGACGACGAGGCGACCGAAAGCGCAAACCCCGCCGCCAGTTGCGGATGGCCGCCCGGCGTCAACGCATAGCCGACCTTGCCTGCGATGGTCGATTTGGGCACCCAGCTCATCACCTCTTCGTCGGTGCCGTAACCCGCCGCCCACCGGCCATAGGGCGGCCAGGATATGGTCATCGCCGTCTCGCCCTGCAGGAAAGCGGCAAGGTTTTCGACAAAGCCGAACTGTTCGACACCCGGCGGGGCCCATTTGTTTTCCGCCACCCAGTCGGTAAAGACCTTTACCCCGGCGTCGCTGTTGAGCGTGGCGCGCATGGTGTCGGCATCAAAGAACCGGCCACCCTCGACCCGGAAGCGTTCCTGGAACATGAAGTTGCCATAGCCCGGCTCGCGGAAGAACGCTGCACCATAGGGTTTGCCGCCCATGGTTTCGGTGATGAACTGGCCCAGCTGATCGAAATCGGCCCAAGTCGTCGGGGGCACGGGCAGGTCGGCGCCAAACTTTTCCTTGTAGGCCGCCTGCAGCGCCGGATCGCCCAGAATGTCCTTGCGGTAATACAGCACGAACACGTCGCCATCATCGGGGAAGCCATAGATCTTGCCATCGACCATCATCTGATTGTCGCGGTAGGTCGGCGCAATCATCTGCAGTTCTTCGGCAAAACCGAACTTCTCGACATAGGGGTCGAGGACTTCCAGCGCACCGGCATTCACCAGGTCGGGCATCCAGGCCGGAATGACGTTCAGCGCGTCATAGGCGCCTGTGCCCGCCCGGTATTCCTGCATGATCTTGGTGAACATCTCGGCCACGGGCACTTCGACGACGTTCACGTCTATGCCCGTAAGCTCTTTCCACTTCGGCCCGGAAAAGTTCTTGGGGTCGAGCGATTGCAGCCCGGCCTCCCAAACGATGTTGATCGTCTGGCCCCGATACTGCTGCGCCGCGGCCACCGCAGTTTCAGCGGCCGCCTGCGCCCAGGCCGGTCGCGCGAAAAGTCCGGCAAATCCGGCCGCAAAGCCCATTTTGCCAACGTCACGTCTGGTAACCATAGCATCCTCCCGATTGTGGGCCGCCGTATCGGCTGCCCGGTGATCCCGACCATTCGGCCTTGGGTTTTATTATGCTCCGTGCCTTAGCCCGTATCCTTCCAGTTTCGCTTTGAATCCGGGCTGCTCCAGCACGCTGCGGTTGACCACACCCCGCGGGTTCCGGCCTTGCCGCACGTCCAGCACCGCCTGCACATCGGCTGCCCCGATCCCGGCAAAGCATTGATCGGTCCAGCATAGCGCATGTGGCGTCACGATGACATTGTCGAGCGCGAATAACGGGTCTGCCGGATCGGGCGGCTCTTGTTCGAACACATCCAGCCCGGCACCGGCAATCATCCGGGTCTGCAAGGCTTTGGTCAGCGCCTTTTCATCCACGATCGGCCCACGTGCCGTGTTGATCAGAAACGCCGACGGTTTCATCATCCCCAGCAGTTCGGCGTTGACGAGATGATGGGTCTTTTCGGTCAGCGGGCAGTTCACTGCCACGATATCCGCGCGGGCGAACAAATCGACCAGCGACACCAGTTCGATGTTCAGTTCTGCCGCAATCTTAGGGTCGGCATAGGGATCATGCGCGATGAAGTGCATATCAAGCGGCTGGGCGAGGCGGAACATTTCGGCTCCGATGTTGCCGATGCCAAGTGATCCGAGCGTGCGCCCCACCAGCCCGACCCCCATATGCGCCCCGCGCGCCGCGAACCCCGCAGCACCCTGGCGCGCCAACCGGTCCTTGATCATCAACTGCCCGGTGAGCGCAAAGATGTAAGTCAGGATCGACACTGCCACCGGGCGGCGCACTCCGTCAGGCGTGATGGCGAGCGCGATGTCGTTCTGCGTGCAGGCGGGTACATTCACCGCGTCATACCCGACCCCGAACCGCGCCACGACTGCAAGCCGCCCACTCTTGGGCACACTTTCGGACTCGAACCGGTTCGCCAGCAGAATCAGCGCGTCGAAATCCTCCAACTGTTCCGCCTGTAGTGTGCCGACATTAGGCAGATACGCCACTTCCACCCCCGGTGTGGCACGCAATGGCGTCAGATCGAACCCCGGGTGGGTCGCACTGCCATCTTCCTTTCGAAAATCGCCCGAAAGGGCCACGCGGAACGAGGCCCGCATCAGACACACCCTGCCTTAAGCTTCGATATTCCCTCGGAAAGAGCTTGCTGAAGCAACCAGACGTCGCCGGAATAGCAGCAGAAATCGAACCCCTGCCTGAAGAGGGCAATCCCGAGGTCTGTCGAAGGCACCAGGCGCCCCAGCGCCTTGTTGTGCTTCTTTGCCGCAGCAATGATCCGATCCATCGCTGAGGTGTATGCCGGATGGTCGAACTGCCCCGGTATGCCGAGCGAGGTTGACAGGTCGAAATGCCCGACCCACAGGCAATCCACCCCTTCGACCGCTGCGATCGCGTCGACATTCTCTGCCCCCTCTGCCGTCTCGATCTGGCAAAAGAACGTCAGCCGGTCATTTGCCGCCTGCATCCGTTCGGCCACCGAAGCGGTCGAATTCGAATAGTTGTCGTGCGCAACGCTCAGCGCCACCCCGCGCTTGCCTTGCGGAAAGTACTTCATATGGCCCAGCATGGCCCGCGCCTCTTCCGCGGTGCCCACCATCGGCACCATCACGCCTTCGGCCCCCACATCACAGGCCCGCGCGATCATCGTGTAATCCCTGGAAGGAGAGCGTACGATCACCCGCACCCCCGCCGCCTCGAAATACCGGATCGCCGACTTGACCGTTTCATGGGAAAAGGCCGAATGCTCCATGTCCAGCAGAATGAAATCGCAGCCCGCGTTATGCGCAATATGCCCAATGCCCGGGGTCGCAAATTCGACGATGAAAGTGCCGAACTTGGCCTTTCGATTCTTCGACATGTCCTTGAGCCCGATAGATGCCATGCTGTCCTCTTGGGGTTAGGTCTGCGATCCTTTGCAGGCCAAGGTGAATTCGGAAACCGACTTGGACAGAACCAGTGCGTCACTCGCCCGGTCAAAAACATGAAAGTGCGGGGCCTGCAGATGTGCGTCGAATGCCGCCCGGCTGTCATAGACCTCATAAAGCAGGATGCAATCGGCTACACCCTTGGGAACCAGCACGTCAAATCTCTGGCACTCCGGCTCCAGCGCACAGGACTGTCGCGCATTTTCGTCAACCAGTGTGCGGAACGCAGGCATGTCAATGGCCCGGTGCAACCGGAATTCCACCGTTATTGCGAAGGGACCGGTCATGGCACCGCCTCCTTGCCTTTTTCATATTGTAGCATAACCTCCCGCAGATGCGCGTCCATCGCAGCCCAGGCCCGCTCCGGTGCCCGTTCGGCGACAGCCTCGTAGATCCGCTGGTGGCTGGACAGCGCCCTTGCCGCCGCTCCCTCAACCCGCAGCGAAACCTTCCGCTGCAAAGACAGCCAGCCCGCAATCGCCCCGTGAAGTGCGCCGAACACTGGGTTGGTACCAATTTCGGCCAAAACCAGGTGAAACGCCACGTCAGTCTGTTGAAACTTTGCCATATCGCAAACAGCCGCCCGGTTGACCTCCAGTGCCGTCCCCAGCCGCACCACATCGGCATCCGTTGCAATCTCTGCCGCATTGCGGGCAATCGCTGCCTCGAAAACCCGCCGCGCCTCCTGAAAAGCCCGCTCTCCCTTGGTCGAAGCCATCAGATGCTTGGCTGACCCCGACAACTGATCAACCAACACCGTGACAGTCGGCCGCGTGATGCGCGCGCGGCCACCCGTTGAAAGCTGCAGGAAGCCTGTCCGCCCCAACAGCAGCAACGCTTCCCTGATCGCCGGACGGCCGACGCCGAACGAAGCCATCAGATCGCGTTCCGAAGGCAGGTTCCGCCCCTCGACCAACGACCCCAGAATAATCGCCTCCTCTATCTGGTGTGCGACATCCTCATGGACCTTGCGCCGCCTGACATTCTGAAATTGCATCGAAAACCCTTCTTTCGCAGCTTCATGACCCAAGATCCGTCCCCTACCCTCGCAATGCCGCAACAGAATGAGCTATATCTTGCAGGTCTAATCCTTTGGGGCGCCATACCGCCCGCGTCGCGCATCATTGAAGAACGCAAGCAAGATGATCAGCCGCTGAATCACTTTGAGCCGGAACACCGAAAACCGCCTCATGTTGAGGCCTTTGTCGACCGTGTACCAAAACAAGACCCCACCCAGCATCTAAAGCATCCTCCCCCTTCCGTCTTGCAGGCTGACCCCGCAGATCAAAGTTCCGGCTAAGTCAGGGAAGCGATGGTCCTCGCCCAAACTGACCCGAAGCGCGGCAACCCGCCCCGCCAGCGTCACGATGAAATTATTTAAACGTACAATCGAACTCAGCTTGCCGGGCGCATATTCGATCAGCGCCGACATGAGCAGAACCAGGAGGACGGACATGTAGAATCCAACCAACACTCACTCCCCCAAAAATACCGAGCCGGGCAACAGAGATGCCAATAGCCCACGTCTCCCGATTCTCATGTTAACCTCCCAGAAACATTTGAGTTTCAAGCAAGGAATCGCGCCACATTCACTGTTGCGCGGTCAAGCGAGGTTATCCACCTTGCCGCGCTCAAGCAATCCGATTACCATACCAGATAAGCTGTCATACCACTTTCTGCGTGGGGACCCTGTTGTGAGCGATGCAAGACCAACCCGTGTCAGCTTGATCGGCTGCGGCTTTTACGCGCAAAATCACTTGAACGCCTGGAACGATCTGAGAACGAGAGGTGCAAACCTCGTAGCCGTCTGCGATCTGGATGCCGCCAAAGCCGAGGCGGCAGGCCGGAAGTTCGGCGTGCAGTGGTTCACAGATGCGGCGCAAATGCTCGACACGATGAACATCGACCTGCTTGACATCGCAACCCAGATGCATAGCCACCGCGCGCTCGGCGCACTGGCAGCCGAGCGCGGCATCGCCGCCGTCTTGCAAAAGCCATTGGCCCCGACTCTTGGGGAATGCGAAGATATCGTGGCCACGGCGGCCCGCTATGGCACATGGCTTGCCGTGCATGAAAACTTCCGCTTTGAGACCCCGATGCGTCACGTAAAGGCGCGGCTGGAGGCTGGCGATATAGGCCACCCCAACTGGGCGCGGATCAGTTTTCGAACGGGCTATGACATCTATGTAGGCCAACCCTACCTGATGTCCGAAGCTCGTCTGTCGATCATCGACAGCGGGATTCATGTACTCGACCTTGCACGCTGGTTCCTCGGCGAGGTTACCCACCTTACCTGCGAAACCCAGCGCCGCAATCCGAAGATCCAGGCGGAAGACACTGCTACGATCCTGCTTCGCCACAAGTCGGGCGCGGTGTCGGTTGTCGAAACCACCTATGAGGCGCACCGAATTCCGGATCCGTTTCCCGAAACGCTGCTGGAAATCGAAGGAACAGAAGGGTCGGTGATCGTGGCGCCGGGCGAGCAGATGACGCTGACATCGCGCGGCAAAGTCAGCACCGAATTCATTGGCGCACCGCTTCTGCCCTGGACCGCCCGGCCATGGCATGTGTCGCAAGAGGCCGTCTTGCACACATGCGCCCACATGCTAGACAGTTTTCGCGCCGGAAAGCCCGCTGAAACCGACGGCGCGGATAGTCTGAGGACCTTCTCTCTCGTCGAGGCTGCCTACCAATCCGCAGAGGCCCACACCTCTGTTTGCCCGAAATTCAACTGACGGCGGGGCGCGAAGGCCACAAACCATATCGAAAGAGCGGGCATCATGAACCAATCGTCTGGCGACGCCATCAAACTCTTCGGCACCGAACAGGCCGACCCACCCCCCCACCTTCTGAACGCGGGTGCGCTTACGGCGCTTTTTGACAACGGTGCGCTCCGGCGCATCTGCTTTTCCGGCAACGAAGTGCTGCGCGGCATTGCTTATCTGCCACGCGACAAGAATTGGGGCACCTACGCCCCTGCCCTGACAAACCTGTCGCTGGAACAGGCTGAGACCGGCTTTAGAATCAGTTACGACGTCCACTTTGCTGATGCGCAGCAATCGCTGAGCGCGCACGCCAGGATCGAAGGAAAGAACGACGGCACTCTGACCTTTTCGGTCACCGCCACCCCCGGCACCGATTTCATCACAAACCGCACCGGCTTTGTCGTGCTGCACCCACTGAAAGGCGTGGTCGGCAAGCCGGTCGAGGTGACCCATACCGATGACCGCGTCGAGGTCGATCATTTCCCCGAGCAGATCAGCCCCGGCCAACCGATCTTTGAAATCGCCGGTCTCGCCCACCGGGTCATGCCGGGCGTCACGGCAACCCTTACCCTTTCGGGCAACAAGTTCGAAATGGAAGATCACCGCAACTGGATGGATGCATCTTACAAGACCTACGTTTGCTCTTTGCTCGACCCGTGGCCCTACACGCTGATTGAGGGGGCGGCCTTCACGCAATCCGTGCATCTGGCGCTCACTGGCAAGCCGCGCAAATCCGCCTCCATCAGCAACGGCGAGGGCATTGCCATCACGGTTGGCAAACCCTCCGGCCACCTGCCTGCCATCGGCCTGGCGGTCGGCATGGCCGATGCGCAGACCGCCCTCGTGCACAGCGCGCTGATTGCAGCGGCCAGACCGGCACACCTTGTGTGCCAGATCGACGGTCGCGCACCGGGTCAGGCCGAGGCGGCCGCCGCCTACAGCACGCTGAAAACCCGCACCGGCTGCGTGGTTACGCTCGAACTGATCCTGCCCGCTCTTGCCACTGCAGATGAGGAAATGGCCAGCCTTGTGCGCGCGTTGCAAGAGGGCGGTCTGTCGCCCGACAGCGTTATCGTCACGCAGGCCCATGACCTGAAATCCTTTCAGCCTGGCTCAACGCGACCCTGGGGTCCAAGCTACGAAGAGATGGCCGCCGCCGCTCGCGCCCAATTTCCCGGTATCCGGATCGGCGGCGGCATGCTGTCGTTCTTCACCGAACTGAACCGCAAGCGGCCCCCGCAAGGCCTTTTCGATTTCATCACTCACAGCACATGTCCGATCGTGCATGCCGCCGACGACCTGTCGGTGATGGAAACACTGGAGGCTCTGCCCTGGATCATCAAATCCACCAGGGCGCTGATCGGCAAGGCCCCTTATCACCTCGGCCCCTCGGGCATCGCCTGCCGCGACAATCCTTACGGCGCGGCCACCTTTCCCAACCCCGGCAACCTGCGCACCTGCCTGACCGAAACGGACCCACGACAGCGCGGCCTGTTCGCGGCTGCCTGGACGCTGGGTCTGATTGCGGGCACTGCCGCTGGACGACTGGAGGCCATTACGCCATGCACGGCGACCGGCCCGCGTGGCCTGATCTACGCCCCCTCGGCCACGCCGCAGCCCGGTTATGACGGTACCGGCGCCGAAGTGGTGCCCGCCTATCACGTGTTCGCAGCTCTTGCGCAAAGCAGCAAAGCCCGCAGGCTTTCCACCCAGTCCACCGCCCCGCAAACGGTCGCAGCGCTCGCGCACCAGTCCGCGGCGGGCCCGGTCTTATGGCTTGCCAATCTGACCGCAGAAACGCAAACTGTTCAGATTATTGGCAACTTTGGTCCGCAAACACTGCATTTGCTGTGCGCCGAGAACTTTGACGCCGGTCAGTCCGCCACCTTTCTGACCGGCGCCGGTGTTCGGCCTGGCCGTTCTGGACTTATGACCCTGCCGCCCTATGCCACCGCCCGCCTGGCCCCGGAGCTGAAGAGCCAGGGAGGCTTTCTTCAGGCAGACGGACCCCCGGATCATATTCTGACCTAAGCCGACCGGAGATGATCGACCCGGGTTTTCCACACCGCTCGATGAACGTCGCCACTGGTCCGAGTGACGAAGGCAAGGATCCAGCCACATTTCTGATTGCGGGGTATCGGCAACAGCATCGATGCCCTTGTGACCATGGCCCGTTGCCGACGACGCCTGCGCCGGACATGCGGTTTTTCCTCACGATGCGTGCGGAACTGGCGCCTGTGACTTACCGCATGGCCCTCGCACTGCGGCAAGACATGCAGGCGGTGATACCCAATGCGCTGTCGCTTGTGTGCCATGGCCATCATGCCTTCGCGTAAGGCGGCAGCGTCCCGCCTCTCGGTCTGTTACCGCGCCGTCATCCGGCAACAACCCGAAACCCGAAACGCTCGCCTCCCGCTCATCCCATGGCCAGCCAGAAGATGTGCAGGCACGTCCCGTTTTGCGGCAGGCGTCACCAGTTTTTTGAGACAGACCCTATAGCGAAATTCTCCAGCATCGTATTCGCCAGAAGCCGCATCAACGTGGCATTCCATTCGTCTTGATTACAGCCTCCCAAACTTTTTTCAGAACTAAATCAGGATTCTGCCGCCTTCAGACGTTTGGCCTAGCGGACTGCCACACGGCAAAACCGCAACTTGCATTTGCAAGGGGTTGCGTGGCTGACACAATTTTCGCGGCACGCACGGCACTTGGAACGCCGGTCTCTTTTTCCTTCAGAGTGCCGGTATGCTGCACTTCGGTTCGTCGGGATTGCTTCATCTCTGATCCTTTCGGTTGAGCCAGAGCCTGTCCGAAACCGGATGGAAACCGTGGCACTACGCCAAGGGAAGAGCACACGCCGGGATCGGCACCTACATTTCAGCGGCGGGGCACAACAGAGCAAGGGCCCGAAGCCTTCCAGTGTGCATCAGGTAATGTGGCGAAGAGGCCGACTTACTACTACAGTCTGCCGAACGTGCTATGAGCAGGACAGGTCCGTTTTTGTCAGGACCTTCGGTGAGCGTTCCATGCATCAAGTCATGAGATTTTTTTTATAAACGGCGGCACTACCCGTAAGCGGTCCCCTTCAGGTGTAAAATTTCATCTGAAAAGACGGACTGCTGCGGAACCAAGTCAGCGCCCCCGGGGTTGGTGGCACAGTAACGCCATCCAATGATTACCCCAAACAGGTCCACCCCGCTGATCAAACTGGAGATGGACATTGTTGAACATGACCAGTCCGCTGGCTCGCAAGCTTGGGGCATTTGTCACCCTTTCGGACGGTGAGCATTCGCTGCTGGACCGGCTTTATCAGCGGCGCCGGACTTTTGCCGCCGGCGTTGATCTGGTCCATCAGGGGCAAAGCAATCAGGCGGCTTACATCCTGGCCCGCGGGTGGGCTGCATCCTACAAACTGCTGGAGGACGGCGGTCGCCAAATCGTCGATTTCCAGATACCGGGCGACTTTCTGGGGCTTCGCAGTGCGCTTTTGCGCATTTCTGACCATAGCATCGAGCCGGTAACCGACATCGAGGTGTCCGAGGTGCTGGTGCCAGACCTGCTGGATGCCTTTTCGCAAAGTCCGCGTCTGGCGACGGCTGTGTTATGGGCCGCTTCGCGCGATGAGGCTATGGTCGTAGAGCATCTCGTGAACATAGGCCGCAGGGACGCGATCAAGCGTCTGGGGCATTTCTTCCTTGAGTTGGGCAAGCGCCTCGACCTCGTCGGGATCGGCTCGAAGGCAGGCTTTGCCTGTCCGCTGTCGCAGTATATTCTGGCAGACTCGCTCGGGCTGAGCGCGGTTCATGTCAACCGGTGCCTGCGCCAGTTGCGCGATCAGGGATTGATGACGTTTCAGAATGGAAATGTCGTGTTTACAAACCATGCCGGCCTGGTCCGACTGACAGATTTCGATGCGGCCTACCTCGACCAGACCGGACCCTTGTTGCGCTGACAGCGCCAAAAGGAAAGGGGCGGGGCCAGACGGAGGGGTCAGATCCGTCCCAGCAGCATCAATATAACGATAATGATCAAAACTGTGCCCAGCACGCCAACCCCTGCGTGGCCGTAGCCATACCCATAGCCGCCAAAGCGCCCGCTGAAGCCGCCCAGCAGGGCGATCACAAGCAGAATGATGAGGATGGTGCTGAGTGACATGAGGGGCCTCCGGTTTGGCGCGGCTTGGCCAGGCGCGCGGTGTTTGGTCTTTCTCGCCACAAGACCGCCCGGCGATGGGCGACGGACGGTCCGTACAGGTTTTCAGGGCCGCAGTGTCACGCCAGGGAATGAGCCGCTGCGTCAAGTTCCTTCATCGTCTCGGCGTCGTTTTTCGCCATGTGGGCCTTTTCCGCCGCCTTGTAATGCTTCAACGCCGCATCCTTTTTCGGACCGGCAGGAGCCTTGTCCCAAGCGGCCTTGACCGATTTCATCTTGTCGGCGGCGGCGGATTTTTGGGTATCGGGTGTCATGGAAATGTCCTTTCAGGGACGGTCCTGGCCGCTCGGGCCGTGGCATGAACATGCTCAAGCAAAGGACGCGCCACGCGCTTCGGCGACCGTCGGACGAGGTCTACGCCAACCGAGCATACGGTCGGCAAGATTGAACGTATGGGAACCGGCGATATCGGATGCTGATGCAGGTTAGTGCGAAGCCGATTTCTTCAGACCCCGCCGGTATCGGCCATAACCCGCGTGCCCGCGTGGCCCTCGATGATGGCGCGGGCGTCCTGAAGTCGGCCGATCCCGGCCAGTTTCCCGCCCCCCTGCACAAAGGCGCAGGCGGCGCCGATCTTTGGACCCATGGAGCCTGCAACAAAAGTCATCTCCGCCAGGGCCGCAGGCGTTGTACTCGTGATGACCTCCTGATCCGGGGTGCCCCAGTCCGAGAAAACCGCCTCGACATCTGTCAGCATCAGTAGCACATCCGCATGCAGGGCGGCGGCCAAGAGGCCCGCCGTACGATCCTTGTCGATCACCGCCTCGACCCCCTCCATCTGGCGCGTGGCATTGCGGATGACCGGAATTCCGCCGCCTCCCGCACAGATCACGCAAACCCCGGCCTCGACCAGAAGCCGGATCGGTTCCAGCCCCAGAATGGCGACTGGCAGGGGTGACGGCACCACGCGGCGCAGGCCGCCCGTTGGTTCGCTGACCATGGACCAGTGATGCTCGGCACCTACTTCCTTGCCCTCTTGCGCGCTATAGACCGGTCCGATCGGCTTGGTCGGTTGGTCAAAAGCGGGGTCCAGTGGGTCAACCTCGACCCGGGTCAGCAATGTGGCGACGTTTGATCCCGGCGGCAGGGCGTTCATCAGTTCCTGTTCGATCAGATAGCCGATCATGCCCTCGGTCTCTGCCCCCAACACATCCAGCGGCCAGAGCGTGCCCGGCGCATAGGCCGCCGCCTGCAAGGCCATCAGCCCCACTTGCGGCCCGTTGCCATGCGCCACGATGATCTGGTGATCGCGGGCCAGATCGGCCAGCGCCAGCGCAGCCACCCGCACATTGGTGTGCTGCGCATGGTGGGTCATCGGCTCGCCGCGTTTCAAGAGGGCATTGCCACCCAGGGCCACAACGATGCGCATTTCAGGCCCCCAGCGTGGCGACAAGCACCGCCTTGATCGTGTGCATGCGGTTCTCCGCCTGATCGAAGACCACCGAGGCGGGGGATTCGAACACCTCGTCAGTCACCTCCATGGATGCGAGGCCGTGGCTCGCGAAAATGGTCCGGCCCATTTCCGTCTCGCGGTTGTGGAAGGCGGGCAGACAATGCAGGAACTTGGTGTGGGGACTGCCGCTCAGGTCCATCACCGTCTGCGTGACGGCATAGGGCGCGAGAAGTGCGATGCGGTCGGCCCAGACGGTTTCCGGTTCGCCCATAGACACCCAGACATCGGTATAGATATAGTCGCAGCCCTCTGCCCCTTCGGCCAGCTTGTCGGTCAGCGTGATCCGCGCGCCAGTGGTTTCCGCAAGGCTGCGGCATTGCGCAACCAGGACCTTGTGCGGCCACAGGGTCTGCGGGCCGCACAGGCGCATATCCATCCCGATCAGAGCCGCGCCCACCATCAGCGACGCCGCCATGTTGCCGCCGGTATCGCCCATGAAGCAAAAACTGACATCCGACAAATGCTTGTGAGTATACTCCTGCATGGTCAGGAAATCGGCGAGCACCTGGGTGGGGTGAAATTCATCGGTCAACCCATTGTAGACCGGCACGCCCGAGAAGGCGGCCAGCACTTCGGCATCGTCCTGCTTGAAGCCGCGATACTCGATGGCGTCGAACATCCGCCCCAGCACGCGGGCGGTGTCCTTGACTGTTTCCTTGTGGCCGATATGGCTGCCCGAGGGGCCAAGGTAGGTCACATGCGCCCCCTGATCATGCGCTGCGACCTCAAATCCGCTGCGTGTGCGGGTACTGTCCTTCTCGAAGATCAGCGCGATGTTTTTGCCCGACAGGTGCGGTCGCTCGGTGCCAGCGCGCTTGGCGGCCTTCAGGTCGCGCGCGAGGTGCAGCAGGCCGCGAATTTCGCCGGGGGTGAAGTCCAGCAGCTTGAGAAAACTGCGGCCGTGAAGGTTCTGGGGCATGAAGGGGTCCTTTGGCAGGTTAGAGCGTCACATCCGCCACCGGGCGGCGCAGCGCGTATGGCATGGGAGCGACGCGCCCGAGGCGCAGCAGGATCGACGGGCGACCTGCGGGGAGGCCCATCGTGCGGGCGACGGCGGCGCGCTGTGCGGGCACCTCCATCGCCTGATTGACATGGGCATGCGCAAAGCCGAGGGCGGTGGCCTGCAAGGTAAGCCTTGCCAGAACGCGGCCCGTTTCGACCCAAGCCATGGGCACGTCGGCCGCGCTGACCAGCACAGCAAGGGCGGCGGAACTGTCGATCTGCTTGGTGTATTTCGCAGTTTCGGTCGCTTTGCGGAACACCAGCGGAAAGATCATCTCGCCCAGCCATTGCGGCATCGAAGGGTTGCCGCCGCACGCCGCGAACAGCCCGTCCCCGCTGGTAACAGCCGCCTTTTCGCTGAACCGCAGCCAGTGGCGCAGCTCGGCCACAAAGGCCGGATCGTCCATCTGGGCCACATTCCCGGCAAGGACCAGATCGCGCAGGGCGGCTTTCCGAGGCGCATCCTCGACCAGATGAAGCTTGGTGGCGGATCCGGCGGCGGCTTGACTCAATGCTTCACGGTAGGCAGCCGAAAGCTGCGAGCCGTCATAGGTGCTGCGGTTCGATTGCCGCTGCGGCACGACGGCCAGCAAGGGTGATGCGGTGGCTCCGGGCGTCAGGGTTACGATGATGCGCCCTGCTGCCGGATCGAACACAGGACTTGCAGTCAGGCCATAGGCCGAGGCCGCGATGACCAGCGTTTCCGTAGCAGCGCCAAGGCTCACGAAAGTATGGTGCCGGTCGGGATCGACGGCAGGGGTTTCGCGCGCCGGGTCGGGGGCGATGGTGATCTGCGTGTCATCGCCTGAAAAGGTCCATGCTTGGGTGTTGTGACTGTTCGGCGCCAGCGTCGCAAAGCGCACCAGTTCGGCCAGGCGTGCGGGCCCTGTCGCCGCGAGGTCCAGCGGGCGGCGCAGGGCCGTCCCTGCCGCCGCAAAGCTTGCCGTGTCGCGGGCGAACCAGCTTGCTGCCGCGACTGCAGGCGCCGCCACCGCAACCGCCAGAACCGCCCGGCGAGGGGTATGCACCGCCATCACAGCGCATCCCGGATCAACGGGCAGGTCATGCAGTGCGATCCGCCCCTGCCCCGGCCAAGTTCGGCCCCCGGAATGGTGATGACCTCGACCCCCGCCTTGCGCAGGAGCGTGTTCGAATGGGTGTTGCGTTCATACCCGACCACCACGCCGGGGCTGATGCACAGCAGGTTGTTTGCATCATCCCATTGCTCGCGCTGCGCCTCATAAGCGTCGCCGCCCGTAGGGACGGTGCGAAGCGCCTTCAGGTCCAGCGCCTTGGCGACCACCTCAAGAAACGGTGCGGTTTCGGATGTGACATGGACACCGCCCGCATCGCCGGGGCGCAGCGAATACGTTTGGATCGCGTCCGTCACTTCGGCGAACACCGTCACCAGATCGCGGTCGCAGAAGGTGAAGACGGTGTCCAGATGCATGGCGGAGCGCGCACGCGGGAACTGGCAGGCGATGACCTGACGTGCTGCCCCCGCCGCGAACAGGCTTCGCGCCACCTGCCCGACCGCCTGCGGCGTGCTGCGTTCGCCCATCCCAATCAGCACGACGCCATTGCCTACGGGCATCACGTCGCCCCCCTCCAGCGATGCAGCCCCATGATCCACCAAGGGGTCCCCGAACCAGACCGGAAAGCTCGCATCCTTGAAATCGGGGTGAAAGCGGTAGATCGCCGCGATATTCAGTGTTTCCAGTCGCCTTGCCGGCCAGAACATCGGGTTCAGTGTGACGCCGCCATAAATCCAGCACGAACTGTCGCGGGTAAAGATGGTGTTGGGCATCGGCGGCAGCAGAAAATCCGACGCCAGCAGCATCGGCACCACAACACCTGCCTCGGGTATCGGCAACTCGCCCCGGCTCATCCCGCCGATCAGGATCGAGGACAGCGGCTCGGCCGAAATTTCCATCAGGCAGGCGTGCAGATCGGCCGCCAGACCCACGCCCACGGTATTGTCGGCGATCCGCGCATCAAGGATCCACTTCCGCGCCTCTGGGTCGGTCAGCACCTCCTCAAGCATCTCGCGCAGGAACACCACGTCGACGCCGCGTTCTCGCAGCATGTCGGTGAAGGTCATATGCTCCACCCGCGCCTGCTTTACCCAGATCACGTCGTCAAACAGCAGCGCCTCGCGGTTGGCGGGGGTCAGGCGTGCCATCTCCGACCCCGGACGGTGCACGAGCACGCGGCGCAGGGTGCCCGCTTCGGAATGAACGCCGCAAGTGAGTGTCATAGGGCAGCTCCGATAAGGGTGGCCAGTGCGAGGGCGGCCATTATGATGACGGTAAGGGCCAGCAGAAGCGGCCAGATGAAGCGCAACCACCGCTCATAAGGCACGCGCCCGATAGCAAGTCCGCCCATGACCACGGCGGACGTGGGGGTGATCAGGTTGACGATTCCGCTGCCGGTCGCAAAAGCGGTGACGACCAGTTCCCGCTTGACCCCTGCGAAATCCGCGACAGGCGCAAGGATTGGCATCGACAACACCGCAAGGCCCGAGGTGGAGGGGACAAAGAACGACAGCCCGACCTCGATCCAGTAAACCACGAGGATGAAGGCGGTGCGCGAAAGGCCGGTGATGCCGACTTCGGCCCAATGCAGGATGGTGTCGGTGATGTGACCTGCGTCCATGATCACCACGATCCCGCGCGCAAGCCCGATGATCAGCGCGACACCCAGAAGGTCGCGCGCGCCGTTGACAAACGCCTCGACCAGCCGCGCCTCGCCAAGGCGCCCCACGATGCCTATGACAATGGCAGCGATCAGGAACAGCCCGCTCATCTGCGCCATCCACCATCCACCCATCGACACGCCCCAGATCATGACGGCGAAGGTGGCGGCGAACAGAAGCAGCACGATCTTGTGCAGGCCGGTAAAGACGGCGGCCCCGGCCTTGGCCTCCTTCAGGAAATGCGCCTCGTTCGCGGCCTTCTTGTCGTAGACCAGCGACTTGGACGGATCGGCCTTGACCCGCGCCGCATAGCGCATGACGAATGCGACCGTGACCAGCCAGCACAGAGCCAGGATGATCAGACGCAGAATCAGTCCATCGGCAAAGGTCACCCCGGCGGCATCCGATGCGATGACCGTGGAAAAGGCGTTGATTGTGGAGCCGAGAACCCCGACGCCCGCCCCCAAGAGGATAACCGCGACCGCCACCACCGCGTCATAGCCCGCAGCAATCATCACCGGGATCAACAGGACGTAAAACGCCAGCGTTTCCTCGGCCATGCCGTAAGTCGTGCCCCCCAACGCGAACAGCGCCATCAGGAACGGGATCATCCAGTTCTCGCGCCCCTTTAGCCCGGTCATCGCCCGCGCAATCCCCGCGTCAATCGCCCCGGTGGCTGTGACCGTGCCGATGAACCCGCCGATGATCAGTACGAACAGCGACACGTCGATCGCGTTGGCGGTATATTCGACCGGATCGTAGAACCCTGCAATGGGCGCCAAGATCACATCGAAGAATCCCTGCGGGTCGGCGTCGGTCAGCGCGTAACTGCCCGCAACGGGCACGTCCTTGCCCAAGGTCTCGGATGCCACACGGGCGTATCGTCCAGCCGGAATGATCCAGGTTAAGGCGGCCACAAGCAAGATCAGGCCAAAGAGGATCGTGAAGGCTGAAGGAAAGCGGAATTTCGGAGTTGTGGGGATGGCTGCACTGTCGGCTGGCATTATAAATGCTCCGGTTGTTGATCCGATACCGACCGTCACCGGCGATACCTTCCGTTGATCGTATTCGCAAACGCCATTGACCGACTTGATCCGTATCAACGTGCAGCAGCGCGAATGGCTTCAGAATGATGGCAGACCCATTTGTGGAGTGACGCTATGGCTGTCCGATATTTGACTTTGCTGGCACTTGGCCTCGCGCTCACCGCTACCGCAGTCTTTGCCGAGCCACAGACCCTGCAGAACGGGGGCGATCAGTTCCTGACAGGGCTTTCGGCGACCCAAACGCTAGTCGCGCCGCGCGATGTGATGGCGGCGGGTGCCACGGTCAGCCTGCGCGGCACGGTGGCACAAGATACCCATGCCACCGGCTTTGATGTGGAAATTGAGGCCGAGACGGGCGGCAGCGTCTATGCGGCAGGCGCAAGCGTCACCCTGCGCGGGATCATCGGTCAGGATCTGAGCGCGACCGGGTTTACCGTCCGCACCACGCCGGATGCGGTGACGGCGGGCAATGCGCGGCTCTCCGGCGGGGTCTTGACCATTGAGGGGCCGGTCACCGGGGCCCTGACCGCATCGGGTGGCGAGGTGGTGCTGAATGCCCCGGTCGGCGGTGATGCGGTGATGGCGGCAGGCAGTCTGCGCTTTGGCCCCGACGCGAAGATCGGCGGAACCTTGCGCTATTTCGCATCTGAGCCCGTGGCGATTCCAGCCAGTGTCATTTCCCCCGACCGGGTGAGTTTCGTCGAAACCAAGATGGCCGACCGGTTTCGCGACATGGGGCGGATGATGGGCAGGGACAGTATGCCCGCGATGCCGGGATTCGTGCCGATGTTTGCAGGCTTTGCGGTGACGCTCGGCTTTCTGGCGCTGCTGGGGGCGGCGTTCCTCGCGTTTCTGCCCGGCCCGGTCGAGGCTTTACGCCAAAGCGCGCTGGCCCGGCCAGGGCGCTGCCTTGTGGCGGGATTTCTGGGGCTTGCCTGCCTGTTCGGCCTTGTGCCGGTCAGTGCGATGACGATCCTCGGCCTGCCGCTGGTGCCTTTTGTGGTGCTGGCTATTTTGGTCCTGTGGACGCTGGCATACCTCTTGGCGGTCTATGTGCTGGCCTTGCGGTTGCTGGCAGCGCTTAGTGGACAGGCAGAGCCGGGCACGTGGGGGCGCGTCGGCGCGCTTGTGGCGGGAGTGGTCATCGTGGCGCTGCTGAACTTCGTCCCGTTCCTTGGCTGGATGATCAATCTGGCGCTGGTTCTCTGGGGCCTTGGGGCGACTGTGATGATGCTGGCAGGGCGGTTTGCGGCCCCGGCTGATGCTGTTTCGATAACGGCATGACAGCGGCTGCGGACGCGATAGAACACGTCAAGCCCGCCACAGGCACGGGGGCGCTGCTGACGTTTTTCGTACTGGCATTCGGTCTGACCTGGGGACCCTTGGCCATAGTCACGCTGGGAAAGTTGGGGCAGGTCGGGTGGGGCCTCGTGCTGCTCTTGGTATCGGTCTACGGGCCGGGGGTTGCGGCCGTTGTGACGGTGCTGGCGTTCGAAGGCCGCGCCGGTTTCGGCCGCTGGATCAGGCGCTGTCTGCGCTGGCAAGTGGGCTGGGGCTGGTATCTTCTGGCGCTGTCTGTCCCGCCGGTTCTGGTGGGGTTGGCACTGGGTCTGCATGTCGCAGCCGGCGGTGCTTTGGGGGCTATTGGGCTGAATGGCACGGCCGCGGCCCTGCTTGCGCATTTCGGCCTGACCGTCGTTGCGGGCGGCCCTTTGGGCGAAGAGTTCGGCTGGCGCGGTTATGCGCTGCCTGCGCTTGCGGGGCGTGTCGGTTGGCGATGGGCGTCGGTGCTGTTGGGCGTGATCTGGGCACTTTGGCATGTGCCGTTGTTCCTCATGCCCGGCACCGTACAGGCCGACCTGCCGTTTGCGGTATTTCTGGCGGGCACTGTGGCGTTGTCGGTCATCTTTGCCCGCGTGTCGGTGCACACCGGATTCGGCGTTCTGCCCGCGATCGTGCTGCATGCGTCCATCAACTGGACTTACGAGATGCTGCCGGTAATGCCTGTGGCAGGGGATGCGCGCATTTATCTGATCGTCAACGCCTTGATGATCCTGACTGCCGGGATCGTGCTGCTGATACCGGGGCCTCAAATGGGCAAGTCGGAAAGCGCGGGCCCTGCCGCCCCTCTGATTGCGTCAGCCGCAGCCGTGCAGGGCGGCTCCGGCGGACCCGGCCTGACAGCAGCTGAAGCTGCGGCGCGTTTGCAGGCCGAAGGGGCGAACGAATTGCCTGTGGCCAAGCGACGTTCGCCGTTTCGCATCGTGCTCGACGTGCTGCGCGAACCGATGCTGGCGCTGCTGCTGGCCGGGGGGGTGATCTATCTTCTGCTCGGCAACCGGGAAGAAGCGCTGATCCTTCTGGGCTTTGCCTGCATGTCCATCGCTCTGACTGCAGTGCAGGAGGCGCGGACCGAGCGGGTGATGGATGCGCTGCGCGACCTGACCAGCCCGCGCGCGCTGGTGATCCGCGACGGCCAGCGCCTGCGCATCGCCGGACGCGAGGTGGTGCGGGGGGATGTGATCGTGCTGTCGGAAGGGGACCGCGTGCCCGCCGACGCAAGGCTGATCACCGCGACCGGCCTCACGGCCGACGAATCCCTGCTGACGGGCGAGGCGGTGCCGGTGCGGAAAAGTGCAGCGACGGTCGCTATGGACCAAAGACCCGGCGGCGAGGATCAGCCGCTGGTTTATTCCGGAACACTGATCGTCGGCGGGGCTGCCATGGCCGAGGTGACGGCCACGGGCGCTGCCAGCGAGATCGGGCGGATCGGCAAAAGCCTGGCCCGGATCGAGGTTGAAACGCCGCATCTCCAACGCCAGATGCGGGGGCTGGTGGTGGCCATGGCGGCGATCGGCATTGGGATCAGTGGGCTGGTTGTGGCGCTTTATGGCTTGCTGCGCGGCGGCTGGCTGGACGCTGTGCTGGCGGGCATCGCGGTCGGAATGGCGATGCTGCCGGAAGAATTCCCGATGGTACTGGCGGTGTTCATGGCCATGGGGGCGTGGCGCATTTCCAAGGTGCGGGTTCTGACCCGCCGCGCCTCGGCCATTGAGACGCTGGGGGCTGCAAGCGTCCTTTGCACCGACAAGACCGGCACCTTGACCGAGAACCGCATGACCATCGCAGCACTGCGGCTGGCCGACGGAACGGCGCTACGGGTGGCTTCGGGTACACTTCTGCCAGCGGAGTTCCGCGAACTCGCGGCCGCGGGCGTCATGGGATCGGCCCCTGAACCATTCGACCCGATGGAAAAGGCGTTCCACCGGCTGGTGGCCGACGATCTGCAAGCCGGGGAAACGCTGCCGGGTGCGGGGCGGGAGCTGATCCGCAGCTATCCGTTGACATCGGACGTCCTCGCTATGTCGCAGGTCTGGGCTGCGCCCAATGGCTATGCCGTGGCTGCCAAGGGTGCGCCCGAAGCCGTGGCGGGCCTGTGTCGGCTGCCCCCGGATCAGCGCACCGCGATGACGGCGGCCGTCGAGACCATGGCCCGCGACGGGTTGCGCGTACTGGCCGTGGCCGAGGCGGCCTGGACTTCGGGCGACCTGCCCGAGGCGCAGACCGGGTTCGCCTTTCGCCTGTTGGGTCTTGTCGGGCTGGCAGATCCCTTGCGCGCTTCGGTCCCTGCGGCGGTGGCCGAATGCCGGGCCGCGGGCATCAGGGTCCTCATGATCACCGGCGATCATCCCGCGACTGCCCGCGCCATCGCAGCCGAGGCCGGCCTGCCGGGCAATGAGGTGCTGACCGGCGATGCGCTGACTTCGATGAGCGAAGTCGATCTGGCCCGCGCCGTCGCAACCGTTTCCATATTTGCCCGCATCCTGCCGGAACAGAAGCTGCGCATCGTCACCGCGCTGAAAGCTGCAGGCGCCGTGGTGGCGATGACCGGCGACGGGGTCAACGACGCGCCCAGCCTGAAGGCCGCGCATATCGGCGTGGCGATGGGCGGGCGTGGCACCGATGTTGCGCGCGAAGCGGCGAGCATCGTGCTGCTGGACGACGATTTCGGATCCATCGTCACGACCGTCCGCCTTGGCCGCCGCATCTACGACAACCTGCGCAAGGCGATGAGCTTCATCCTCGCCGTGCACGTTCCGATTGCGGGCCTTGCGCTGATGCCCTTGCTGTTCGGCATGCCGCTTTTGTTCGGTCCCGTCCACATCGCCTTTCTTGAAATGGTGATCGATCCAGTCTGCGCGCTGGTGTTCGAGGCCGAGCGAGAGGAGGATGGCGTGATGCGCAGGCCGCCGCGCCCGGCAACCGAGCCGCTGTTTTCATGGCCCACGGTGGTCTGGAGCCTTGTGCAAGGCCTGACTGTACTGGGGGTTTCCGGGGCTGTGGCATGGGTGGCGCCGGGTTACGGACTGGACGGCGATCAGGTTCGCGGGCTGACCTTTGCCACGCTGGTGTTCTGCATCGTCGCACTGATTCTGATCGACAGGGCCAGTTCAAGCTCGGTCCTTTCGGCGGTGCTGCGGCCCAACCGGGCGCTGGCTATCGTGCTGCCGGTGGTGGCAGCCCTGCTTTCGGTGACATTTTTCTGGGCCCCTGGGCGCGACCTCTTTGGCTTCGGCGCGCTGGACGGCTGGTGGCTGGTCCTGCCACCTGTGGCCGGAACCGCCGTGCTGCTGACCCTCGAAGCGTTGAAACCGCTGTGGCGATTGGCCTTGCGCATGACAGCGCCGCACATTGCACTGCAAGGAGACCCCGCATGATGACAGACCCCTACGACGTGCTTGGGCTGTCGAAAGCAGCCACAGAGGCGCAGATCAAGGCCGCCTTCAAGAAGCTGGCGCGCAAGCATCACCCCGACCTGCGGCCCGGCGACACCTCGGCCATCGCGCGGTTCAAGGAGATCACCGCCGCCCATGATCTGCTCAAGGACCCCGAAACACGCCGCCGGTTTGACGCGGGCGAGATTGACGCCACCGGGGCAGAGCAACGCCCGCAACAACCGTTCTACCGCGACTTTGCCGAGGACGGTCACGCCGCACAGGATGGGTTCCCGGATGCCGCCACGATGGAGGATTTTCTCGCCCGCGCCTTCGGCGCGCAGCAGGGCCGCGCGCGCGCGTACCCCCGCGCCCGCGGGCAAGATGTCAGCTACACCTTGCCAGTGGACTTTCTGGACGCGGCCAACGGGGCTGCACGGACCATCACGCTTGCGGACAGCAAGACCCTGCAAGTTACGATCCCCGCAGGGGCTGAAGACCGCCAGATGTTGCGTCTGAAAGGTCAAGGCATGCCTGGCTATGGGGGCGGCACGCCGGGGGATGCCTATGTGGAGCTGCACATCGAGCCGCACGCGTTTTTCCAGCGCAAGGATGACAACATCCATGTTGACCTGCCTGTCACCCTGCGCGAGGCGGTGCTTGGTGCGCGCATCGAAGTGCCCACCGTCGCGGGACCCGTGGCGATGACGATCCCGGCGGGGTCGAACACCGGCACCGTTCTGCGCCTGAAGGACCGGGGCTTGCGCAACCGCAAGACCGGCGAGCGCGGGCATCAGTTCATCACGCTGCGGGCGGTTCTGCCCACCGAGTCCGAGCCCGATCTGGTGGCTTTTCTGCAAGGCTGGACACCACTCCACCCCGACACGCCCCGCAAGGAGATGTTGCGATGATCTGCGCTGACGATCTGCTGGCCACCACCCTTGGCCTTGACGCCGATGACCTAGCCCGCTGGATCGGCTCCGCGCTGGTGACCCCGACACAAGAAGAGGGCGAGGTGCTGTTCAGCGAACCCGACCGCGCCCGCGTGCATCTTCTGTGCACCCTGCGCTATACGCTGGAGATCGATGATGACACATTGCCGGTGGTGCTGTCGCTGATCGACCAGCTTTACGACACGCGGGCGCAGTTGCGGGCGCTGGCGGCGGCAGTCGCCGCGCAGGATGCCGGTGTGCAGAAAGGGATCGTTGCAGCCCTGGCACCTCGGCCATGACCCTGCCGCAGCAGGTGCGCGCTTTGGCCCATGCCCATGGCGTGCAGGGCGGTGACCCACGCCACACCGTCACCCTGACGCAAACCGGGCAGATGCAGACGAAACCAGGCGGGCGCTGGATGGGTTTTACCGCCCGTCAGACCTTTGCGACCCGGATCTGCGCCTTCGATTGGCAGGCCCGCTTTGCGCCTTTCGGGGCGCTGCAGGTGCGCGACGCTTTGGTAGGGGGGGTTGGGATGCTGCGCGTGTCGCTTCTTGGTCTGATCACGCTGCAACAGATGCCCGCCTCGCGCGATCTGACCCGGGGGGAGGTCATGCGCTATCTGGCCGAACTGCCGTGGGTTCCGCAAGCGATCCTGCACAACTCCGCCCTGCGCTGGCAGGCGGTAAACGCCACCACCCTGACCGTCAGCGCAGGCGAGGGCGAGGCAACCTGCACCGTCACCTTGACGCTGGACACTCTCGGCCGCGTTGCCCGGATTTACGCCCCCGACCGCAGCCTGAACGGCAAACCAACGCCTTGGGTGGGCCGCTTCACCGACTACCTCCAGCAAGACGGGCTCTGGCTGCCGTTTGCCGGTGAGGTGGCTTGGGTTGTGGACGGGGTGGAGGGGGTGTACTGGCGCGGGAAGGTGACGAACTGGAACCTGGCGTAGTGGCGGACGGAGGCCGCCTCTGCACGGCAGGACAAAGGCATCTGGCTGGCCTGCTTCAAGCGCTGTGCCGTCATGACCATGGCCACGGTGACGCCACCTGCGGGGAGGGGCGACCTCGATCATGAACGTCTTTTGTGGCCGCTATCGGAAAGATCACGGCGCAATCCAAGCGCCAGCGCAGTGCAAGGCCCGCTGGAGTCCGATGCCACTGACCGACTTCCATCCTGCTGCTGAACCTGACCCCCGCTCTACCCGCGGGAGCGCAGCCCCTCGATCCGAAAGCGACCCCGGTTGGCGAAAAGGTCATGCAGGACCATCCCGCCAAGCACCGAGGCCAGAAAAACCGCAGCCCCCGGCGCAAAGAGGCCGAGGGCGGCAAGCGCCGCGAGCGGGAAGAACCCTGCAAGTCCCCAGCCCAGCCCGAACAGGACGCCGCCCACCACGGCTTTTCCGGTCTGCCCTGCGGCAGGTCGCTCGTTTTCGCCCCCCAAGAGAGGCTGGGAAAGCCCTCGAGTGAGCACAAGGACCAGCGCTGCGACACCGACGGCCGAAAGAAGACCTAGGCCCAGTGTCATATCCCCGACCCCGTCGGGGCTCAGAAGGTCCTGCAAAAGGCCTGGCTGAAACAGCCCGGACAAGATGAGGCCGGCCCCGCACAGCAAACCGCAGAACAGTGCCGCCAAACGGATCATGCCACACCCCCGGCGCCCAGAATCTGACGCAAGGCCCCAGCGACCCCGGCCCCTGCCATGATCGCAAGGATCGTGGCGAGGGCCTTTCCGGAAAGCTGCGTCACCCCATGGATCGACCCCAGCAAACTGCTGCCAAGGCGCGCGCCTACGCCGACAAGCAGCCCTCCGACCACAAGCAGCGGCCAGCCCGCCTCGAGGGGCAGCTGCTTGGCGTGCCCAACGGCAACCAGCACGGACGGCGAGATGAACATCCCGGCGATGAAAGCAATGCTGGTTGCGGCCAACCCCTCCCGCCCGCCGAGCAGGCTGCCGATCATCCCGGACGCCGACATCACCCGCCCGGTCAGTATGCGAAGCAGGGCAAGCGCGAGCCCGATCATCGCACCACCCAGAACCACCGGGCCTAGCGTTCCTTGCAACATGTCCACAGGCATCCCCATCGCTGTTTCGCTGGCAGATTAGGGGATCGGTGCCCAAATTCAAGCGGCAGCTTGCGTGGGGGGGGACCGGCTGGGTTTTGGCGATTCAGCCGCAAGTCGGCGAAATGGATGAGGGGTGTGTGGATTGCCGTTGGGAGGAGGAGTGGTGGTGGTCGGGCGGGGTGGGAAGGATCGTGGATGGGGGGGAGGAGGGATGTATTGCAGGGGGAACGGTAGGCCGCTGGTGGTGATGATTGGACCCGCTTCTTCTGACCGTTCGCTTTGCGGGACATAGCGGTAGTCCGATTGGTTCTTTGAATGACACCAAGCAAGTAAACAAATTCCAAAACTATAGCTGTCCCATCCCGGAAGGCGACAGGGCTGTTTCTTGAACGGTTCCGGCTTCGGTTCGTGCCAGTCCTTCATCGCCTGCAAGGGCGTCCTGCTGCCCGGGGCTGACTGGGGATGCTGCTGGTTGCATGGC
>Ga0105046_10003494_pt1 | contig 24913 bp, 15 predicted proteins | sample MAT03_FD_78385 | JGI IMG/M metagenome (GOLD analysis project Ga0105046, IMG submission 78385) | Freshwater microbial communities from Lake Fryxell liftoff mats and glacier meltwater in Antarctica - MAT-03 (megahit assembly) | ecosystem: Environmental > Aquatic > Freshwater > Ice > Liftoff...
CGGCCTCGCGAACCCTCAAATAGAAGCCGTTGATCGCCTCCCAGAGTGAGACGCTCAATATCTCCCGAATCGTGCGAGCGTTCTCTCTCGCTTTAATCAGGCAAGAGAGAATCGAATTGGAGTTCCGCTCATCGAAGAGCAGGAACTGGAGAACGTTCTCGGAATTACACTCCGTGTAAAGCTCCTCAAACAGCTCTTCATCACCACTGGCAAACACCAAGGGAGCCCATTGCGGGGTGCCCCCCAATGACAGCGATTGACTCACGTCCACGAACCGGGCCACGTTCTCCGCCCGTTCGATGTAACGATTGACCCAAAAGACGGAATCCGCAACGCGACTGAGCATGAAATCACAACTTGTTTGAGCACACAACACATCCCCACCGTTGAAAGGGCGCCCCAGCCCAGCGGTGACTCGTTCCATTCTTCAAGGGCCACGTCTCTCCTGTCCGAATCCCTCAGTTGTTCATGAGAACCCACGTATCCTTACTGCCGCCTCCCTGCGACGAGTTCACAATCATCGATCCCTCCCGCAGAGCGACCCGCGTGAGCCCCCCCGGCAGGACATAGATGTCATCTCCATACAAAATGAAGGGCCGCAGATCGACATGACGTGGCGACAGCCGGTCGCCGACCACGGTCGGCACGGTCGACAGAGTCAGCATCGGCTGGGCGATAAAATTCCTCGGGTTACCGAGGATCAGCCGACGGCACTCTTCGAGTTCCGCCTTGGAAGCCACTGGCCCCATCACGATTCCGTACCCCCCAGATTCGTTGGTCGGCTTGATGACCATCTCATGCATGTGAGACAGGACATGGTCCCGTTGCACCGGATCGGAGCAGACGTAGGTCGGGACATTGGGGATGATGATGTCTTCGTTCAAGTAATACTTGATGATTTGCGGGACCCAGGCGTAAACCGCCTTGTCGTCGGCCACTCCCGTTCCAGGAGCATTGGCCAGCGTCACCCGACCGGCCTTGTAGACCTCCATGAGACCCGGAACGCCGAGCACGGAATCCGAGCGGAAACATTCGGGATCAATGAAGTCGTCATCGATCCGGCGATAGATGACATCAACCCTTTGGAGACCGCGTGTCGTCAGCATGCAGACATAGCCATCGCTGACGACCAAGTCGGGTCCACTGACCAGTTCAATCCCCATCTGCTGGGCGAGGAAACAGTGTTCGAAGTACGCCGAGTTGTAGACCCCCGGAGTCAGCAAGACGCAAGTCGGATTGTAGACATCAATCGGAGCTGTCTGCTGCAGAGTAGTCAGCAATCGCTCCCCATAGTCTTCGACCGGGGCAATCGCCGCTCCCTCGAATACCTCGGGCAGCACTCGCTTCATCAGTTCGCGGTTCTCCAGAACATAAGAGACGCCCGAGGGACAACGCAGGTTGTCCTCCAGGACGTAGACTTTGCCGTCGTTGTGGCGGACCAGATCGGTTCCCGTGACGTGAGTCCAGACCCCCTTGGGTGGCCGAAATCCCTGCAACTGGGGGCGGTAAGTCTTCGCCGTCAACACCAACTCGCGCGGCACGACCCCGTCATTCAGGATTTTCTGATCCCCGTAAATGTCATCCAAAAACAGGTTCAGTGCCCGAATCCGTTGCTTCAACCCCGCCTCAATCTGAGTCCACTCACTTTGCGACACGGGACGCGGCACCACATCGAACGGCCACACCTTCTCGGTCCCATCGGTATGACCATAAACCGCAAACGTAATTCCCTTCTCCCGCAACCGCACTTCCGCAGCCTGTTGACGCTCAGCGAGACCTTGAAAAGTGAACTCTTCCAAACGATCCGCCAGCAAGGGATGTCGCGAAACCTCGCCATCCAAGTACTCGTCAAATACCCGGGGAACGACTCGCTCAGCGGAATCGAGAATCCCGTTAATCCCTTGTTTCATCGAATCCGTTGTCAAAACTTGGTCCATCGAACCAGTCGTTTCAATTGATTGTCTCACGCTGCTCACTCCCCAAAAATGGCTGAAAGTGCATGAACGCAATTCGTGTGCCGAGCCCCAGTTGTACAGCCTGCACAGCAGATCAGAATAGAGGCACCTCATTTTTACAGCAACACGCTTAAAAAACAGGCACACGCCAATTCATCGACGAAAATCAATGGATGTGCCACATCCCCACGAATTCCCCTCCTTTTCCGAAACCTCTCCAGTCCAGGTTCTTGTTCTCAACCGCAGTTCAAAATCTCAGGCAAAGGCGAGCGGAATTCAAGACGCACACCCGACACAGGATGCTCAAGTACCAACCGCTTCGCGTGCAACCAATACCCACCATCACCCGGCAAGCCGGGCTGATCATCTCTTGGTTGCCCACCAGCTGCGTACAGCGGGTCACCCTCAAGTGGATGCCCAATGCTGGCCAGATGAATGCGAATCTGATGTGGTCGCCCGGTGAACAGGTCGACCTCGAAGACCGTCGAGTTCGACCGGCGTTCCTCAATCCGGGCGACACTCCGCGAGGGCTTCCCGCTGACGCTCGCGGCATGCACCTGCCCCAATCGAGGATGTGCGCACGGGCCGATGGGGACTCGGATATCGTACGCCTCCAGTTCAGCCACCCCACTTCCCAATGCCTGGTACTGCTTCTGAACCGCAGTCCATCGTCGACTCAAAGTCGATGCAGCCTCGGGATTCCGTGCGAACAACACCAAGCCAGATGTGGCGCGCCCCAAGCGATGCAACGGTCGGGCGTCCGGAAACTCGATTTGCACCAAACTCAACAACGTATTCTCATAAAACCCCCCGCCGGGAAGGGTCGGCAACCCGCTCGGCTTATTGACCACCAATAGGTCAGTGTCTTGGAAGATCACTCCAAACCCCTGGGGCGTTGCCTCCTCGACCCAGCCGGGCCGGTTCCAGACCAGAACGTTACCAGCTCGTAACGGCTCCCTTCCGTCAGCGATCTTGTCGTTCAACAGAACTTCGCCCGCTCCCAATCGGGCCTGCCAGGCTGCTTCATCCGAATGCGAGTAGTGACTCGCAAGATACGAAAGCGACGTGTGCCCCAACGCAGAGGGGCCCAGCACATGTCGATAACTGTACCCTTGATTGAGTGTCATTCCGAAAGGCTCTAAGGGAGTTCCCGTGGCTGCAGCTTTCCAACTTCGGCAGTATAAGTGTCCGACGATTCCAGCCGCGGAATATTCTCGGATCATACATTCATGCCACAAGAATTGAAGCCGGTCTCCAGTCCATGGCCGACCTCGATCAGAATCAGTTCGACCGGGAATTCTTCCCCCGCAGAATCGCCATATTCAACTTCCAATGCCGCCCGATTTCGGCCCGCCGCACAGGGAATGATTGCCGTAAGTCAGGGAGGGTTCTATTATTCCTATCCCTCCCGCGTCGACTCAGTTCCTCTTCGATCCTGCCACAGAACAGTCACCATGAAGATTGTGAAGCTGATCGCGACCATATCCCTGTCCCTGACGACGCTCGCTCAAGCGGCGGACGAAGAGGCGGTGCAGTTCTTCGAGCAGAAAATCCGCCCGGTTCTGGTACAGCATTGCTACAGCTGCCACTCCGTCGAGGCCCAGGCCGCCAAGAAGCTACAGGGCGGGTTGTATCTCGATTCCGCGGCGGGAGCGACAACCGGGGGCGACACGGGTCCGGCACTTGTTCCGGGAAAGTCGGGTGAGAGCCTGTTGCTGAAGGCGCTGAAATACGATGGCGTCGAGATGCCACCGGCGGGAAAATTGCCGGACGAGGTCATTGCCGACTTCGCGAAGTGGATCGACCTCGGAGCGCCCGACCCGCGCACGGGAACCGCCCCCGTCAAGCCCAAGCGCGAGATTCATATCGACGAAGGGAAGCAGTGGTGGTCATTCCTGCCGCTGCAAGAGGTCGCCCTGCCCGATACTCAAAGGCCCATCGATGGCTTCATCCGCCAGGCTCAACTGGCGAACGGCCTGAAGCCAAATCCCCCCGCGGGCCGAGAGAAGCTCATCCGCCGAGTCTATTTTGATCTCATTGGGCTGCCCCCCTCTCCCGAGCAGGTGGCTGCGTTCGTCGCGGATACCTCACCGCAGGCATTCGAGACAGTCGTCGACCAATTGCTGGCCAGCACAGCCTACGGAGAGCGCTGGGCCCGGCACTGGCTCGACACCGCCCGCTTTGCAGAGAGCGGCGGCTACGAGTTCGATGGATTTCGGCCCGGAGCCTACCAATACCGCGACTGGGTGATTCAGTCCCTCAACAGCGACCTGCCGTACGACCAGTTCGTCCGGATGCAGCTGGCCGGAGACCTCCTGGAACCGGACAACATTCATGCCGCGGCGGCAACCGGGTTCCTCGTTGCGGGGCCCTTTCCCGGTCAGATCACGGCCAAGACGGTCGAGCGGATTCGCTATGACCAGCTCGACGACATGCTGATGACAATTGGCGGCTCCATGCTGGGGCTGACCCTCGGTTGTGCGCGATGTCACGAGCACAAGTATGACCCGATCCCGCACCAGGACTACTACGCGCTCGCATCGACGCTCGCTCGGACGGCACATGGCCCTCGGACCATGGACATCAATCCCGCTGTCACCGAACAAGCGCAAACCGCATATCAAGCGGAGCACGATCGCCTGGTCGCCGCGCTGCAAACGTTTGCCACCGCCCAGTCACCGGCACGCTTCCTCGATTGGAAGTCGAAGGAACTCGACAAACAGCCCGAGACATCGCGCTGGCAGGCTCTCGAACCGATCAACGCTGATGCCGAGCGGTCGTACCTCAAAGTTCTGCCTGGCGGAATCATCGCTCACAATGGCGCGATCAATCCAGGTACCGAAATTCGACGACAAGGCCAGCGGCACTCTGTCAGTGCAGCGGAGGAGTATCGCTTCACCGCCCAGACCTTCCAAAAAAATGTGCAGTCACTGCGGTTCGATGCACTCACCGACAAGTCGCTCCCTCAACGCGGCCCCGGACTGAATGGAGACGGCAGCTTCCAACTGGCTTCGATCAAAGTCACCGCACGGCCTCTCGACCCACTGGTCAAAGACCCCGAGGTGGTGTTGAAACTCAAGCCTGTCTTCGCAGCGTTCGAGGACAAGGACCAACCCCTCGCCCATGCGGCCGACGACAACCCAGGCACAGCGTGGGTCGTGCGGGAGACCGCCAAGAAAGACAACGCGGCGATTCTGGAACTGGAGACTCCGCTCCCGGGATTTGCGGGCGGCACCGAGCTGAGTGTCGAGCTGAAGTTCTTGGACCAGGGGATCGGACGGCTGCGTTTGTCGCTGAGTGCCGAACCCAATCCGTCGACATGGGCCGGCGATGTCACTCCGCAACATTTGGGCGAACTGCGAGCAATAGTCGCCGCGTTCCCCAGCGAGATTCCCGAATCCGCCCGCGTTCCGCTGACTCGTTGGTTCGCTCCATTCGATGCAGAGGCTGCAAAGGTGATTCTCGCTGTCCGAGACCATGCCGCGACCACGCCGCGACCGAATCTCTCCGAAGTTTACACCACCATCGCGGGTGGCCAGGATGTCTTCTACCTGCGAAGAGGCGAGATCGAGAACAAGCAGGACAAAGCTCAACCGGGATTCCTGCAAGTCCTCTGGCGCAGTACCGAACCCGCTCAGCCTCCGACAACTCCCACGCCCGTTGATCCTCGTGTATCGCTGGCCCAATGGATGACAGATCCCCAGCAAGGAGCCGGTCCATTGCTGGCGCGCGTGATCGCCAACCGGGTCTGGCAGCATCACTTCGGAACGGGAATCGTCGGGACACCGAATGACTTCGGCTTTCAAGGCGACGCTCCCTCACACCCCGAGCTATTGGAGTATCTCGCCAGCGAACTGGTCCGTGGCGGGTGGAAGCTCAAGCCGCTACACCGGCTCATGCTACTCAGCGAGACCTATCAACAGTCGCACGAAGTTGATCCCGAGAATCTCCAGCTCGACCCGACCAACAAATATTTGTGGCACTTCCAAACGCGGCGTCTGGAAGCCGAGACGATTCGAGATTCCCTGTTGGCGGTCGGGGCCAATCTCGACCCCGCGATGTTCGGTCCCAGCGTTCTTGATGACACGCAACGGCGAAGCATCTATCTGCGAGTGAAGCGCAGCGAACTTCTCCCGGTGATGACTCTCTTTGATGCCCCGGAGCCGACACAAAGCATCGGCGAGAGGAGTGTCACGACCGTCCCCACGCAGGCTCTGTCGATGATGAATTCGCCATTCGTGCGTCAGCAGTCGGAGAAGTTTTTCGCCCGCATCAAGCCCGCAACCGATGCCCCGCTCACCTCGGCGATCAATCAGGGCTATCAAGTCGCCTACAACAGATTGCCGACCGAAGTTGAAAGATCTCACATGCTCTCCTTCATCGAACAGCAGCGGGCTGCGCTCGGTCCCGACACGCCGGAATCGACCGAAAAGGCACTCATTGAGTTCTGCCAGGTGCTGCTCTGTCTGAACGAGTTTGTGTACATCGACTGAAGCCCATCGCTTCACGTTTCTCGCACCCTCCACGAACACCGCCCTGCGGAGTCCAGCATGTTCAACTTCTACTCGCCATCCGAACTCGCTCTCCCCGCGCGCCGTCGATTCCTGCAACAGGCGGGACTCGGGTTCGGTTCACTCGCTCTGGCGAGCATGCTTCACAACGAAGCCGCTGCAGCTCCCTCGCCCGTCGATCCACTCGCGCTCCGGGAACCGAACTTCCCCGGAAAAGTCAAATCGATCATCTGGCTCTTCATGACTGGTGGCCCGTCGCAGGTCGACACCTGGGATTATAAACCCGAACTCCAGGCCCGCGATGGGCAAGACCTCGCGGGGTCGGATGCCCAGACTGGATTCTTCTCCACCAGCGGCAAGTGCCTGAAGTCGCCATTCGACTGGAAACAACACGGCGAATCCGGGAGCTGGGTTTCCAGCATCTTCCCGCATCTCTCACAGCACGTCGACAAGATGTGCTTCCTCCACTCGATGCACCTAAAGCAGAACAATCACGCTCCGGCTTCGATCGAACTCATGTGCGGAACCAACCGCCCGGGCCTCCCCGCGCTCGGTGCCTGGATGACTTATGGTCTCGGGTCACAGAACCAGAATCTGCCGTCGTACGTCGTGCTTCACGACACTCGACCGCGTGGCGACGATCAGATCTGGTCCGCCGGCTTCCTGCCCAAAACCTATCAAGCCCTCGCTCTGGATTCCCGACGCAACGAGACGATCGACAATCTCGTCAGAGATGGAAAGCACTCCGACTCACAGCAGCGAGCCCAGCTCGACCTCATTAAGCAACTCAATCAGGACCACGCCGCCACCCGACCCACGCAAGCCGATCTGGCAGCGAGAATCAACTCGTATGAGCTCGCTTACCGCATGCAAATGGCGGCCCCCGAGGCCCTCGATCTGAAGCAGGAGTCCGAGGCCACGCACAAGCTCTATGGCATGGACCAACCGGAGTGTGCCACGTTTTCCCGCCAGTGCCTGCTGGCCCGGCGGCTCGTCGAACGCGGCGTTCGCTTCGTGCAGATTTTTGCCGGCAAGGGCGTCGGCGGAGACGGCAGCGTCAACGATGTCCCGTGGGACTGCCACACTGATGTCGAGATCAACCACAAGTCGTGCGGCCTGCATACCGACCAGCCCGCAGCTGCTTTACTCGCCGATTTGGAAGCCCGCGGATTGCTCGATTCCACACTGGTCATCTGGGGCGGCGAGTTCGGTCGCACGTCCGACTCCCAAGGAGCGAAGGGCCGCGACCACAACCCCAACGGCTTCACGATCTGGCTGGCCGGAGCGGGCGTGAAAGGCGGGCTGCATTACGGCGCGACCGATCCCTTTGGTTACAAGGCCGTTGAAAAGAAGGTCCACGTCAACGACCTCCACGCCACCCTGCTGAAGCTCATGGGGCTGGAGCACACCCAACTGACCCACCGCTTTAACGGTCGCGACTTCCGCCTGACCGATGTCGGTGGAGAAGTGCTGACCGAGATTCTGACGTAATGGAGTTCTGCTGCGTCGCAACCTCCAAATCCCTGGGCGAGTCCACCAAACCCCAATCGCTCCATCGCATCAGGCCAAAAGTTCTTCGACGACACTCCCGTGGACATCGGTCAGCCGGAAGTCGCGACCGGCAAAGCGGTACGTCAGCTGCTCATGATTGAATCCCAGCAGATGCAGGATCGTCGCGTGCAGGTCGTGGACGTGGACCCGGTTCTCCACCGCGTTCCAGCCGAGTTCATCAGTCGCCCCGTGCACATGGCCCCCTTTGACTCCGCCGCCCGCCAGCCACATCGAGAACCCATAGTGGTTGTGGTCGCGTCCCAATCCAACCGATGAGACGCCCGGAGTGGGAATCTCGACGGTCGGAGTCCGTCCGAATTCGCCGCCCCAGATCACCAGCGTGTCTTCGAGCATGCCGCGCGCCCTCAGATCTTTGAGTAGTGCCCCGATCGGCTGATCGCACTCCTTCGCGAGATCCCGATGATTAACTTCCAAGTTGTCATGGGCATCCCACGGCTGGCCGGGTCGTTGCCAGATCTGGACAAACCTTACACCGCGTTCCAGTAGTCGCCGACCGATCAACACCTGTCGCCCATAAGTAGTGTCTCCGTACATGTCGCGCATGGCCTGCGGTTCGAGACTCACATCGAAGGCCTCGGTCGCTTCGCTCTGCATGCGATAGGCCAGCTCAAAGGATTGAATGCGGGCCTCCAGCTGCGCGTCCGCCCCACGTGCGGCCAGATGTCGTTCATTGATTTGCTGCAGCAGATCAAGCTGCATCCGTTGTCGTCCCGGTCGCACGAATTCGTTCCGAATGTGCTCGACGAGTTTTCGAGGGTCGGTGTGCTGCGTATCGATATATGTTCCCTGGTAAGCGCCGGGGAGAAAAGCCGACCGCCAGTTGCTGCCACCCGTCGTGGGTTGGCCACCCGGACACATCACGATGAATCCGGGCAGGTCTTGATTCTCGGTCCCCAATCCATAGTTCACCCAGGCCCCCATCGCGGGCCGGGGCTGTCGGCCGTCTCCGCAATTCATCAACAGATACGACGGCTCGTGATTCGGGACATCGGCATACATGGAACGAATCACACACAGCTCATCGGCCGACTGAGCGATGTGCGGAAACAGCTCGCTGATCTCCATCCCGCTCTGACCATACTTCGAAAACTGAAACGGAGAACCGAATGCCGCACCGGTCTTTCTCTCCGTTTTTAGCGAAGTCGGTAACGACTGCCCGTGGTACTTCGTCAGGACCGGCTTCGGATCGAACGTGTCGATGTGCGAGACCCCTCCGTTCATGAACAGATGGATCACCCGTTTGGCCTTCGCCGCGTAGTGGGGAAGTTTCATCGAGAGCGGAGCGGCTCCGGTGTCAGCGATGGCGGGCCGCCCAAGCAATGGGAGCGCCCCCAGCCACCCCATCCCCAAGCCGGTCCGGGTCAGGAGTTCGCGTCGTGTCCACATCGATCGATCCTCACTATTCGAAACCTTTGCCCAGCAGCCCTGTCGTCAATCCACGAACAGGAACTCATTCGACAGGAGCAGTGCCTGCAAATACTCCTCCCACGGCGACAAGTATAGCGGCGTGCCGTCTGCGGCTGTCTCAGCGATGGCGACATCGGCCATCGACAGATAGCGAACACCTAGTTCACTCTCCCCAGCTGTCGCCTCACGGCCAAACAACAACCGATACGCCGCATCGATCTTCTCAGTCCGAGTCAACTCCGCAGGAGCATCCAGTTGCGCAGCCAAGTGCTGCACTTGTTGTTTCATGAACGGGCTGTTCATCAAAAACAGTGCCTGTTGTGACACGATCGTTTGATGTCGCTGGGGACTCGATGCATCGGGCGGTGCAAAATCGAACGTCCGCAGCTCGGTCGACAGGCTCTGCCGATCGATCAGTCCATACACCGATCGACGAGCCGAATACGGCGAAGCAAACAGCTCGACACTCGGCCCGCCCATCGCACGATCGAGTTGACCCGAGACAGACAGTAGCGCATCTCGCATTGATTCCCAATCGAGCCGACGCCGATGCATACTCCCCAAGAGCAAGTTCTCCGGATCAACCTCGCGGGCAGACGACACGACCTGCGGATCGGTTTCCATTCCGAAAGACTGCTGTTGATATGTCGCGGACGACATGATTTTCCGATGCAGCGTCTTGAGCGACCAGCCGCTCTGGATGAACCCGCTCGCCAAATGGTCGAGCAACTCCGGATGAGTGGGTCGTTCTCCCCGTAACCCGAAATCGCTCGGTGTTCGGACGATCCCCACTCCGAAGTGATGCATCCACACGCGATTCGCGATCACCCGTGCCGTCAGTGGATTGTCCGCGCTCGCGATCGCCTGCGCCAGTTCCAAGCGGCCGCTACCCCGTTGAAACGGCTTTCGCTCTCCGGGCACCAGCGCCGAGAGAAACTGCCGTGGAGCAATGTCTCCCGGATTACTCGCGTTTCCGCGAATGAACACGCGGGCATCAACCGGCAAAACCACATCTTCCAAGGCCATGGCGTGCGGCGCCGCATCCGGTGAACCTATCCAGTCGGTGACCAACCGCTGCTGGGCATGGAGTGTGTTCTGCGTGGTCGCATCGACAAACAAAAACTCCTCCACATTGTCGATCGTCAGCGTCAGTGGAGACCGATCCCCCATCCACAGCTGCCTTAACTCTTCCCACTCCGGATCGTCAAGCTGAGTCGCGGAGGGGTTCTCCTTCCAAGCCTGTTCCCAACGCTGACCCGCCTCATGCAGCAGTTTCTCATAAACGCTTGCGGCCTCGGCCAAGCTGAGCGGTAGCGAATGCGACAAGGCTTCTAGAACCAGCCGGTTGATGCGCGGCGAGTCGGCGTTCGGAGACTGCCAATGGGCGATGCTCTCACTCGCGTGTGCTGCAAACGCGTCCGGAGGAATCTCCCGTCTGGGTTGTTCGACGGATTCCGAGCGGGTCGAACGCTCCTGCTGTAAGGTCCATTCCGCCAGTTCATTCCACGGGGCCAGGACCGGATCGTGTCGTTTGCGAGACTGTTCCAAAGTCCTCGCCCAACGCTGAACCATTACAGGGTTCAAGTCCCGGCTGGCATCGATCAAAAACATCACCGCCAGGAAGTTCGGCTGGACCGGATCGTGCTGACCAGCCAGCAGATACTCGCCCATGCGTGCTCGCATTGATGCCGTCAACGCCGCTTGTTGCGACTTCAGATACTCCTCCCACTGATTCGTCCGAGTCTCCAACTCCGTCAGATACGCGGCATATTGCGCGTGCTTGGATTTCGGCAAGATCAGCGGTGGCTCGCGCGGCTCGACGGAGTTCGCAAACACTCCGTACAGACCGTAATAGTCGCGTGTCGGTATCGGATCGAATTTATGATCGTGGCACCGAGCACAACTGACAGTCAGCCCCAAAAGTCCTCGCGTGACGACATCGATCCGGTCGTCGATGATGTCTGGATGGCTGTTGAGGAATCGTTGTCCGAGTGTGAGGTATCCGAGGGCTGCCAATGCTCGCGAGTGCTCTCCTTCATTCAATGACTCAGCTGGCAACTGGTCTGCGGCCAGTTGTTCCAGAATGAATTGGTCGAACGGGAGATCAGCATTCAATGCTTCAATCACATAGTCTCGGTAAGTCCACGAACTCGAATAACGTGGATTCTCATTGAGTCGAACATACCCCTTGGTGTCGGAATAGCGTGCCACATCGAGCCAATGTCGCCCCCAGCGTTCACCGTATCGTGGTGAACTCAGTAGTCGGTCGACCACATGCGAAAACGCCTCGGGGGACTGATCATTCTCGAATGCACTGACCTCTTCCGGAGTTGGGGGCAACCCATGCAAGTCGAACGTCGCCCGGCGAATCAGCGTCCGACGATTCGCTTGGGGGCTGAGTGTGAGATTCGCCGCCTCAAGCTTCTCAAGAATGAAGGGATCAATGGAAGACTTTGCAGGTCCCCGGGCGCCGACAATCGGCAGCGCGGGGTGACTGATCGGTTGGAAGGCCCAGTGGTGCCTCGCCGCTTCGCGAGGGTCCGGCTTATCCGCGGTCGATGAATCCCCTGCGGGCCACGCAGCCCCGGCCGTGACCCACCGTTCGAGCGAAGCGATCTCGGCGTCCGACAACTTTCCACGCGGCGGCATCTGGGTCTCGCCGCCATAACGCACAACCTCGATCAAAAGACTCCGATCGGGTTCGCCTGGCACGACGACCAACCCGTTGTCACTCCCCGCGAGCAGCCCCTGCGCCGTATCGAGACGCAGGCTCATCTCCTGCTTCTTCGCTCCGTGGCAGGACTGACAGTGCTCCACCAGAATCGGCCGCACTTCGCGTTCAAACTGTTCGCCGGCAGCTGTGTCTGCCGGAGCAGGTGTCTCCGCCAGCGATGGCCGGACAGGCCACAACACGACCGCGAGCAGTAGGCATTCGAGGATGGTTCGCCGTTTGTTCATATCAGACTTCACCCTCGCTGGAACATCACCTGGGCGGGATTGATCGCTTTGTACTTCCCTTTGTTCGCCGTAATCTCGAAGGCCTCGGCCACCGACTCGATCCCCTGCAAGACATGCGTGATCGTCGGTCGCAAGTTGACTCGCCCCGAGGCCACGAGACGAACCGTATGTTCCAGGTGGGCTTGCGTACTGATGTCCGGAAACATGTAACGCAAGCTGCGCTCGCGAAGCAGATCGACATCGAGTTCCAGCGGTCCACCGAACCACGAGACGCCGATGACCTTCCCTCCCGAGCGGGCCGTGTCGATCGCCTGTCGTAAGGTTTGAGTGCCCGCCAAGCCTTGCTTGGGACTGCCACCCGCACACTCGAAGACGACATCTGCTCCGATCCCATCGGTCAGGTTGCGAATCTCGGAGACCACATCGCACTTCGTCGCATTGAGTGCATAGTCGGCTCCCAATTGTTTCGACATCTGGCACGACTCATCTCGCACGTCGACCGTGATGACCCGCCCTGCCCCGCTGATCCTCGCGATTTGCAGACACTCCAACCCCATGCTTCCCTGGCCAAAGATGACGACCGAGTTACCGATTTGAATCTGCGCCGTTTCGACAGCAGCGACACTATCGCTAAGTGATTGCAGACACGCCGCTTCGCTGTCCGAGATGCTGTCGTCGACGCGCACCAGTGAAATCTCGGGGAGCAAAGCGACCTCACTGAAACAACCCGGCTGGTCGAAGCCAATCACGGGGCCCTTGCGGCAGAGCGAGCTGCGTTCACTGAGACACAACGGACACATCTCACACGGCAGCTTCGCCCGAGCTGCCACACGGTCACCCACATGAAAGCGTGTCACGCCGGGGCCGACCTCGATGATGCGGGCACAGAACTCATGCCCAAACAACTGGAGCGGCGCGTCGGCTTCGAGTCGACGCTTCACGCGATCATACGCCAGCGTTGGAATCCCGAAAGCCAGCTGCGCCTCAGTGACACTGGGCTGCACGCACAACGGCTCGACGAGCACATGCCGAGGCCGCAACTCGGGGGGAGTTACATCCTCTAAGCGAAAATCGCCGAACCGATAAAAACGCCAAGCACGCATGTGAAATGTCCTCCAGAATGAGTTCAAGGGGCTCGAGGGTCTTCGGTCGGCTCTACGATCCAATACGCGTGAACTTCTGCAAGCTGTGACAGGTCGGTGACACCAGTCCGCGATTGCCGCCCGCTGACATCACAACTTCCGAGACATAGACATCTCCGTGAGAATCGACGCGGATGTCATGCGGAGCGAAGAAGTCACCGGGGACAGTCGGGTTCGCGCCACCGCCCCAACGAGCGAGCAACTGACCATCCGGTGCGAAGACACTGATACGCCCGCCGGTCGCGTCGGGGGAAGGGGCGGTGGTACCGGGCCACATGCCGGCTCGGTATCCCAACTCGGCGACGTAGAGGTTTCCCGCTACGTCGAATGCCACTTGGCACGGGCGAGCAATGTCGGTCATCTCACGGATGAACTCACCCGAAGGAGTGAACAACTGAATGCGACTGTTCTCTCGATCGGCGACGTAGACGACGCCCTCGCGATCAATCGCGATTCCATGCGGGACATGGAACTGTCCCGGTCCACTGCCGGGTTCGCCCCACGAGAACAACAGCTGTCCATCGGCGGTGAACTTGTGGACACGCGCGTTGCCATACCCATCCGTAACATACATCGCACCATCGGCAGCCAGTGCGACGTTCGTCGGGAAGTAGAACGGCTCGCCTGCATGTGTGATGGTGCGGTAGTCAATGCAGGTAGCCCCCGTGTTCGAGGGCTGGCCGCTCGTCCCGAGAGTCAGCAACAACTGCCCATCGAGAGTGAACTTCTTCACCGTATGGTCGAGGTCATCGGTGCAGTAGACACAATCATCGGGCCCAATCGTAATTCCATGGGGCCGCGCGAAGGCCCCTTCACCCCACGAGGCGACGAACGACCCGTCGCGATCGAACACCAGGACCGGATGCTCACCGCGGTTGAACACCAAGACCCGGTCGCGGGAATCGATGGCCACAGCTGTGACCTCGTTCCACGACCAACCCTCGGGCACTTGGGCCCAGTGGTCATCGGCGTCATAGCGAAAAGACGCCGTAGAACTACCGGGTCTTTCGGACGATTGAGAGGCCATGTTCATGGGCGAAACTCACTCATTTCATCAGGCACTGGTCGAGCGGATGGCTCCGCCGGAGGTTCCGGCAGCAGACATGCAAAACCGGCTGCGGGCAAGAACAGAAACCCAGCGTAAAAGATCGCCAGACGGTAATCGCCCACCTTCGAGAACAGGCCAAAGAACACCGTTCCCAGACCCGCAATGATCCGGCCAAAGTTGTAGCAGAATCCCGCCCCCGTCGTCCGGAGTAGCGTGGGAAACAGGGGCGGCAAGTACATGGTGAACAAGGCAAAGGCTCCTTGGCATAATCCAATGGCCGCGAATCCATACCACAGCTGATGATGATCGCGTGGCGTGCGATAGGTGATAAACATGGCCACAAAGTAGGCGAGAAACAAGACCGCGATGGCGGTCCGGTACTTCAACCACTGCGCTATGAACCCAGCGATGAAGTTCCCCAGGATGGAGGACAGCATCACCGTCCAGACGATCTGGCTGACGAGACGGCCTTTTTGCAGGTCGGTCCAGGAGCCGATCTCAGCGAGGTTTCGGACATGTTGCAGGTGCCAGAACATAAAGGCCCAATGGGCGGTCAGCGACAGGGTACAAACAATCAGTGTCAGTACGGTCGTGCGTCGGACCTCGCCACGAAAGAGATCGAAGAAGCTCGGCTGAGAGCCCGAAGACGTTTGCTTGGCGTGATGCCATTCCTCGGGCTCCGGCACCGCCCGGCGAATCCACAGAACCAAGAGTGCCGGGAGTATTCCCACCAGAAAGACGGTTCGCTCCGGAAGCCCTGACAATAGATAAATCGCCAACCCCGCCAGCATCATCCCGAGATTCACACCCGTCTGGAGCACTGCGGCCATCCAGGGTCTCCAGCGTCGCGGCCAAGTCTCCGAGAGCAGCGCCGCCCCCACCGCCCATTCGCCACCAATTCCTAAGGCCGCGAGGAATCGAAAGATGAGCAGATGCCACCACGTCTGGGCGAAGAACGACAGGCCAGTAAACGCAGCGTAGGTGAGGATCGTGAGCGTGAGCGCTCGACTCCGCCCCAGCCGGTCGGCAATGCGTCCAAAGAAGCTGCCCCCTAAGGCCCACCCAATCAGAAATGCCGCCTGGATCAACGAGCTGTAATATCCGACCTGCGGGTCCTTCTGATTGGTCACTCCCAATAACTCGGCGACAAACGGAGTCGCGACCAGCACATACAAGTGCATGTCCAGTCCATCGAACAACCAGCCCAGCCAGGCCGCCAGGCCGGACTTCAACTGCTGTGGCGAGAGATCGCGCAGACGAGTCACCTCTCGCACGGCAATCGAAGCATTTGTGGCATCGAGCGCGGTGGAAAACGAGGGGGATGACTCATGCATGGGCGAATCCAATCGACTGCGAGCGCTCTGTTCCATCGGTCGGAGAGTTGTCTGGCATGCATGTGGGTACGGATGGCGGAAAAGTTTGCGTCACGTTCTCCAGATGTACCCGACTCCGGCGTCCAGGTACAGCCACAATCGGACCGAATGCTTTCCATTGGGTGCGTCTGATATGGACGCCACCAACAAGTTCAGAACTTTGGAGTTGTGAATCATCCGAGATAACGTTACTAACCAATGCAAGCGATGCGGGACTGGCCCGTCGATTGAGAGACAGCGCACATCAACACGGCGGCACAATGAAGACAGCGGCACTGAGTGCATTGCGAAAGAAACTGGCGTCCAATCGCCCCGTGTACGGTTTGTGGGTGACGCTCGAAGCGCCGAGCGTCACTGAGATCGCTGTTGCGCTGGGGCTCGACTGGGTGGTCATCGATGCCGAGCATGGACATCTCGACTGGAAGGAAATCGTCGAACATCTGCGGGCCACCGTGCGCAGTGACACCGTCGCTTTGGTGCGAATCGCCAGCCTCGACTCCGCGTTAATCAAGCGCGCCCTCGACATCGGGGCGGACGGCGTTGTGATCCCCTGGGTCGAGTCGGCTGAGCAATTCCGCCAGGCGGTCTCGTTCGCGCGCTATCCCCCGGATGGAGTCCGCGGAATTGGGGCCGAACGCGCGACGTGCTGGGGCCAATGTTTTGTGGAGCACACTGCCGAAGCGAATGAGCACGTCCTGGTCGTCCCCATCATCGAGACCGTCCGTACCATGCGGCAGGTCCCGTTGATGACACAGGTCGAAGGAGCCGAGATGTTCTTCTTCGGCCCTGCCGACTACTCCGCCACTGCGGGGTATCGCGGGCAATGGGAAGGGCCGGGCGTGGCGGAGCAGATTCTGTCGATGAAGGATGTCATCCGCCGCGCGGGCCAGCACTGCGGACTGATCGCATCGAGCGAAGCTGACATCGCCGCACGGACAGAACAGGGCTTCCGCATGATCGGCCTGGGACTCGATACCGGGTTACTGATTCGATCGCTAAGAGCCGCGCTGCAAACCGTCAAACGCTCCCCCAAGATGACCGCGTCGCTGGAGTCCCAACCCGATCCGCCGTCTCCGCTGGAACGTCCGCCCGAGTCGATGCGCCCGGATCGCAAGGAGATCATGTGTGCCCTCGGCTCTGGCCCCCGCGTGGAACTCAGCCCCGGAGTCAGCTTTGAATGCCTCGTCGGTCGTCATAACCAGGCGAAGAACTTGACCACCGGGTGGGTCACCTTTAACCCGGATGCGACCCTCCCGTACCACACCCACACATTCACTGAATCGATCACCCTGCTCGCGGGCTCGGCGAGCATCGAGATCGAGGGACGCAAGTACGTCTTGAAACGCATGGACAATGTCGTCATCCCGGCAGGACTCGCCCACACCGCCCGCAATCTGTCGACGAAAGAGACCGCAGTCTTCCAGGTCGCACTCGCCACCGACAACCCCACCCGTGTTCTCGTCAACCAGTTCTATTCCCGAAGAACCATGCCCGACGACTCGACGGGAGTACTCGGCAGCGAACGAGTGAACCGCTTCGCGACAGCGCATCGATTCGCTGCAGGACCGAATACCGAGTTCATCGACTTCTTCAATGAGACCCTCGTCCCCGGCATCGAGATGAGCGGCGGCTACGGCTTGTTCAAACCCGGCGGACGCTTACCGGCCCACGTCCACGACTTCGATGAATCGATCTGCATCATCTCGGGAGCGGCCACCTGTATTGTCGAGGGTCGGCGTTACCGCATGAGCGACGGGGCCACGGCGCTGCAACCACGCGGCCGCGTCCACTACTTCATTAACGAGACACAAGCGACCATGGAAATGCTGTGGGTCTATGCTGGCCCGATGCCCGAACGCATTGTGGTCCAGGAACGCTGCGCAACAGAAGAAGGTGACCCATGGCGATGACAACTCCCCGCTTCCGCATTGAACTGACCGCCGACTTCTATGACGCACAGGGCCATCTCAAGTACATCGATGTCGGTCTCAGCACATTGTCGGCCATCGACCAAGTCAATGTCGGTCAATTCCGCGAACATAAACCCGAGATGTCTCCCGAGCAGGTCAAGGGCGTCCAAGGTGTGATCGTACTCGCACCGAGAGTCACTGCCAAAAGCCTATCGCAGGCCGAAGACCTTCTGGCGATTGCCCGGTTCGGCGTCGGCTACGACAGCGTCGATGTCGCCGCCTGCACAGCTGCGGATGTCGCCCTCTGCATCGCAGCGGGAGCCGTCGACCACTCGGTGGCCGAGGCGACGGTGGGTTGGATGCTGGCACTGACTCACCACGTGCGGATGAAGGATCGCATGATCCGTGAATCGAAATGGAATGATCGCAGCGGCTTCATGGGGAGCGAATTGCGGGAGCGGACGCTCGGGCTGGTGGGGTTCGGCGGCATTGGTCGCGCCGTCGTGCGCGTGTTGTCGGGATTTGGCATGCAGACGCCGCTGGTGTTCGACCCGCATGTCCCCGCCTCGGCCATCGAAGCGGCAGGTGCCCGAGCTGTGTCACTTGATGAGTTACTTTCGCAGTCCGATTTCGTCTCACTGCACTGCCCGCTCAATGAGAACACTCGCAACCTAATTGGTGCGCGCGAGCTGGCACTGATGAGGCCCTCGGCGTATCTGCTCAACACCGCGCGGGGGGGTATCGTGGAAGAGGCGGCGCTGTTCTCGGCGCTCAATGCACGACGGATCGCCGGTGCGGCACTCGACTGCTTCGTGGAGGAGCCTCCGACCACTCCCCCGCCCTTCGCACAACTCGACAACGTCTTGCTCGCTCCGCATTCGATCGCCTGGACGAACGAACTCTTTCGCGACATCGGACGCACCGCTTGCCGCAGCTTGGCCGACTTGGCCCAAGGCCGCAGGCCACATGGCATCGTCAACCCCGAGGTCTTCGACCGCCCCAGCTTTCAAGCCAAGTGGAGCCGTTTGCGTCTGAAGTAGTCGGGCAGACATTCCTGTCTGCCTCGCGAGACGATGAACTTCAAGAACACTTTCACAATTCGTCTTGACCCACGCCTGCCAGGCACAGCCTCGTCACCAACCCGCCGCATCAGCCAGGGCGAGCGTCCTGTCAACGTGTTACGCCAATTCCGCGTGTCCGGAGCAACACGCCCGCGACACCTGCCCCGATGTGACACCCGTTCTCTACGCACGCCCTGGCTGACGCGGCGGGTTCGTAAATGGAGTGACGACGAATTCTGAAAGTGTTCTAATGTCGCTCTCCGATCACATCCCATTTCCTCTCTCCCAAGGACCAGTCCATGCCTCGCTCACTGTCCCGGCTCTGCTTCGGCTTGCTCGCCGCTCTCGTGACTCCGCTGCATGCGGATGAGCCGATCGTGCCCGCGAACGCCCAGGTGGAGAAGCTGTTCGAGTCGAACGTCCTGACCGAAGGGGTCTCCGTCGCACCTGATGGAATGGTCTATTTCAGCGAGATCACTTTCTCGCACGTCTCCCGGGACGAGCAAGGCGCGATCGAGGCGGGACACATCTGGAAGTTCGACCCCGCGACCGGCAAGACCGTGATCTTTCGGTCTCCCAGTGGAATGTCCAACGGCATCAAGTTCGATGCTCTCGGACGGATGGTCGTCGCCGAAGGAGCCGACTATGGCGGTCGTCGAGTGACTCGGACCGACATGCAGACTGGTAAGACGCATATCATCGCTGCCCTGTTTGAAGGTCGCCCGCTCAACTCCCCCAACGACATCACGCTCGACCTGCAGGGGCGGATCTACTTCAGCGATCCGCGCTACCTCGGTTACGAAGGGATTGACCAGCCCCTTCCAGCTGTGTATCGGATCGATACCGATGGGTCGTTGCACCGCATCATTACCGATGCAGGCAAGCCCAACGGCGTCTGCGTCTCGCCCGACCAGAAGACCCTCTACGTCGTCAGCAATGATAACGGAGGAACCAGTATTGACCGCCTGGCAGGCCCCGCAGCCCAAGCCGACAAGGTGAAGATCCCTCTGAAGAAAGGGCCCATGACGCTCATGGCTTACGACCTGGCTGCCGATGGCAGTGCCAAGTTCCGCCAGACGCTCGTCGACTACAGCCCCGAAGATGGTCCCGACGGACTGATCTGCGACAAGGATGGAAATCTCTACGTCGCCACCCGAGCCGAGAGCCGGCCCGGCATCTGCGTCTACTCCCCCGAAGGCCAAGAGCTGGCTTACATCCCCACCGAGATCCCGACCAATGTCGGGTTCGGCCGAGGGGCAAATAGCAAACTGCTCTACATCACTGCGGGTAAATCGCTCTATCGCATCCGGCTGAACCGGGAGGGGTATCAGCTGCCACCGAAGTAGTTTGTGATTCACCCGTCTGAGGACAGCAGCCACTCCACATGCCGCGAGATCGTCTCAATGAGAATCTCGTGGCACCCCGGAGCTGTCGCAGCGATGATCTCCTGGTAGATCCCATACCCATACGTGGACGCGGGCGGGATGTAGCCCGGTTGCCAGTCGTTGGTCAGCGTCGCGACGATCACTGGGCGAGGGGCGAACCGTTCCCGCAAAACGACTTGGAACGCTTGGTATAACTCGCCTGGAAGCAAGATCCAGATCGCGTCGCCGAGTTGACCGATCTGCACGGGAAAGGGGCAGGCACGTCCGGGGGCCAGAGCGTTCAGGCGTGTCAGCTGCCGGGTGCGTTGCTCGATCTGCGCGCGGCAGGTTCGGAGCTGGTTCTCATCTCCGACCTCGCGAGCTTGCGTTTCTTGATGGAGCCAGTGATCTCGCTCGGACGTGGTCTGCTCGATGGTGGGCAGGTCATGCCGATAGGGAAGCTCAACGGTCAGTGGCTCCCAGCGCCACGCAGCCTGCGACAGCAGAGCGTCCTCCGAAAGGGGAAGCTGTTTCCACGTCCCGATCGTCGCACCGGAGATTACAGGACCGGCATAGCAAAACTCGGTGCCAGCGGGCGGTAAGGCGGCAAGCGCTGACAGAGCTGCGAAGCCGACTTGTCGACCATTGCGATCGGCGACAGCGGGGTCGCCGACGAAGCCTTCGCGTGGTCCCAGGTCGCCCGAGGCCCCTTGCAGGAACAAGCAGTGCCCGCCCTCGTGGGATTCGATCACCTCGCGCATCGCTCCCACCCAGTCGGGACTGATGAGCGTGTTGTCCCAGGCGAGCGTCGTCGGATGGCAGGCATAGTTCACGAGCGTGGCTAGTGTCTGGCCCCCCTGCCCCGTGATTCGCGCCACCAAGAGCGTATCGTCAGCGGGCCCCGCTGGGTTCAAGCCACAGGCATACAGTCCACGCTCAACATCATGGTAATCGCGGTGCGCTGCGAGATTGCAGCGGCCAGTGCCGTAGACGATGGTCGCCGCTTCCATGCGCGGCCGAGCTTCGATGGCCAACTCCGTCAATCGCACGGCCAGTTGATCGAGGTACGGCCCGATGAACTCTCCACCCGGTAACCCACTCCGAGTGCGCGACATCCACCCGGAACCGTGCGTGTGCGATACGGTGACTTGGATGTTGGTCAGCGGAACACCCGTCGTCCGATGGATCGATTCGCGAATGTTCCGCAACTCTGCCGTATCGAGAATGCAGTGATCGAGCGAGATGATGATCTGCGGATCGCCGGTCAACGTAGTGACCGGTTCGAGCCAGAGCAGAGTCGCCGTGAGCGGTCGATGCACTCCCGTCGCCCGATCATGCAGCGCCGCTCCCCACATGCGATGATAAATCCCCACGGGGGGAGTGATGTCGCTACGAGCCACACTCGCGCGGCAACGTGATTGCGGAGTCTTAACGGTCTGCATGTTCGTCTCCGACAGAACGTGATTCATCTTCGTCTCCAAACAATGTCCCTTGCGGATTCAGAAATGCCCAGCAGACCGCATCGACTGCCATGATCCCTGCAAATAAAAACAGAATGAAGTTCCAGTTCCCCGTGATGAGGACCAACCACCCGGCGGCCTTGGGAAACAAAGCCGCTCCGAAGTTACCACACATGTTCATCACACTGAAAACGGTGGCCACCTGCTTCCCACCAAACTGAATCGCCACGGTGTAGCCACTCACCCCTCCGAATGTCGCACAGAACGCCCCCAGGGAAATCAGCGCAATGGCCCAGCGAACATCGGCGACGAAGTATGACGCCACGATCAGCACGGCGCAGCTGGCCATCCCGACAACGGCAATTCCTTGTCGACTCAATCGCGAGTTCCCCGTCACTCGGAACATCCAGTCCGAGACAAACCCACCACTCAGACTTCCAAGGACTCCTCCGATTCCCGCGATGGTCGTCAGGTCGCTCGCCTTCAGAATCGAGACGCCACGAGTCTCATGGAGGAACGTGGGAAACCAGGTCATAAAGAAGACCATCCCCGCAGCTCGAAAGAACTGCTGGGCACAGAGAAGTGCCATGGACCCACTGCGAAACAGCCGAGTCCACTCGCATGAGCGAACGACCTTCACCCCGAGCGGAGTCGCTGGCAATCGACGAGCTGGGATCAGTTTTAGAAACGCCATGACCCACAGCAGGCCCAACGCGGCATAGACCCCAAAGACGAGTCGCCACGGTTCCCGACCAAAAGAAGCTGCGAACGGTCGGAGTGACTCCAACAATCGACCGGTCAGCGAAGAGCCAATCGCTCCGCCGATCATCATCCCACTGGCGAGCATCCCCGCCGCGCGCGCCCGCTCTGCATCGGGAAAGATCTGGCCAATCGCCTTGGCCGCACAGGGAAACGCCCCGGCTTGAGCGGCACCCATCACGCCCCACAGGACGATCAGGGATGTGAAGCTGTGAGAGAAGCCACTCGCTAAGGTCGCGATCGACCACAACACACACAATGCTGCCAAAGCCAATCGACTTCCGATTCGATCCGCAAACCAACCGCTCGGAATCTGGAATAAGGCATAGGACATGTACCAGCTGAAAAACACCCAACCCATGTCCGTTTCGAGACTGGCGAACTTCAGATCGTGGGCAATCTCTTTCGCGGGCACACTCAATGCCGCCCGCTGGACGTACGCAATCAAGGCCATCACACACAGCAGTCCCAAGACCCAATACTTGTTCGACGGAAGAGTGGGAGAGTCATCGGGAGACTGGGACATCGGGGAACTCCATGAGGAGGCAGGCTCGGCTGTGGAGACATCGACGACGCCCCTCGGCGACGGGTCACACTAAGTTTAACTGGAGCAGCGCAAACAACCGGTCGACCTCACGAGCGGTCTCGTCATCGAGCGACCATGTGTATGGAGCTCGTCTCCGCTCGGACGACCACAACCCGCGTTTCACGAGCAGGTACTTCTCGATGGCCAGGAACCCATCGAGACCAGCCTGGAGTTGCAAAGCCACAAGCGCACAGATCGGAAAGTAGACCGCATAGGCCGCCGCGTCGTCACCTCGCTCCAAGGCGTTCCACAGCGAGACGATGCCATCCAGAAGGTCCATGCCGGGCATCGTCCCGACGATGCCTCGGCGGTAACTGTCAATCAGCAGGATACCGCCCGAGCCTTCGAATATCTTCGCGCGGCCGGCGGTCGCATCGCGCAGTAGTGACAAGTTCGGGCCAATCGGAGCTGCCTCGGGCTTGAAGAGGATCTTGTCCGCACCATACCGATCGAGCAATTGGACGTAGACCTCCAGCGGGATCGCCTGGCCGACATACCCAGAGGCGTCCTGCACAATCACCGGCAACGCGACACCGTCTGCGAGTTCGCGGTAGTAGTCCACCCGCTCTTCCATCGAGAGGCCGGTCGTCAGTGGAGGAGCGGCCATCACCGCGTCGCAGCCCGCTCGCTCCGCATGTTTCGCGTACTCCAATGCCTGCTGCCCGCTCTCCGCACTGACCGCTGCGAAGACTGCCCCGCGACCGGCGCTGATCTCGACGATCTGCTCGGTCAGCGACCGCCGCTCATCCGCAGTGAGGCGCAGTATCTCTGAGACCATCCCGGTCCCGAGCCCACTGGCCCCGATGCGATAGGCCCAGTCGATCTCGCGCCGCAGCGCCCTGGAATCGATCCGGTCGTCGTCGGTAAACGGCGTGTGGACAATCGGAAGAACGCCAACCAATGAACGAGCCATAACACGGCCTTCTAAACTGCACTGCAAGCCGAGCAGCTCACATGCTCACACTGATGACTGAAAACTGACCTCTGACAACTTCCCCCCTACCAATCCCCGACGCTGCCATCCGGGTGAAACACGCGCTGGGGGATCTCTTGCTGGAAGGGATGTTTGCGGACTTCGGCTTCGTTGATGGTGATGCCGAGGCCGGGTCGGGTATTGGGGCGGACGATGCGCCCGGCGGTCTCGACGGTGAACCCTTCCTGAACGACATCTTGCCGCCACGGGACATCGGCATGCACGGTTTCGCAGATGATGTAGCTCGGTTGGGAGAACCCGAACTCAAGCGAGGCGGCGGTACTCACCGGGCCTTGTGGGTTGTGCGGCGCGAGCGAGATGCGGTACGCCTCGGCGAGTGCGGCTACCCGTCGGGCCTCGGTGAAACCGCCGCAGTGAGTGATGTCGAGTTGGCACACCGAGCAGGCCCGAGCCTCGAACAGATCGCGGAACCCGGCCAGATGCGTCACCCGTTCCCCAGTCGCAATCGGGGTCGAGACCGCAGCGGCAATGGCGGCCAGTCCGTCGACGCTTTCCGGCCAGCATGGCTCTTCGAAGAAATAGAGACCATACGGTTCGAGGGCCTTGGCAAACTGCATCCCCATCGCCGGTGAGGGGCGGGCATGGCAGTCGACCATAATGTCGATCGCATCTCCTACAGCCTCTCGCATGGCGGCGACAGCTGCGACTGCGGTCTTGATGGGCTTGAGCCCGTCGAGCGGCATCGTCGGTGGAACGGCCATCGACTTAAAGGCGGTGAACCCATCGGCGACGGCCTTGCGAGCCAGATCACCGAACCGTTTCGCAGCGTCGGCAGAGGTCTCGTAAAAGTCCTCCATTTTTCCGCCGCCGAGA
>Ga0105046_10003495_pt1 | contig 24911 bp, 14 predicted proteins | sample MAT03_FD_78385 | JGI IMG/M metagenome (GOLD analysis project Ga0105046, IMG submission 78385) | Freshwater microbial communities from Lake Fryxell liftoff mats and glacier meltwater in Antarctica - MAT-03 (megahit assembly) | ecosystem: Environmental > Aquatic > Freshwater > Ice > Liftoff...
CAACCGTTCGACTTGCATGTATTAGGCCTTCCGCTAGCGTTCATCCTGAGCCAGGATCAAACTCTCCATAGTGAATTATTGTTGACTAACCTTCCAGTTAGTCCTTTCTCTTCTTGGGTCCTATTAATTTTCTTTCTATCTCTCTATGTATGTCAAAGAACATCTCTTTATTCTAAAAACTTTGTAACTCATTAGCTACTGTTTTTTCGAAAGCGGACACAAAGATAACAATTTATATTTCTACTATCCAAACACCTTTTGAAAAAATATTTAAAAAGACAAAATTATTTATCTCCTTTCATTTGATATGTACTGATTATCAACATCTTATAATATATAAAAAAAATTCAAGCTTGGTTGATTTTTTTGTATTATCTCCTTAAGTAGACAGTTATTTTATGTCAAATATAAAATATTACTACAAATAATGCATTGACTTGGCCTTGCCTTTTATAATAGAGATCTTTCTAAAGTCCTAACAACAAAAAAAACCTATTAGCTAAGCCAATAGTTTTTTTAAATAATACTTTGTGCAATTTGGACTGTTTCATGATTTTACTTTATTCTCATAAAACACCTAAAAAATTTCAATACCTGACCATAATTAGTTTACCATACTACATGAGCTGCATTGACCTGCCTCACAATATTTTATTGTTTCAATATCTGGCGCCCACCCTGATTTGTAAACACAACCCTTCGATCCGGTAGTTTGACATTTACATGTAGTTGGAGCACTTGGCCTCCATCACCCACTGCCATCCCACCAGAACCATCTGTTTCACCGCCCCATATCATTCCTGCTTCGTTTCCAAATATTGAACTTTTAAAAAAATGAAACCCGTCTGGTATTTGGACCGAGTTAGGATTCTTCAAAAAACTTGGCTTGGCCGCTGGAAAAGCTTGATTGTGCATAATGCTTAAATAATCCCTAATGGGTTTGTGTTGCAACATGAGTGGATGAAAATTTCCAAAGACTTTATTTTAGGACATGTAGAATGCATTTGTAAATGAGCCTGATTCTACTAAATTGTTTGTCATCCATTTGATTCCAAGTGTTGTATCAATAACTCCAACTATTTCAATAATTTTGCCTTTACCAGATTTGGTCATGCTGCATGTGGTACAATCTTCATTCATTAGGCAAAAATATTGATCAATATTCTTAACCACACTGCATCCACTTCCTTTCGAGCATGTACAGGTAACTTTGACAGGGCCTCCCGTAGCTTACAATAAACTATCACCTGTCAGATTGGAAACTAAGAATATTTACCAGCTAGCAGGGTAATATCCATAGACCCATCCGAGTTTTTTGAGGCAGAAGTGCCTGCTGGTAGTGTGGTATCAAAGCATGCTTTAAGTTTGGATAAATTATTCTCATCCAATTGTTTGGGAGCCTTTTGACAAGAGAAAAGGAATAAGTTACAACTGAAAAACAGTACAAATAATTTTTTCATGTCATTTAAATTTACCATTAGGTTTAAAAACTTAAATTCACCAAACAAATAATTTTTAAATTATAACATAATTTTAATTTTCATTAAATTAAAAGTCCCCCGCTGCCGAAGCAACAGGGGGATTTTATCTTCTATTTATTTAAAGCCACTCAAAAGATTGTCTTTTATGACAATCTTCCACCATTTACAAATTGATAATGCGAATTTGACATTCTAACAGATCCAATAGTCTAATAAATTCAAACTTATGCTAACTTTCAGAAAGAAAAAATACTTGTCTATCCCAAACAATTTACCAATGCACCATAGGCATTGTTTTCAGCTTGTTGCCATTTGCGTCTGGCTTCCTCTTAACAAAGACCATCAAAACTACCACACGAAGCGTTTTCTGCAGCATAGTCTATATCGGCTTGAACAACTTAGTTGCTGTATGCCCCGTAACAGTCAGGAACAAAGAAACAAAAGGTAAGTATTGCTGAACAAGCTAAAATAAGCGTTTTCATTCTTAGTTTATTTTAAGTTGATTAAATTAACTTCACCCATGGATTTTTCATGCAAGGTCCGAAGTATTAGTTTTTTATCATAGTTTGAATATTTTGCCCAAAAATATCTTGTCAACTCTCCGAGCCTGTCGGATCTCTCTATCATAGATTTAATTTCTAATTCTCGTGCTGTCAGTTTAGCATTTGATGATGATCTCATTTTACCATGTACAGCAAGGTATTCATCAGTTCCTATTTCATTTCCGGTGCTGATAGAGTGACTCATTAAATCTTGGGTAACCAATTTATTTAATTTGGCATACTCAATAAAGTTAGGATCAGCAGATAATTGAGTGGACAAATCAGGTAAAACCTTTGATTCATTTTCTTTTTTACATGATACAGAAAATAAAGAAAAGCAAATCAATAAAACTAATAGATTCTTCACGTTTAATATTTTGGTTTTAAAAATAGAGGATTCAATAATCATTAACCGGGACCAGATGTATTGTTCAAGCATCTCTTAAATCCGGCCCAATTTTTAGCTACCACAATAGCTGTACAAAATAAAACACCATCTCCACACATCCCGGCAAGAGCCATATCAGCAGCAACATCAGCCCAAAATGCCTCAGAGCACGGACCAGCCGCTTGAGGTGGTATCAAGCTTACGTTACCATTGAACAAAACAGTAGCGGCTTCAATATCAGATAACATCAATATTGTACTAGAGTATCCCGCCTTTAAAGCAAGTGTGTCAATATTAAGGATTGTATAAGCCCACAATGAATCTGAAACATTTTCTTGTGAAGCAGAATTTCTATAGTCTATTAAAGCAGTTGTTATCAACTGAAATTTATTAAATGTTGGGTGGTTATAAATATTAGTAGTTTGCCCAAATAAGTTACTACAAGATGAAACAATAAAAAGCAACACTACAAACAATTTTTTCATCTCGTGAAATATTAGTAATGCATAAATATTCAAAAAAAAAAAGAGAACTCCAAGCATTCTGTATGTTTTAACATAATTTTAACATTTCATTAAATAAAAAGTCCCCCGCTGCCGAAGCAACAGGGGACCAATCCCAAAAACCGTCGTGTTTATTTAATTAAGAGTAAGTTTGTTATGTCTGGCGCTTTTCATATTTTCGGGTATCCCTACCCTTAAATATAAGTGAATGTTTATTCGATGATTACCATCTTTTTCATTCCTGAATGGGTTGGTGTATCCAATCTATAGTAGAATACTCCAGCAGCACCTAATTCAGCTTGTGAGATTTTCACCTCATTATAGCCTTTTGGATAGCTGCCTTCCAATACAGTTAATGTACGTCCAGACATATCAAATATTGTTATACTTGCTTTTGCAGCTTCAGGGAGACTGAATCCTATCATCGTTGAACCGTTGAAAGGGTTTGGTCTGTTCTGGAAGAGTTCAAATCCTTGAGATGCAACAATCTTGCCATTCTCTGTAAACTGCAATTCTAAACTTTGTACTTCTCCATCTTCAGTGTAGGCTTCAGCAGGTGTTAGCGTTGAGCTGATTGTCAATACGTCGCTTAACATAACATCTTTAACTGCTTTAACATTTACCTTGAAGATAATGCTTCCATCCTCGATACGAGCGTTCTCAGTATTCCAGCTGGCAGTGATCATACCTTCACCTGCAAATCTTGTACCGAAATTGTCTTCTGTTACTGATGTTACATCACCTGATTGAATTCCTTCAAATGTAAGTTTGTCAGTATCAAAAAGTAAAGTAAACTGGAAGCCTTCAATTTCTTTCAAATCACTTGCTTTGAAAGTCAATGTACGCGTTTCACCTGCTTTCAATGTGGCTATTTCAGTTGAAATATGTACTGCATCAGAACTTCTTGTTTCTGAACCTCCATTGACATTAGTCGATGTTGCATTACCTTGAACATCTCCCATTTTCACGCCCACGAAATTAGCTGTAGCACCTGTCTTAGGCATATTATTCATTGGGTAAACGTTAGGAAATCCAAGTGTAAGTGGGTTACCGCTACCAGGGAATTTAAAGTTTTGGTCTACAAAAGTCCAAGATTGTGATTTCTCAAAATCATCAATGATGTGTAAAATCAACCTACGGATTTGCACAAGGTCACTAGCAGTAACCTTACCATCCTTAGTTACATCAGCAGCAACATACTTGTAAGGACTGTCCAATGCTTTCTTACCCAATATATGGTTTGTAATCAGCAGGATATCTTGAGTTGATACTCCGTTCAAAGGATTGATATTCTTAGCAGGAGCAATATTGTAGTTTCCTCCAGATGCAACCTTAAATGTAAAATCACCATTGTCATTCGTTGTGGCTTTGCTTGAACCTCCCAAAACCGATGCAACTGAAGCTAATCCGACGCCTTTGTTGGAAATATCAACAATTTTACCCGAGATTGGAGCCATGATGTTACTTGAACATACATTAGAACCATCCTGAATGTTAACAATATTTGTGCACTTTTCAGTGTTTCCTGCTTCGTCTGTCACTGTCAATGTGTACAAATTATCACCCAAGTCATCACAAGTGAAAACACTTGGAGAAACTGTCATTGTGATTTTGTTGGCAGGAGTACAGTTATCAATAGTTCCCTTGCTTACCATTTCTGGTGTGATGCTTATTGATCCGGAGTTAGGCATAACCGGAATAGCAATTGGTAAACAAATTGGTGTAGGCTTTTTAGCATCTTTCACGGTTACTGTGAATTCAGCAATTGAGAAATTACCACACTTATCTGATACCTTAAAGCTTACTTTGTGTGTTCCGTTAGGATATTTGGCACTAGCATTTGCACCATTGCCAACTGAGTTGATGGTTCCATCGTTATAGAAATCAATACTGTAGGTTATAACTGGATTTGGTGTGCAATCTTTCCAAACCAAAGTATCAATCTGTACATAAGCAGGGCCGCAATCAGGCTCATAGCTACCAAAAACTACGTTAGCAGGAGCTGTAAGCACTGGCTTAACTTTGTCAATGATTTTGATTGTTTGCACATACTTGAAATAACCATCACCGTCATCTCTGAATTTCAAATCAGAACCTGGTAACGCTATACCTAGATCAGTATGAGGCTTGTTTTTATCATATTTGCACCAGTTCAATACCGTCCATGTACGCTGTATTTTATAACAAGCATCAGGAACTACGTTGAACACTTGATCTTGAGGATCAACTGCAACCAATTCACAATCGCCGTTATGGATTGGAGCACCTAAGTTTGCAAGATCTTGCAAGCTGATACAATCTTCAATAGTAATATCTTTTGGGAAGATCACATCAAGAGGTGTATTGTCAATGAAATAAATACGTTGTATGCAGCTTGATTTGTTACCAAATTTATCGTTTGCTGACCATTGACGACGTACAAAGTTGTTTTGGCAATTATTTGGTAGATCCAAGTCAGACCAAGTAATTTCTAAACCACACTTCTCTGTGTTATCCGTAGCCTTAGGCTTAAGAGCCAAAGGAGTAGCGTAAGTAAAATTCAAAGCTACTTTATTGATTTTTCCACCAGCTAGTGGTGAGTTGTCGATTACAGTTAAAATCCAATTTTTATTTGTGCCGCCCAAATTAATGGAATTAGGATTTTCACCATCAAAATTGTGCAGTGATCCTGTCAAAGGCTTAACTGAACCAAAAATTGCGGGATTTCCCCCTGTGCAGTCCAGTGGAGCTGCTTCATCATCAAAGATTGCATTGATATCAGTTTGCAGTTGACCGCACTGACCACCTTGGAATAGAGTAATTTCAGTACCCTTAGGGCTTGTCAACTTGATAGTCAACTGATCCAAATATCCATGAGTGATATTCAAATCAACATTCAAATCAACTATTTCGCCGACAGCAGGTAAGCCTGTTACTTCAACCGGAACCGTGTAAGCTTTTGCAAATACATCACTGATAACTGTGTTAGGAGTTACAGTTTTTGTATAAGTTGAAGCTGATTTAGGAGAATAATCCTCTCCACACTGAACAGTAATATCTTTTGGACACCATACTATTGGTTTAATTTTATCATTCACAGTTACTTGAACCATGCAATCATTGAAATTACCTGCTGCATCCACAGCTCTGAACACAATATTTACTGGCCCATTATTGACGTCGCAGCAATAAAATGGAACTTTGGTGTCAAATTTAGTTTCATCATTGAACGCACACCCAGGATTATCCATGCGACGTGCAAAGTAAGTGATTGAACTACACTCATCATAACTACCATCATCAAATGTACTGGCATTCACCAATGTCAATGAATCAGTCAATGAAACTTGGAAAAAGGATTCACAAGCTACTACTGGAGCTACTTTATCCTTTAGTTCATAGTATATGTAGCAAGAGTTTTTGTTTCCGCAACCATCGGTTACATCATAGTACACAAAATAATCACCCAGTGGTAAGGTAAGTACACCGCCATTGGAAGGAGCGGAATAGATATTACCTTGAGCATCATAAGTATAAGTCAAGAATGTCAATTGATTGTAATTGCTACAGTCGTCTGAAACCTGCAAAGCAGGGAATTTTACTTGCGCTGTACAGCCTTGATATCCAGGTCCACTTTTCGTATTTTGAACTTGGATGCTATGCACATTTATGTTACAGTTAATAGAAGGTGCAGTAGTATCAGTTACCTTAATTACTTGATTAGCAGTTCTCATTCCCGGTACGCCACCGCACCAATCCATCACAGTCCAAGTTCGTAGTATCTTGTATTGACCAGGACAGAAATATTGTGGAAGGTCAACATATGAAACCAAGTAACCACAGTCAGGGGCAATCAATGGAAAGCCACTCAGACTTGGAAAACCAGTGTTGCTTGGATTTGTGTTTGCATCTTTGCAATTCAGTGAAGGCAAAGCTACGTCGTCATAATCCAATGGAAATTGAACGTCAATTATTGGACCTCTTTCAAGATAGATGTATTGCAAACATCCTGATTTGTTGCCATAAATATCTTCTGCTACATAGTTGACCGTAATCAAAGCTACAACAGGAAGAGAATTACAGCCGAGATCAGTCTTGGTGTAAGTTCTTGTAAGTTTGACATTGTTGTTACAATTGTCAGACACCGTTGGTGCTGAAGCTGCAAGAATCTGATCAATAGGCATTGCACATGGTAATGTGTAATCTTTGCAATTAGCAAATACCGGTGGCAATTTGTCTTCAATGGTGATGAATCCCCAGCAGATGTTACCACTTGCAGGATGAATGATTCGAACTTTTAAAGTCTGACCAATGTAAGCACCGGTCACGACAGGGTTGGTTGGAATAACCTTGTTGTTTTGATCAAGAACTTCAACGATCTTTAGACCAGGGCAGTCATTTGGATTTTTTAAGAGCACAGTTGGAGTGATCAATGCTGTGCATGTTTCATCCAAAGAAACTTGAATGCCTCCGTTGATACAATTGAGTTGGCATTGTGCAGAAATTAGTTGTGAAAACAACAAAGCGGAAAGGAGCAATATAAATCCGGTTGCTCGCTTTTTTAGAAATGAAACAGCAGATAGTCTTTTTTTATCGCTGTGATGATTCGGTTGATTGAATCGGTTTCTCATGGGAAAAAAGTTTGTGGTTAAGAATTTCATGAAAATGATATGCTTTTCAAGAAATCAAAATAGAATGGTTCTCAGGAATTGCGGAAGTAAAAAACAAAAATTGCGGGCGTCGTCATCTTTACTTGCATGAAATAAAACCTTGTATTCATTCACTGAATTTGATGTGCCTCAGTGAGTATTATTCTTGATACTTTTCCTTTTAGTGTGGAACCAAAGGTTGCTGGAGCCCTCCTATTAGAAGGGACTCCAACCCCCCAATCCCAAAAACCGTCGAACGGAATGGATCTAGTCTTCTGATAGCAACACCAACTTTTTAGTTAGCTTGCGTTTTCCATCAGTTTCCAGCTGGTAATAGTAAATACCGGCTTGGTTGTTAAGATCCGTATTTGTTATGTTGAGTGTATGATAACCTTGTGAGTAATTTTCCTTTTGTGTGTAAACTTGAATTCCCATCGAGTTGTAAATGGAAATCTTTACCTCACCTGGAGCCTTAAGGCTAAAAGGGATATTTGTTTGAATGCGAAACGGATTTGGTTGGTTTTGGTGAAGTTCATAAAGTCCTTCATTCAATTCTCTAAATCTCAGATCCACTTTTTGTATTTCTTCGTCAGTTGAATATGCTTGTGCTTCCAATAAATCAGATGTGATATTTAACACATTGCTCAATTCTACATCTTGTATTGGCTTTAATTTCAAGGTAAAAACAGGCTTCTCCAGATTATCATTTGCTCTGAATGGTTGTGCCCATGAAAAAGGAACTTGACCCACTGACGCACCGTCAATATTGATGCAAGTCTCATCCATTCCCATTACTTCACCTCCCTTTAGCCCCTGAAATTCTATCATATTGGATTCAAAAGTGAACGTAAACTGCATTCCGTCTATGCCATCCAAATCATTGGCAAATATTGGAATTTCGTATTCATATCCTGCATGAAGAATTCTATCCTCAGCCCATAGACTAACTGTATTGTTTCCACGAACCTCATTGCTTGCACTGGCATTGTTAGGATTTACTGATAGATTCACATCTCCAATCTTTACTCCAATGAAATTGGTACTCATTTGATCCCAATTGAGGATATCGTAAGCAATAGTTGTAGGCAGATTAGGCTTAAATGGATTTTTAGGATCACTGTAAGTATGGCTTGCATCCATAAACCTCCAAGAAGTATTATTAGGAAACTTAGCATCTAATTTCAGTATGGCTTTTCTCAGTGAAACCAAATCACCAGCAGTAATGGCACCATTGTTATTTACATCGGCTGCTATAAGCTTGTAAGGTGAGTCCAATGCCTTCTGACCAAGTATATGTTTGGTAATTAGAATGACATCCAAGGTGCTAACACCTACCAAGATATCGTTTTCCTTCTTGGCATTCAACCAAAAATTGGCTCCTTTAGGCAGATCAGTAAATTCGAACTTGCCATCTAGTCCAGTTACTACAGATTTATTATTGTTCAGTAAAACTTCCACCTCCTTCATATCTTCTCCAAGTGGGGTCCTTACAGTTCCTGCAATTCTCACAACACTAGCACAATAGTTGATATTGTCTTGGATATTAATATTGGTAACACAGAAATTCGAATTTCCAGATAAATCGGTAGCAGTCAACATCACAGTTTGGTTGCCTAATTGAGTACAGTTGAACTGTGATTGTGACAAAGAATAAGTGATGGAAGATTTTGGCGTGCAATTGTCTATTGTGCCAACTTCAATCATTTGTACCGAAATATTGGCGATACCTATCGAATTCAATGGAATGGCCAAACCACTTACGCATGCCGGAATCGGTGGCTCAGTATCAACAACTGTCAATTTCATGCTGGCCGTAGAGGCATTTCCACAACCATCATAGGCTGTAAATGATATGTTGTGGACTCCTACAGGGTAGGTGCCTGAAGCGGTAGCATTTTTGAAAGCTGCAAAGCCAGAATTGTTAACAATTGACACATTTGGGTTACAATCTGTTGCTGTAGCCGCCGAAAGTGTGACTTGAGCTGTACATGAAGTGGGACTGGTTGTACCAACAGTTATGTCAGAAGGAACTTTAAGAACAGGAGACACGAGGTCATTCACTTCAATTATTTGATTTTTTTCCCAAATACCAGATCCAGGTATATTAGGATTAAATGTGCACCAGTCTCTCACAGTCCATTTTCTGATAATCTTAAAGCACGCTGGAGGAGCTGTGTTGAAATATTGATCTACAAAGTTGATATCCAACTGCTCACAATCATTATTTTTGAAGGAAGGTTGTCCTGTAATTACTGCCGATATATTAGCTCCGCATTGATTGGTCGAATAATCCACTGGAAACGTGATTTCAAGCGGTGATTCATCTCTAAGGGTAATCTTTTGAGTACACTCAACAAAGTTGTTGTATTTGTCAATTGCTTTCCATTTTCGTGAAATAAACCCTTGGTTGCAACTATTGAGCGTTTTGACATCTGTGAATGTGACTGCTGCCACTTGACAATTATCAAAAGCCGCAGCTTGACCTGTCAGAGTCAAATCCAAAGCATTTTTGGTACAACTTATTGTAACATCAGCTGGACAGACCATTGTAGGAGGTACAGGATCAATAATTGTAACCGATACATTACAAGAGTTGGTTTGGTTGGCGCTATCTGTGGCTCTTAGCAGAACTTGGATAGGTGAAATTCCAATATCATTGCAATTGAAATCCAATTTAGACCCCAGAGCTTGGCCAGTTCGAGATACCTGGATTGATTGTAGAATGCAATTATCGAAACTTCCATCGTCAAATAAACTTGCAACAGTAGTGATAAGTCCATCATCATCCAAGGTCAAAGTGAGATCTTTCTTGCAGACAGCTACCGGCAGGTCATCATCAATTACTGTCACTTTCATGCCAACAGTTGAAGTATTACCGCAATCGTCTGTAGCAGTGTATGTCACTAAATGTGAACCAACAGGTACATTATAGAAAGGACCATAACCTTGTCCGAATTGCCAATTTGGCTTGATGTTAAAATTAGAGCAGTTATCTGTGGCTGTAGTTCCAGGCAAACTGATTATAGCTGAACATATATTGGATAATGTTCCAACTGTTATATCCGAAGGTGCAACCATCACTGGTGCTTTATTGTCTTCTCTTCGTATTACTTGAACGTGTACATTGAATGAATCAACACAATAATCAATTATTGTCCATGTTCTGAGTATAGAATAACTTCCGTTGACACATGTATTGAATGCTTGGTCGGATCTTTGAACAACCAATTCACAATTGGCGCCATTTACTATAGGATTGCCTTTTACGGTAGGAACACCTGTCAATTTTAAATTATTTGGATCTGCTTGACAGTCCAATTTGGGGGCTTGTGTTCCGTCTCTGTCAGGAGGAAAAACCACATCTGACAATTTAGCGCGTCTAAGGCTAACTGTCTGGACTTCAGAAGTTGAATTTCCTGCTTTATCTGTTACAACCCAAGTTCGAAGTATTTGGGCAGTTATATTTTGACCGTTAATCATTGTTTTGCAATCCATGTCGACCAACTTATCAGAGAAGCTGAAGTTAGATAAGCCTAAAATGGTACAATTATCAGTAGCTGGAGGAAATCCAATCAGATCAGGCGAAGTAGGATCAGAACACATAACCGTGAGGTTAAATGAATTCACCTGTGGCTTCAATTGATCTACCAGAGTAAGTGAAGAATTGCAAAAATTACCGTTTGAGCCATCAATGACTTTAACAGTAAATGTCTTGCCTAAATCAGCACAACTCAAATTGGTTGGAAATGATTGGCCGCTTTGATCCTTTATTTGTAAAATCAAATTTGGATTGCACCCGGGTATTGGATACTGAGCCAAAACAACATTAGGAGTTACTAAAGCTTGACCACTTTGATCAATTGCAACCTGTACATTTTGAATACAGTTTAGGCTACATTGAGCTGAAGTGTTGGTGATATTGCTAATTAAAGCAAGAGTGAATAAGAACACCGTTAAGGAACTTTGACAGATCCTATCCCAGATCAGGGCGGGTGTTACAACGCTAGGCGCTGTGCTGCGGTTACCGCAACCGGTAATCGGATAAGTTCTCATGGGATTGATAAATTAGATTTTTGGATATGTTACTTCTAAGCGAACGGTGTAATCATTGTCATGAAATACTGATCATGTAAATGTGGTACAATACGTTGTAATGCAATTGGCATATACTTACTCCTTGGGTGGAGTATTGGTGTAAAATGCTTAGAGTAGTCCAAAGGGAGCGAAGGAGTTTACCTGAAATTGGTAAATGTAGAACCTTCTAAAGGGTGCCTAAAATTGCTTTTAAGCGGTTTTTCGGTTTTCGGGACAATTCTCTAATACGTCTGTTGATACGGTGTAAAATAAATTTCTATTGATATTTATTTGTTATCATATATAAGGCAATTACGATGCCAAAAATGAACATGTGTATAAATAATATATAATTTTTTTTAAATAAGTTCTTCAATCCCCGCAATTGCTGTTTTCCTGATGTCTTAGCTCATTCTTCAAAGCATAAACTTTGGATCATGCATCTCTTAAATGTTTAGAAAATAAATTAAATAGCTTCTATCAAAAGCTAAACTAGCCAATAATTTAAAACTGAGTTTGAAGTCAGGCTCTCCCGAAAATCTTATAAAATCAATTGAACCCCTACTTTGAACACCTTTAGGATGATGGACTTATCATGTTGTCACCACAAGCCTAATCAGTCGACAACTGGCATCAGCAGTGCACCACCTTCGACACAATATTTGAACGATGAATTTACCGTCAGGAGTTTGACCTGAAACACATCGTCAGCCGTCTTTTCTGACATTTATCGTTAGGAAATAAACGACAACAGGAAATTTAAACCCAGCTTCAAGCTTGAACCTAGCAATTAGATTAAACCCAAACTCAGCGTTAGATGCTGAATCGACGAAATTTATGGTTATTCTAAAAATTTGTCTGGGTTTAACCTCGACAAAATCAAGATTTTCGTCGACCCGAAAGGCAAAATCCGCTAATGCGGATTTTGGATTAAAATTATCAATTAGATTTTACGCCAATGGCTTATCCAATCCGAGATTTAATGAAAAAAAAATCCTTCCGATTGTAGAACCGGAAGGATTTGTATTTTAAGTATGTGTACTAATTGATCCTATTTGGCAGGCATCATCGGATCTGCTCCTTCTGCTGGTGCCGTTTCCTTTTTTTTGCCCAACATTTCGATATTCAAGGTTAATTCATGCGAACCTCCATGATATCTCTGTGTTCTTTGGAACGACACATCATAGAAGTAATTCAATCTGAGTGATCCAAATTTTATACCAGCCAGGACCCCAATTATAGTCTCTGAGTCAATTACTCGAACCATTCCACCGAGTGACACTCTATCTTTGAGAAAATAGGTCCTCAAGTTAAAATCAGAAATAAGAGGCGCTGAAAAGCCTTTGCGTATCATGATGGAAGGTTCCACGGTGACATCGTATTCTTTTGATCTCAATTTATATCCTGCAAAAGCAGTAAAATGCCTTGCCGCAGTCTCAAATGGGTTCAATTCTTCGTCCGTGCCTTCATTCAGTCTGGCGCGAACCAAATTAGGTAAGGTCAAACCAAATTGCAATCTGTTGTTGTATTCACCAAACAAACCAAGCGTTGCATCAAAATATTGGTTGCCGTTGATTGCCTCTGCCAAAAGAAGATCTCCACCTTCTGTAAAAACATTAGTCTGAACACCATTGTCGATATTAAATTGATGAAACTCGGCATTTAGGCCCATCGATAACTTGGTTTTAGAACCTGCCATCCAATTAAAGGCATAAGACATTTGCATTCTATATTTATTAATAGAACCTACTTTGTCATTGAGCAACATTGCTCCCAAACCTACACTTTTACCCAAAGCTCCATTGTATGAAGCATAATATGTGGTAGGTCGTTGTGGCAATGATACCATACCGGTTCTAATTCCGGCGTGAAAATTTTGCATTCCGTTGAATCCTGCTGCTGCTGGATTTACAAAATAAGGATTAACGAGATATTGCGAAGTGATCGCATCATCCTGTGCAATGGCATTGAAACCTAAGCCGAGGAAGAGTATTACTAATATTGAGTTTTTCATGTTGGTTGAAATTTCAGTTGATGGAATAAATTATCTAACGATGGTAATACTACCTTTTGCAATTTGAGATTCACCATTGCTGGTGTATTCAAATGCCCAAAAGTAGGCGCCTTCATCTAACTCCTTGCCTCCTTGATCAATACCATTCCAATTATTGTTGTAATCGGATGTAGAGAAGACAGTCCTTCCAAATCTATCAAAAATATAGAGTTTATTGGAGGTAAATGCCTCTGCACAAGGGAGATAGAAAGTCTCATTACTACCATCGCCATTTGGAGTTATAACCAATCTTGCTTCGTCACAACGATCAGCCAAAGGCCCATTTTTAGTGGCATTTACAAAACAATTGTTTGCATCCTGTACGTAAACTGTAATTTGCTTATATCCATCAACCAATAATTCATTAGAGCTTTGTAGATCACCATTGTTAAATCTGTAGGCAAAAGGAGGAACACCACCAGTCACATTTGCTACCGCTGTTGGAGGTGACGCTTGTGTAATAATGCTTAACTGCAAAGGATTAGGTTGGGTTACAACAAAGCCCATTGAAGTCCATTTTGTTCCAGTTGCATCTGTTAAGGTTGCACCATAGGTGCCCGCACAAAGATTATTTGCAACCAGACCAGTTTGACCATTAGCATTTGAAGACCAAGTCACACCAAAAGGAGAAACTGCGGCAGAGGGCATTGTAATTTGCAATGAACCATCACATTCACCGTTGCAACTCACTCCAAATCCATTGTATTTATCATTGTTTGAGTTTGTGATAACTAAGCCTGTATTTGGTGGATTGATATCAAAACCTATGTTAAAAAATTCAACCTTAGTACAAGCATTAGAAGTGGTCACTGTCACAGAATAAATCCCAGGCAAAACATTCACCAAATTAGCAGAAGTTTGTACAGGGACACTGCTCCATACATAGGTATTTCCACCTGATCCACCTAACACGGTTGTGATTACACCACCATTAGCCGAAGTAGCACTTGATGCATTATTGACTATTCCATTCACTGTAATATCAGGAGGAGCATCAACCATAAATTGTTTGGATGAGGTACAACCTGTAGTGTTATCAGTAACAACCGCAGTATAAATACCCGCAGTCAAATTAATCGCGTTGCTAGATGTTTGAACAGGTACAGTATTCCAAGACCAAGCGTAGTTGCCTGAACCACCTGTTGCTATTGCTGAAATGGCTCCATCATTGCCATTCACACATTTAGGACTAAAAGTTTCAGCAAATATAAACAGGTTCGGATCTACTCCAGATTTTACCTGAATTCCGTTCAAAGTAACAGAACATCCACTCTGAGTATTTGTAATTAAAACATTATATAGTCCTGCACCAATACCTGTTAATGGATTGGTACTGCCTACATTGGGTGTCCATTGGTAACTGAAAGGACCTGCACTACCTGAAATAGCTAAACTGATACTTCCATCTGTTGCTCCTGGTCCACAACCTGCATCTACTACTGTTGCAACAGCTGTGAATAATGAACCCGGAAGCACTACCATGCCCTTTACAACCAAACTACAAGTAGGATTGCTCAGATCGGTAACAGTAACATCATAAGTGCCTGCTTGTAAATTGGCTGCAATATTTTGCGCACCTCCAGCAACTCCAGCTGACCATTTGTAGCCATAATTTCCACTTCCACCTGTTACGGTTAGTGTTATTTGTCCGTCACTGCCGTTCAGACACGTTACTTTCTTAATATTTTGAGCGACACTCAAGTTGCAAGGCTGCACACAAGCGTTCGTTGTAATATTAATGGTTGCAGCTAATGGTATAACATTCAAGGCAACAGCACCACAAGCAGTAACTTCTAAAGCGGATGTGAAGGGATTTGGCACTATTGATATAGTAGTTTGAACATTGTTCAAATTTGGTATTTGAAAACAAACTGAAAACAGAGATGTATCAGGTATTGGAAATCCAGGTCCGCCTTGTGGAAACCAAGTAAATACAATTGGTGGTCCCGGTGCAAAATTCAGCGAGCCAGTTGTAGAACATGTAAGATTTAATGGCGCATAACAGTTTTTTAACTCTGTGAATGTTAACACAGTTGGGTCGTACTGAATTGCAAATTCCATTGCATCAACGCAAGTATTTCCTGAAAAATTAATTGGAAAGCAGACTGTTGTACCAGGACAAATATCCTGACTCTCTGCGCCTACTATTACTGAATTGCCACTTGGAACAGTTATTTTTCCATCATTGTAATTCATTACGAAATTATCTCCTGCTGCATCGGTAGCAATTGGAACAGGGTTACCTGCAAAACCACCTAAATCCACATTTGCAATTGTGCCAGGACCTCCTAAAACACTGAAACAAACTTTAAATAAGGAAGATCCATTTGGTAATGACAAGCCACTTGCGGCATTGGTGTTCCATGTAAAGCTAATTACATCACCTGACAAGGAAATATTAGAACTTGGAACTGAACAGTCCAAATTCAATAAAGGATTACAGCCCGAAAGATATGAGGAGGTGGGTGTAATCTTAGTGGGATCAAATTGAAGTGAAAATTTCAATACTTTCAGACTATCGAAACCTGAAGAAACAGATATAGTGTTACAAACTACTGACCCCTGCAGGCCTACATCTTGCGAAGAAGTAATTGTAATTGATTCAACGCCAGCACCACCAGCGGTTACGGATCCACTGAGCAATGTTGTTGGACTTATTACATCCTCGTTACTGTCGTAAAATTCGTTGGCAACATCGGGGTTATTGGTATTAAAAACTACCGGTGTGGTAGTACCATTTGGTCCCAACACGGTAAAGCAAACTGTAAAAAAAGTTGAACCATCTACAAGATTGTAACCCAAGGGATCCCCTGGATCATTCCATGTGCACACTAGGCCTTGAGGCGCTCCCGAATTGTTGAATGACCCAGAGCCAAAACCTGGTAATGCTGAAGCAAAGTTTTTGACTGATTTATATTGAAGTTTGGTCTCATCAAATGCCAATGAAAATTGAAAGCCCACTACTTCTGTAAACTGCTGAATCACCTTCACATCCACACAGACCTCGCTGCCTACCGGACCAGAAGCCTCACCAATATCCAATGTCAAACCATTGAATGTTTGAGTACCTGTAATTGTAACCTTTGCTGGAAAGGAAGGAATACTATCATCAATATTAAACAAACCATCAATTGCCTCACATGCATAATCAGCATTGCAAGGAATAAACAGGTTTGTAATACCTGGCGACTTTCCTTTCAGGGTAAACTTAAAAAGCACGGTATTGGGAGGAAGATTCTTTGCTAACAATGAGTCCTCAAGCCAAACCATTTGAATACCTGGTTTAAAAATTGGATCTCCAAATGGCACATTGAAGATCTGCATTTCAGATAGTGCGGGGTTGATGTCTGAAAAATTGACAAAGTCAAGTAATCCAGAATTGAAATTGATATTAAACTGAATTGACAGATGGTTAAAGTTCTCTGCCGTCACTGTAAACGTTTGTTGGTCGTTTACATTCATGGTTACATCCGGCAATATTCGAATCGTCGGAGCTACCGCGCTTGCTGTTTGTGCTACAAACAAGCTGGTAATTACCAAAAATAAAGAAAAAAGTTTGTTCATGTCCTAGAAATTGGGATTGATAAAAATTTGTGGCTATGGTTTATTGTGTACTATTTTTTGTGTCAGTTGGGTAGTGGCTGTTTTAAGTTGAATCAAATATGAACCTGAGCTCGGTAATATACTTGAATCCAATATCCAACTATGTTGGCCTTCAGATTCATTGGTTGTTTTTGTAAATACTCTTTTACCTGTCATGTCAAAAACACTCCATTCTACCTTAGCAGAATGAGCTTGATCCCATTTGATGTTTGCATTTCCACTGAATGGGTTTGGATCAGGAGTATATAGCTTCCAATTAGAATTCTTTGTATCTGATGTTGATGAAGTGATATCCAATTTAATCAATCCAGAAATTGTAACAACGGAAACTTCATTTTGTATGGAGTCCAGTGCTTGAATAACTGTTGGATAATCTTTAAAACTTATGAAGCTGCTATCGCCCTTTTGGCCGATAACATCAAATACGAAATTGATAATATTGGTACCATCAACTAATTTATTGCCTCCAGATTGGAACGAAATCCAAACGAATCCTATCCGTCCCTTGGCGAGGGTATCAGGATGTGAACCAATAAACCCAGGATCCAACCCAGGAATGTTCAAATTTGCGATGGTGTCAAACTTCAACACATTTGGGTCCCACTGCAATGAATATTGCAATGCAATCAAATTCGTAAAGTTTTTGACTTTGACTCCTACCTTAATAGATTGACCAGGCGCAGCGGATCCACTGTCAGCTTTGATTTCTAATTGGCCAAAAGAAGCCGTAGCAGTCAAAACTGCTATTAAAATTATTAGGATGTATCGGTTCATAGACGTCACTCTTTCTTGTGCAGTAAAAATGCGAGAAAAACTAGATGTGTGTGTGTTTTGGAAAATGGAACCGTAAAATCGGCTGGGTTTTCTTTCAAACGTAATGTTCGATAAAAATGTTTCCTGCCGAGGACCAATAAATGAAAATTTAAAAGCCGTTTTATTCATGGGATTAGATTTCTTTTCAGGCATAGTTACTTTACTGAGTTCGATCTATGAAACCGAACATCGCATATCTGTATGCCTATTGATTATTAATGATACCTAAATGTTGGGGAATGCTGCATGTCTTTGGTAAAAATAACCACAAGAGGAGCAAATCGAGAAATTGAAACGTAGATGTACGGCTCATGAGATTTGTTTGAGGCCTAATAAAAAGCCAGGTTTTCAGAATATATGTTTATCAGAAGTAATATGTAACAGAAACCGTGCCAACAAGGGAGAAAGATTTTCAAGATATTTCAATATTAGCGCTTGAACATGATATCATTTTGACATAAAATTATTTCATGACATTTCTAATGATTCACCCAAACAAGAAATTTTTTACAAACAAACTCAATTTTTTAGTTTGCAGCTTTGTAGTCCTCCCATTTCATGGTCAGATAATTGCCCTCAGATATAAATCGGAGTTCTTTCAACACATCAGCTGGACCTTTGAAACCAGGAGAAATCATAGCTCTTTCAAGATTTTCATTCAGATAAACAAAACATGGATAGCCTAATTTGCCATCGACCAAGGCGTAAGCTAGTTCATGCACACCTCTTCCATTTCCAGCATCTTTGAATTTTAGTGTTTGCCCACCTTGCACAATTTCTTCTTTACTTTCCGCATTGAACTTGACCGGATAGTAATTGGCATTGAGATAATCAGCTATTGTATCATTTTGAAATGTAGTAGCATCCATTCGCTTGCACCAACCACACCAATCGGTGTATAGATCGACCATTATTGGCTTGGGTGTGATTGCTTGCATTTTCACCGCTTCCTGCCAAGTGTACCATTTTACCTTTGTTCCAGCATCAACTTTGGCAACAACTTGTGCGTTTGTAGAGAATCCAAGTGCCAACAAGATCAGAACTAAAACTGTGGACGTATATTTCATGAAAAAGATTGTAGATTTATTTAACGTTTTATTGATGTAAGTGTTATCAGAGTACAAAAGTGAGACTGTAATATGAAATTAGCAATAGCAATAGGTGGTTCCAGTGGTGCAATTTATACTAAAGTTCTGTTAAATAGTCTAATTGAACTCCAAAATCAGCTCGAAGAAGTGAGTATAACTGCTTCGAAAAACGCCAAAACCAACTGGGATCTCGAAATAGGTGGTGCATATCCCAGTGATCCAAAATGGAAATGGTACGATGCTCAAGATTTTAATGCACCTTTTGCAAGTGGAAGCGCTGGATACGATGCAATGATCATCTGCCCTTGCTCTGCAGGCTTATTGGGCCGAATTGCTGCTGGCGTATCAGGTGATTTAAGTACCCGTGGAGCAGATGTAATGCTCAAAGAACGCAAAAAACTAGTCGTAATACTTCGTGAAACTCCTTTCAATCTCATCCATATCCGGAATATGGAAACAATAACCCTGGCCGGAGGCATTATTTGCCCAGCCATACCTTCCTTTTATAGCGAACCAAAAGACACTGATTCAATAATACGCACCGTAACTGACCGTGCACTTCAGCTTGCAGGGCTAAAAGTTAACTCCTTTGAATGGGGAAAGGAATAGCTTTGTTTAGATGTTATGATGTTTATGAAGCACAAAGTATTTCGTTTCTTCAATCGTAATTCGTCAATTGTAATTCGTAATTCTGCCAAATGCCAAAGGCCAAGAGCTAATTGCCAATCGCCAAAATCATACCTACGAAACTTACCGCTCCACCACCAGCTTTCCTTGACCATAGATACGGTTGTTCTTATCTAGGCTCCACGTATAAACTCCAGCTCCTAATGCTGATATATCCACCACATCCGTAGCATATTGTATCGGTTGGGACAATACCAATCTTCCTAAAATATCGTACATATTCATCGTGGCTGGAAATGCCTCCCATGATAATGTGTTAGAACCAAATGATACATGATCCTTGGCTGGGTTGGGAAAAATGGATAACATTCCACTTTTATCTTCTGTCAGCTCATAAACTGCTGTCTTCACATCCTGACATGTACTGCTGCTTCCATTCTCATTGGTCACCGTTAAGCAGACATTATAGATACCCGATGTTGAATAAACATGCTCTGGGAATCGCTCATTGGATGTACTTCCATCTCCAAACTCCCAATACCATTCATCAGGCTCTCCATAACTCAAATCTGTAAATATAATCGTATCGGTACCGCTTGATTTACGGAATCTAGCTTCAGGAATATTGTCTATACCTAAGCTATCACACGGGCTTCCATCTATGGGGCCTAGTCGGTAGTTTGGGTTATTGGGCATCCCAGGCCATACATTTAATGGAGTAGGATATTTTATTCCATACAATCTCATTCCACATGCCTTTCCTTTCTTGTATGGATAATCAACTACGCTCATGCAGTCTGACCCTCCATTGGTTGATAGGTACAACCTGCCATCTGGACCCAGCTGTGAAACTGCAAACCCATTTCCAAAATCGCCACACTTTGTGCCATTGTCATTGCCAACTTCGACTATATCTTCTGTTGCCAATTCCATTTGCATTAGCTTGCGTCCAACACTATAATACAAGAATTTCCCATCATGTGAAGTTGATAAGCTGAATCCATTGGCTTCACCCACATCATAAGATCGTTCATTTGACAGTAGGCCTGAACAACGGTCAAAGTCATAACGCCACAACTTACATGGTGCATCTAAAGTATCAGCTAAGAATTCTAGACTAAAGTAGGCATCGCCAATATTGTTAAAGTGCGATGGACCTATGCAGCATCCCTGGAAATAAGGATGGTTAAACTTAAATTTGCTCAAACTCACTACCTCCCCATCTTTGTCAATTCCAACCATCTGGTGCTCCTTGGTGTCCAAAACAAACATACCCAGTATCCATGATGCCCCATCCGCCGCTCGGCATGCAGTGAATTGACTTTGCCTTAAGCTCCCATTGATTAGCTTATTCTTATATTTTACTACTTGTTTGTTGTCCTTGGTATCAATCTCGGTTAAATAAGTATAACTTCGGTGAGTTCCTTTAATCTCTTGCAAATTATTGTGCCATGCTTGATGCACCACCAAATACTTATCAGAACCTGGATATGACAAACTGATCATCCCTTGGCTTGCGTTGTATCCTCCCACTGCCGGTGGGATACCGCCATTCCACCAAATATCCCATTGGGTACCCGGATTGATGCTGTCACCATTCATCATCAACTTATAGTCTGAGTTTACCATACGCATGCCATTGCTATAAAATAACAATTTACCTGCTGTATCGCATTGGGCCATCATGGTGTAAAAAAATGAGGAATATCTTTCTAGTAACTCCTTACTCATGGTCGGTGGCTCCGTATTGAAGTCTAGCTTGGTTCCATTCGTATAGCCATATACAGGACCATCAACATCAGCACCATTTAACCAGATAAAGTCATCCTTTTGAGCATATGATGTGGTAGTAATAAATACCCAATATAGTAAAAGAAGTATCTTTTTCATTTGATCTATTAAAGATAGCAGACCATGATGTTCAATCAAGGTCTGCCTGTTGTATCGAAAGCTATTGTTTAACAAATTTTACATGATCAACCCTTCCAGAATTAAGTGTTACTTTGGCGTAATAAACACCATTGGATAAGCCATTGGTATTTATTTCTTCTATCTGCTTGCCTGTGGTGTTTGTACTAGCTACCAATGTACCATTGGATGAATAGATCTCAATGGAATGAATAGTTATGGTTTCTATTCCATTTACTTTTATGTATATCCTATTGTCTGAACTTGGATTGGGAAATACTGAAACCGACGGGCTGCCTGTTTCAGGCGTTTCCAAGCGGTATTGACCAGTACAGATCGTTGCATCATCCCATGTCAATATAGCATTGTCTCTTAGCAATATGCTTCTTGCATCCAAAACACCTCTTCCATCTGTCCAAGCACAACTGTTAGCTATAGTTGTCAATTGGGCGGTTTGTGTTGGCGTGATCGTATAATTAGGCGTGGCAAACACAGCCAACAATACTCCTTGGACATCCTTCAGCTTTTGTTCTATGATATTCCCAGCTACAATTGAATTGAAACCTGAACTCATAACTGCTAATTTACTGGGAACCAAAGCTTGGATAGAGTCTCTTATGATACTCGTGGCAATGGCATTGCTATTGATTTGGCTTCGTTTGGTATTGATTGAACCAATAATAGGTATGCGCAATAAACTGTCAGTGGTATTTGCCAGATTATCAAATAAGCCCTGAAGCTGGTCATTGAGTATAAAATACTGTTCTTGATTCTGGTCAATTGTTGCCTTTTGAGAAGATGTGGGTGTTTCAAGATTTTCAATCCCTTTGGCAATTTTAAACAATTTGCCTCTAGGAGTCAATTGTTCGGCATTATACCAATTCAAAATAATATTGCTTGTTCCTAGCAGATTTGGATTGCCAGTCAAATATTCGTTGAGTGTCCATCTTGATGACCAAGCATTAATTAATGGAATGCCATTGCTGGTATTGAATCCACCTTCAACAATTTGCTGCTCAATTTCAGTCCAATCATGTCCATTAAAACTTGGATCAGCGCAAAACGGCAGAGAGCCGAGGAATGAAGGTCCAAAAAAATCAGCAGGTGCCCAGGTTAAAGGCCAAAATTCGTTTATTTGTTGAGGCGTCATTAAATTCTGATTGCGAACTTCGTATCTGCTAAAAGTAGTTGAAATTTGATTTGATTGCTGAATAACCGCTTCTGTTGAAACTGGCACACCTAGAAATCTATTGCCCTTGTCTATTTGAATACCTATCTGCGTATTAGCAGCACCTATGACTCTTATTGCATTCCCATGGTTACCCATATCATTGGTTAAGTGATTGGTCATTTGACATGCACCCTCAAATCTAAATCCGCTTGGGAAAGCCGCTAAGTTATTACATTCTATGAAGCTCAAACTTGAATTTTCTAATGCAATACCAATATTATTATCTGGCGCACCAATAACAACTGCTCCAGTAAGCACATTATTTCTTAATGTAGCATTGCTATGGTTGTTTTCAAAACGTATAGCACGAAACTGAGGAGAATTGGATTGTAGCGTAATAAAGTTGAAATTAACTTGTGTCCTTCCACCTCCAACAACACTTACTCCCATGTGACTTGTCGTGCGCAATCCTGTAAAGATATTTCCGATTACTCTATCATCATTTATTGCATTGGGGCTGTTAACTATTCTTACAAAGCTCGCATTATTTAATGGGTTTTGTATCAGCGTATTTTGGCTAGCATTATAGATGCTTCCAGTAATCCTTGTTGTATAATTTGAACACCAAGTCTTGTTAACTCCAGTTTCACAATTCCTAAATGAATTATCAGCAACCCTCAATGATTGATTGTTACCATTGGTTGCTCCAACTCCTACAACAGAATTAAAAAATCTAGCATTCTGGATTCTGAATGTTGATCTATTGCCAAGTACTCCATTTCTATTCATAAACATGGCAGGTGCAGCTTCAGCTTGACCTAATCCAGCCATAACGCCGTTTGATCTATTCAAAAAAATACCCCAAGGTAGAGGTTGATTACCATTATTGATGAACCTTGAATTACGAACCAACAAATTGTTGACGAAATTAGCATAGATTCCATGATCGTAACCCTCAAAAATATTCACAAGACCCACGTCAGCTTGTTGTGAGTTAACACCAATAAAAAAGTCTGAGGTATTACCTAAATTTATAGCGCAATTTTGGATAAATGTCGGAAAATCACTTGGCTTAAACAAGCCTGAATTGAAATAACAACCAACTATCATTCCTGCGTTATTGACAGAATTTATAGAATTGATGCCCCCAATTCCGGTATCAATTACCCGCTTGTTACCTACAAAGGAGCAAGAATTAAGAGACAAGCTACCTCCTCCAAGGAATTGTAAAGCCACGTTAGCATCTCTAAATGTGCAATTTGGGCGAAAACTGACTTGTCCGCCATCCTCAACTACAATTCCTCTCCACATTCGGGCGCAAGATCTTATCTGGACATTACTCCCAAAACTTAACCTCTTTCCGCCTTGAACAATGATTCTTGACCTATCCATTCATTAATATTCTTGAATTTGAAGGAAATGCAAAATCAACATTGACAATCAATGTGCCAGTGATTGCAAAATCTAAATAGCCGCTTGTATTAATTGTGCTGACATTGGTGATTTCAGATTCAGTATAGTTGATACATAATACTTGACCACTGATTTGGCCCCAACCGTCATAATAACAAGACTGTTGCCAGGCGGGTGTTACTGGTTCGCAAATTTCTTGAGCATTCAAATTGGCACAAAGTAAAAAACTAGTCAGGAAGAGATCTACCCCCCCTCGCGAGTTTAATTGCGTTTTTGTAATTAAATAACGCATTTTGTTTGGAATAAATTGATAATTGGCCGCTCAAATTATGAGCCCAACTACCGAGAACTTTGTTTTTCATCATGGACGGTTTTAAGTTATAAAAAAATAAAGACAGTTTCAAATTTGAAAGCAGCAGTTAACAGTATTGCAAAGGCTAGCCAAGTCCTCTATTGGCAAAAAGCACGACTAGAGGTACTCATCAATTGATAAAACAATAATAGACCCGATCTGTCATTTATCCAAATATTCTGTCAATTATTTTGTGAAATTTGTTGATTCGTTTATTTGTGGAGGTTAAGGTTGAGGCTGAGGTTGAGGTTGAGGCTGAGGTTGAGG
>Ga0105046_10003497_pt1 | contig 24908 bp, 25 predicted proteins | sample MAT03_FD_78385 | JGI IMG/M metagenome (GOLD analysis project Ga0105046, IMG submission 78385) | Freshwater microbial communities from Lake Fryxell liftoff mats and glacier meltwater in Antarctica - MAT-03 (megahit assembly) | ecosystem: Environmental > Aquatic > Freshwater > Ice > Liftoff...
CGCCCCGACCTGTTTCTCGCGGAGAATCTCCGAGGTGGCTACCTGCTCATCGAATTCAAACGACCTTCCAAGGCGATTGACCGGCAAGATCAACAACAGGCGCAGCAATACCGTGATGATCTAAGGCCCAAGTTCGGCGAAATTGAAATACTGCTTCTCGGGAAAGGCCGTGATGTGACAGCAAGCGTTCAAGATGATCCGCCCCGAATGAAGGTCTTCAGCTACGAAGCCCTCATCAGCACCGCACGCACTCAACTCGACTGGCTGCTCGCCGAATTGAAGACCGATGAACCTTGAACCAAGTTTGCATATGAAAGAACGCGCACCCAGAAACCGCACGCTTAGCTGCACTGACGAAGAACTCGCTGCGCTAGCCCCGACTCTCTTGCACCTTTCCCAACCAGTCGCAGCTTCATCGCTGGAGAACCAGGTAGTTCACCAAGATGTTTTTGACGCCATGCGGCATCTTCCAAAGGGTTTCGTGGATTTGCTGATTCTCGACCCGCCCTACAACCTGTCAAAGGACTTCAACGGGCATTTGTTCAAGGCGAAGGAAAAACAAGATTACACAAAATGGTTCGCTTCCTTATTGGCCAGGCTGAAGCCCACGCTGAAGCCGGACGCGACGGTTTATGTCTGCGCGGATTGGAGGACTTCGTCGCTCATTGCCCCGGTGGTTGAGGAGCAGTTCTGCGTGAGAAATAGGATAACTTGGGAGCGTGAAAAAGGCCGAGGCGCGAAAGCGAACTGGAAAAACAACACCGAGGACATCTGGTTCTGCACGGTCGGCGAGGATTTCGTGTTTGATGTCGAGGCGGTGAAGCTGAAGCGGAAAGTCATTGCTCCGTATCGAGACGCCGAGGGGAAACCGAAGGACTGGGACGAAGGCGAAGAGGGTAATTTTCGTCTCACCCACCCATCAAATATCTGGACTGACATCACGATACCCTTCTGGTCGATGCCCGAAAACACCGACCACCCAACGCAGAAGCCTGAAAAGCTGATTGCGAAGCTCGTTCTGGGGAGTTCGCGCGAGGGGGCATTTGTTTTCGACCCATTTCTCGGGAGCGGAACGACAGCGGTCGTGTGCAAGAAGCTCAACCGGCGTTACCTCGGAATCGAACAGAACCTCGAATACTGCTGCTGGGCGCAGAAACGCCTCGCACGAGCCGCATCTGACGCGTCAATTCAAGGATATGCTGATGGCGTATTCTGGGAGCGCAACAGTCTGAACGATCAAAAGGCGGACAAGGTTTCGGCTCGCACGTCTGAATCAACGCTCGCTCTTTTCCATGAATAGTCGTCTCCAGGAGTTTGTTCGATTCGTCGAAGAGCGGGATGGCATCAACGACAAGGCTGCGCTTACGAAAGAAATGGTCGCTGAGTTCGGGCTGACGAAGGACCGGTCAGTATTCTATTGCGCTGATTTCGCGGTGCGATTCAGCGCATCGGCCAGTGCCAACTTCGGGAACACCGTGCTCTCGCTATCGAACTTGAAGAAGGTGGACGACAGGCCGGTGATTGTTTGCCTCGTCACTCCGACCGTAAACCACTGCTTCCTGGCCAACACGACTCTGTTGAAGAAAATCAGCCACAGTTCCCAGGAACTGCGTGAAAACAACATCAAGGGAAGTTTCAACGGCTCAGATGTCATCCGTTCCTTTGAAGGTATTCCGAACAACGCCGCAAATCTGGAGAGGCTGTTTGAGATACATGCCGGCATTGGCTTCGAAGGGAACTTGCCGCGCTTGGTGGAGGCGACGAACAACATCTCACCCTCTGGAGAAAAGTTTGCGGTTGGGCCAGCCGAACAAGCAAACATCCTTCGCGCGCCTGAACGAGCGGCCAGATTCGTGGAATCGGCCGATGCGAGGATATTGAAGGACGAATTGGACAAGAAGGTTGAGAAGTTCAAAAACGAGATCCTTCTGGCATCGCTGATCGAGAATGTGAACGTCCGAGGCCGCATCATTGAGTATTTGATCGCGGCGGAGGACGATAGGCTCCGGGGCGAACTCATTCACGCCTTGCAGAATCGCGGAAATGGACTCCCAGCGTTCAAGACGGACAATGCGCTTGGCGACTACCAGCGCATCTTCGACGCGTATCACACGGAGACCGACGTGAAGACGAAAATCATGATTCTGAATTCGAATCCGAAAGCCTACAACATCGACAAGATGCTGGAGTTCTTGGCGCACGAAAAATCCGTTTTCATGTTCTATTTCGTGGGCGTCCATGCGACGAAGATCGTCAACACGGTCTTGGTTTCGATGTTCGAAGCCAATCTCCTCGACTGCACCATCGTCCTTCGCCACTGGGCCGGACGAAATTCACGAGGAGTCACCCAGTTTGAAGGAAAGACGATCAATTCATTGATAGCTTCGCCGACGTTCGCGATCAATCTGGACCCTGCGGATGTCTTCCTCCGCAAAGTCATAGCGCTTTAGATTGTTGGCGGTTTGCCCGGCAGCGGTTCCTCGACCTGCTCCAGCATTGCATCGTCTTCGAGGAACACCCGGATACAGGCACGCTGCACAAGATCATCGTGGGCGGCCCTCTCCCCGGTCGAGATGGAAGGGGTGCCCGAAGCGGCCAGAAGACCGAGCGGTTGCGGGTGATGGATAGGGAGCATCCGGCGAACAATGATTTCCTGCTGGTCAGCCAGGTCAGCGTCACGGGCGCGCTCTACACCTGCTGCCCGGATTTGGTGGCCTTCGTCAACGGCTTGCCGCTCGTGGTCATTGAGTTGAAGCAGCCCGGCGTGCCCGCGCGCGCGGCGTTCGATGAAAACCTGACGAACTACAAGCATCCGCAGAACGGCATCCCCGTGCGTGTCTGCCCTCACCCTTGATCCCTCTCCCATCCGATGGGCGAGGGGACTGTTCAACGCGCTGCTCATCGCCTCGAACGGCACGGACATCTGCGGGAGTTGCTGCGCGGGAATCACCGCTGCGTCTTCACGCTGATTCATAAGTTTCAACCGGAACGTGGGCTTCAGCCCGCTTCAACGCTCGCCAGCGCCACGGTCTCGAATCATTCAAGCGCCTAAGCAGATGCCGCGGTGAAGCGGCCTGAAGGCCGCGCGCCTGCCGAGGGCGTGATGCCCGTGCTCTGCGACCGGCCCGACGTGATCGTCCTGGCGGACGAGGCGCACCGCAGCCAATACGACATGCTGGCGTTGAACATGTGCGCGTCGTTGCCCAAGGCGCTGTTCCTCGCCTTCACCGGCACGCCGCTCATCGCGGGCGAGGAACGCACGAAGCAAGTCTTCGGCGATTACGTTGCCATCTACGACTTCCAGCAATCGGTCGAGGACGGCGCGACCGTGCCGCTCTTCTACGAGCATCGCACGCCGGAGTTGCAGTTGATGAACCCGGACCTGAACGAGGACATCTACAATCTCATTGAGGCGGCGGAACTCGACCCGGAACAGGAATCGAAGCTCGAACGGGAATTGAGCCGGCAATACCACATCCTCATCGGAAGCCGAATGCCCACAGGTGCCGCTCGCTGCGCACATAGAGTTTGTCGTCCACGATGGCGGGCGTGGCGTAAATGGTTTCGTTGAGGGCGTTGCGGGCTTTGACCTGCAAGGTGTCGCCCGCCTCGGTGACGGTCACGACACCCTTGCCGGAGCAGAAATAGATGTGGCCGTTGGCGGCGATGGGCGAGGCGTAGTAATCCCCGTCGGCGCCGAGGCGCTCCTGTTCGTAAGGTCGGTCGCCGCTCTTCGCGTCGAAACAGGTGACGCGACCGCCGTCCTGCACCACGTACACCCGGCCCCGGTAGAACAAAGGCGAGGACACGGACGCAGCGCCCTTCTGGTGTTTCCAGGCGACATGGTTCGTGGTCAACTCCCCTTCGCTCGGGGACTTGACTGCAAAGACGCCGTAGTCGGCCTGAGCTAGGTAGGCGGACGCTTCATTCCATTCGTTTGCGGTGATGAAACCATCCTGGTCCCGATCAATGCCATTGAAGATGCCTTCCTCGATGAATTGCCTCGGGCTTTCGTCGCGCGAGATCTTGCCATCGCCGTCTTTGTCCGTGCCGAGCGCGAAGAGCGCCCACGGTGGCAACTTCGCCCCGCTCATGCTGCGAGACATCACGTAGATCTGGCTGTCGCCCAACACCGGGGTCGGCACGACACTGACGGCCTCGGTCCCACCGACGGTCCACCGCTCCTTGCCGTCACTTAGGTTGTAGCCCATGACGCGCAAGCTGCCGACGACGACCGCTTCATCGCGGCCCTCGCGCTGCCAGCGGATAGGTGTGGTATAACCGCTCACAAACGCCGCCCGCAAAGTGCGCCAGAGTTCCCTGCCAGTGGCCGGGTCGAAGGCGGCGAGGAACGACTTACCCTCCTCGACGTCGCAATTGAACACGAGTCGGCCAGCGAGCATCGCCGGCGAAGTGCCGCTGCCGTTGCGCGTGAGCAGGCCGGGCATGGCCTTGCGCCACAGTTCGCGCCCGTCGAAGTCGTAAGCGATGAGTCCGAAGCCGGCATGATACACGCATACGCTCTTGCCATCCGTCGCGGGCGTGGCGGCGGCGGGTTGGTTCTTCCGATGCAACTCGCGCGGCTTGTCCGCAGTGACGGCCTGGCGCCAAAGCACCTTCCCATCGTGCCGATTGACCGCGAGCGTGAGCAGTTCGCCGTCTTGTGCGGCCGTCAGGAAAACGCGGTCGCCCCACACGCAGGGGGATGAGAGTCCGGCGGGCACCTCGGCCTTCCAGAGCAGATTGGTTTCCGGCCCGAACTCGATGGGCGGTTGGTCGGACTCCGCAACGCCGGAAGAATTGGGGCCGTGGAACTGGGGCCAGTTGGGAACGGTGGCGGCACCGGCGTGATGGGCGAGGAACAGAGTGAGCACTAGGGTGCGAATCATGGTCGGGTTGTATTGGTCGTGCCTCAACGTGGCAGGTTTAGCGCAGCGGTCCAATAAACCAAAACCCAAGCACACCGGACTCGAAGTGCGCAAAGCCGCCATCCCCCACCTTGATCCCTTGGCCTGAGTCCGAGCGACTCGTTGGGGCGCTTCATGAGCAGGTCCGGGCAAGCGCCTGCCTTTGAGCTTCAAGGCATCGTACGCCGCACTCCGCCCCGCCTCCGACGCCCGGAAATTCGTCCACCGCACCTGCTGCGAGCCAGCAGTTCTCAATTTGGCCCTGGGCCGCGCCCAGAACCGGCTAAAGCCGGGACTCCAAACGGCTTTCGGCAGCGGATGGCGGGGTTTGGAGTCCCGCCTTTAGGCGGTCGGGGTCAAACTGAGAACTGCTGTCTGCGAGCAGCACCAGTTGCCGTCCTCGATCAATTCGCCCGTAGATGTCCTTCGTTCACCTTCGGTTTCAGCTTGGCCCGCTGCGGAGCGAGGGTCGAACGCTCCGACACGGTCCAAGCGAAATCCCAGCCCATTTCCAGCGCCGTCTTGGTCCCGTCAGCCTCGCCGCCGTTCCGCGCTTTGCCAGGGGGCAGGACAGCGAAGCCGCGACCCGCTCGCGCCGCGCCGGTTGCGCCGCGACCTTTGATGTTAGTTCCCACTCACCCACAGTGGAGGTGGTTCAAAGCGGTCGTTTGCGAACGAGTTGAAACACGCCCCCCGCTTGTCCCGCGCCTGGCACTTCCGTATCGTGCGCGGCCCATGTCACTGACCCACCTGCTGCTCGTCCGCCACGCTGAAGTTGAACTGCGCTACCACCGGGTCTTCGGGGGTCGCATTGACATGGATATTTCCGAGCACGGCCGCGAGCAGGCGGAACAATTGGCGCACTTCCTCCAGCGCTGGACTTTGGACGCCATTTACACCAGCCCGATGAAGCGGGTCCGCGAGACGTTGGCGCCGCTGCTGGTCAATGGCACACCTGCGCCGGTCGTGCTCCCGGACTTGCGGGAGGTGGATTTCGGCGAGTGGACCGGACATCGCTGGGAGGAAATCCTCGCTCGATTCAACGTCAGCGCCTTTAACTGGCTCGATGAACTCGAACGCGACGCGGTGCCCGGCGCCGAGTCCGCCGCGGTCTTGCGCGACCGCTTGCAGCCGTGCCTGGACCGCATCCTGCGCGACCACGCGGGACAGACGGTCGCGGTGTATTGCCACGGCGGGGTGGTACGCGTGTTGTTGTCACTGCTGCTGGATTTGCCGCTGCCGAAGTTCGCCGGGTTCGAAGTGGATTACGCCAGTGTCACCGAGGTGGAAATCGGCGAGCGTGGGGCCGAGGTGCAGTTGCTCAACTTCGCCCCGTGGCGCTACCTCGCAGCATGAAACCACCCGCGCAGCCGGCGCTGTGGGAATTGAGCGTGTGCACCGTCCCGGCGGGCGAGGAACCCATCGCCGCCCTGCTCGGCGCGGCGCTTGGTCAGCCGGCGGTTTGCTCCACAAACCTCCTCACGGGCCGCTCGCGCGTGGGCGTCTATCTCGAAGCCACCAAGCTGCCCGCGCCCGCCGTCTTGCGCGCGATCCGCGCCCGCCTGCTCGGCCTTGCCCAGGCGGGCGCGACCGTGGGGCCGCCGCGCCTGACGCAGGTGCGCCGCGAGGATTGGGCGGAGTCGTGGAAGCGCCATTTCCCGCCGCTGGAAATTGGCCGCGCGCTGCTGGTCCGGCCAAGCTGGAGCCGGCGTCGCGGGCGGGCTGGGCAGGCGGTCGTGACGCTGGATCCGGGCCTGAGTTTCGGCACCGGACAGCACGCCACCACGGCGTTTTGCCTGGGCCAGTTGGTCGCGTTTCGGCGCGCGAGCGAAGCGCAGTCCTGCCTCGACGTGGGGACGGGGTCAGGAATCCTTGCCCTCGCGGCAGCCAAGCTTGGCTATGCGCCGGTCAAGGCCTTTGACTTCGATCCTGCGGCGGTGCGCGTGGCGCGGGCGAACGCGGCGGCCAATGGCGTCGCCGGGCAGGTGCGCCCGCGTCGGGCTGATGTATTGAAGTTGCCTCGCGTCAGCCGCGAGCGGTTCGACCTGATTTGCGCCAATCTGCTGGCGGACCTGCTCGTGCAAGCGCGCGACCCGCTGGTGAACCGCCTGGCGCCGACGGGCAGGCTCGTCGTGGCGGGCATTCTGCGCGGCGAGTTTGGCGAAGTGCAGAGCGCGTTCGAAGCGGCTGGGCTGCGGCTCGTGGCCAGCCGGGCGGAGAAAGAATGGCGCTCCGGAGCCTTTGAACGCAAGCGGCAGACTGCGGGGCGGTAGGCGTGGGCAATGCGTGCCGGCGACCGCAATGCAGTGGGGCAGTGCGTCGCGATTGTCATCGCCGCACTGGTCGGCACGGCTGGTGTTGGAGCGTGCCGGCGGGACGCCCACACCACGGTCGCAGGCCGGAGGCACTGCGCCACTACGCAACACGCAACACGGCCGCCCACGGCTTCCATTTGACCTCTCCGCGCCGAAGGCGCAGCTTCGCCCCCGCCATGAGCCAGACGATTTTTGAGCGCATCATCGCCCGCGAAATCCCGGGGAAGTTTGTCTATGAGGACGACCTGATCGCCGCCTTTCACGATATCAAGCCCACCGCCCCAGTTCACTTGCTGGTGGTGCCCAAGCGGCCGATTGCCGGCATCGCCGGGGCCACCGCAGACGACCAGGCAGTGCTGGGGCACCTGTTGGCCAAGATTCCCGAAATTGCCCGGTTGGCCGGCGTGGCGGAGAGCGGCTACCGCCTCATCATCAACAGCGGGCGGGCGGCGGGGGAGGAAGTCATCCACCTGCACGTCCACCTGTTGGGCGGTCGCCCGCTCGGCTGGCCGCCCGGCTGAGGCCCGCCCATGTCGCGCGCCGCTGACCTCGCCCGCCCCTGGCTGGAGGCTGCTTTGGGCCTGGTGTATCCGCGGGTTTGCCAGCTCTGCCGGGAACACACGGCGACGCACACGGAAGGCTTCGTGTGTGAGGATTGCCGGATGCGCGTGCGCTACATCGTGCCGCCGTTTTGCCAGCGCTGTGGCCTGCCCTATCCGGGCGATCTCACCACGCCCTTCGAGTGCGCCAACTGTCGCGGACTGGACCTGTATTTCACTTCCGCCCGCTCGGCGGTGGTGGCGGAGGGGTTGGTGCTGGAGGTCATCCACCGCTTCAAATACCAGCAGCAGCTTTGGTTTGAACCCTTTCTCGCCGGGTTGCTCATTCGCCAGGCCGCGCCGGTACTGCGCGAGGAGGGTTGGAACCTGCTCGTCCCGGTACCGCTGCATCCGGTTAAAGAGCGTCAGCGCGAGTTCAACCAGGCCACGCGTCTCGCCCGCCGCCTGGGCCGCGCCACCGGCCTGACCGTGAACACCCGCGTCGTACGCCGCGTGCAGCCGACGCAGACGCAGACGCTGCTTTCACGCGAGAAGCGCGCCGAGAACGTCCGCCGCGCCTTCGCTGCTGTGAAGGGAGCCAAGCTCGACGGCGCGCGCGTCGTGCTGGTGGACGACGTCTTCACCACCGGCGCCACCACCAGCGCCTGCGCCCGCGCGTTGCGCAAAGCCGGCGCGGCGGAAGTCTGCGTGTGGACGGTGGCCCGCGGAATGTGAACTTGAATCTTCCCGCCGGCCCCCGGACACTCCGCGCCCCGTATGGGTGACACCACGTTTACCAAGAAGCCCATGTCGTTGGGCACGCCGGAAGCCGTCAGCGGTCAGACGGGCGAGGCGGGCAGCAGCTTCGTCAAGAAGCCCAAGCTCAGTGCCGGCCGCTCCCGCAAGCGCGACATCCCGTCCGGCCTGTGGACCAAGTGCCCCAAGTGCGCCACGATGGTCTTCGACAAGGAATTGGACGAAAACCTCAAGGTCTGCCCGCGGTGTCAGCACCATTTCCCCATCGGCTCCCGCGAACGCATCCATTCGCTGGTCGAGACCTGCTCCTTCGAGGAACTCGACACCGACATGGTGAGCAAGGACGTGCTGCTATTCACCGGCGTCGCCGCCTACAGCGCCAAGCTCCAGGAATATCAGAAGAAGACCGGCCTCAAGGACGCCGTCGTCACCGGCGTCGGCACGCTGGGCGCATACCGCGTCGCCCTGGCGGTGATGGATTTCAGCTTCCTCGGCGGCTCCATGGGCTCGGTCGTCGGCGAGAAAATCACCCGCTTGATCGAACGCGCCATCGAACGTGAATTGCCGGTGATCATCATTTCCAGCAGCGGCGGCGCGCGCATGTATGAAGGCATGTTCAGCCTGATGCAATTGGCCAAAACCGCCGCCGCGCTGGCCTACCTCGCCAAGGCCCGCCTGCCCTACCTCAGCGTGCTCACTCACCCCACCACTGCGGGGGTGATGGCCAGCTACGCCACCCTCGGCGACCTCATCCTCGCCGAACCCGGCGCGATGATCGGCTTCGCCGGGCCACGCGTCATCAAGGACACCACCCAGGCGGAACTGCCGCCCGGCTTCCAAACTGCCGAGTTCCTCCTCGACCACGGCCTCGTGGACGCCATTGTCCCGCGCAAGGAGATGAAAGCCCGTCTCGCCGGCTACCTCGAGTGCCTCCTGGCCGCCCGCCGGCAAGCTTGATCGAGCGGTCGCTCACGCCGCCCGGCGCAGGCCCAAGCCCCCTCCCCCCCGGCCATCCGCAGACCGCGCCGCCGCCGGCTGGACCCCCGACCGGTCGAGGCCGGCGGCCAGGGAAACCGGACAGGCCGTAGGGCAGACTTTCCAGTCTGGCAGTGAACGGGACTTTCGTGGCCCGTGTTCCTCGTTCCGCCCGGCGGCGGGAACAATCAGATTTCCCGGCTGCCCTTCTTGCGGTATGTCTGGGCCGTCATGACTGTCTCTGGAGCACTCGATGGGGTGACCCGCGCCTGGCCGTTGGTGCTGGCCGGGATCGCCTTGCTCCTGTCCGTGGCGGCTTCGGCGCACGCCATCCTTTACAAGCGCGATCCGCGCTCGGCGCTGCTCTGGACGGGGCTGGCGTGGCTGCTGCCGCTGGGGGGCGCCTTGTTGTATTTCACGTTCGGCGTGAACCGCATCCGCCGCCGTGCGCAGCGGCTGAAGGGCGATCTGGAACGGCAGAGAGCGCCCTCGCCAGCAACCCGTTGTCCGGCGGAAACACTCGCCACGCAGCTCCCGGCCGAGGCCCGCCACCTCGTCGCGTTGGCGGCGCTGATGGACCAGGTGGTGGCCCGCCCGCTGCTGGCCGGCAACCGCATCGAACCGCTCGTCAACGGCGACGCCGCTTTCCCCGCCATGCTCGCGGCCATCGCGGCCGCGCGCGATTCGGTGACCCTCTCGACCTACATTTTCGACCGCGACGAAGTGGGGCTGGCGTTCGTGCGCGCGCTGGGCGCGGCGGCGCGGCGAGGCGTCGAGGTGCGGGTGTTAATTGACGCCACGGGCGCACGCTATTCCTGGCCTTCGATCTTCCCCGCGCTCCGGCGGGAAAGGGTCCGGCACGCGCGGTTCCTGCCCGCCATTCACCTGGTGTCGCTCAACCTCCGCAACCACCGCAAGCTGCTGGTGACTGACGGTCGCGTGGGCTTCACCGGCGGCATGAATCTGCGCACCGGACACTGGCTCGCGCGACAACCGGCGCAGCCGGTGCAGGATTTGCAATTTCGTCTGACGGGTCCGGTGGTCGCGCATTTGCAGGAAGCCTTTGCCGAGGACTGGCGGTTCACGACGGGCGAGACTTTGGCGGGCGAGCGCTGGTTTCCGCCGCTCGCCGCGGCGGGGCCGGTTTTCGCCCGCGGCATCACGGACGGGCCAGATGAAGATTTCGAGACGCTGCGCTGGACCTTGCTGGGCGCGCTGGCGGCGGCCCGGCAATCGGTGCGCGTCATCACGCCATATTTCCTGCCGGAGCCGGCGTTGATCTCGGCGCTGAATCTGGCGGCCCTGCGCGGGGTGACGGTGGATGTGCTGCTGCCCGCCAGGAACAACCTGCCGTTCCTGCACTGGGCCTCGCGGGCGCTCTGGTGGCAGGTGCTGGAACGCGGCTGCCGTCTCTGGCTGACGCCGCCGCCGTTCGATCACAGCAAGCTGTTCGTCGTGGACGATTGCTGGACGCTGGCAGGCTCGACGAACTGGGATCCGCGCAGCCTGCGGTTGAATTTCGAGTTCAATGTCGAGTGTTACGATCCCGCGCTGGCCCGGGGGTTGGCCGCGTGGTTTGACCGTCGCCGGGACGCCGCGCAACGCGTGACGCTGGCCGAGGTGGATGCGCGGAGATTACCGGCGCGGTTGCGCGATGGCGCGGCGCGGCTGCTCACGCCCTTTCTCTGAACGCCCTCAGTGCCGCCACCAGCCGGTTTTCCCCTTGGGGCCGCCATCCGACGGGCGGGCGTATTGGCTGATGAGCAGGTGGCTGCGCGCAGCCTCCAGCACCATGCGCATCTCGTCGTAGCTCTGGAAGCGGTCGCCGGGATCCTTCGCGAGCACCCGCACCAGCGCGTCGCTCGTGGACTGGGTCACTTCGGGGATGACCAAGTTGGGCGGGGTGAGCGGCGTGTGAACCTGCGCGGAAACCAACTCCTCCACGGTCGGCGCTTCGAACGGCGGGTGGCCGGTGAGCGCATGATAGAGCGTGCCGCCCAGGCTGTACATGTCGGAGAGGAACGTCTCCTTCTCGCGCTTGATCTTCTCGGGCGCAACGTAGTAAGGCGTGCCCCAAGTGCTTTCTTCCTCGTCGTCCACATCGGCGCGCCGGGCCAGGCCGAAGTCCACCAGCTTGGGCTCGTTGTCCGCGTTGAACAGGATGTTGCCGGGCTTGAGGTCGCGGTGGAGGAGGTTGTGCTTCAACGTGAGGTCCAGCGCGGAGGCGATCTTGATGCCGACATCCAGGACTTCGAGTTCGGAGACGCGGTGGTTTTTCTCGATGCGCCCGTCGAGACTGCCGCAGTCGGCAAGTTCCATCACGAGGTAGCGCTGGCCGTCGAGTTCGTCGTAGTTGTAGATCTGGATGATGTTGGTGTGGTTCAAGGAGGCCGTTACGCGGGCTTCGCGGTAGAAGTTTTCGAGCGCCTTGGGTTCCTTCTCCATCTCCGCGCGCATCAGCTTCACCGCCACCATGCGCTGCAACACGGTGTCGTAAGCGCGATACACCTTGCCCATGCCGCCGGAGCCGACCACCGAGCGCAGTTCGAACTGCCGCATCCGCATCGGCATCATGATCTTGCCGCCGCACTTCGGGCAGGGCGTGGTGCCCAGCGGGGGGAGGTCGGCAGGGATGAACACCTTGGTCTGGCAGGCCGGGCAGGCCACCATCATCAAGGTCCGCTTTTCGGGAGCGTTGGGCGTATCTTCCGTCACGGGGGAAGTCTATCACCCGACACCCACGCGACAAGCCAGCGGAAAATTTTCCTGCGGCGAGCGCCGCCTCACTCCCGCACCGCCTCGATCTCCAGCCGCACCATGCGCACCTGCGCTTGCCCCGCCGAATCGAGCGGATGCTTTTCCAGGTAGCGCGCCGCGACCGCGGCCACGAATTCCTCGCGCCGCGCCTCGGGCACTCGCCGCGTGTAGGGCAGCCACGTCGTGCGCAGCCAGGCCGCCAGCCCCGCTGCGCCGGGATGATGCGCGTCCTTGCCGGCCAAGGTGACGCCTTCGGCACGAAAGCCCGCCTCCCGCAGCCAGCGCTCATACTGCTCGGGCGCGTAGAAAAAGTAGGGCCGCTCCAGTCGCCGGAAATATTCCCGCCAAGTCGCGCGGCGCAGCACGGCGCGCAACGCCACGAACACCGCCTGCGCATTACCGCGACCGCCGCATGAAACCGCCAGCCGCCCGCCCGGTCGCAAGGCCCGCGCGGCGCCGCGCAGGAACGCCCGGTGATCGTCCACCCAATGCAGCGCCGCGTTGGAGAACACCACGTCAAACGTCCCCGCCAGCAGGTCCAGGTGCCGGGCATCCATGACTTGAAAATCCAGGTTGGCCCGCATGTGGTGCGCCTGGGCGTGGGCGATCATTTCGAGGGAGGCGTCCACGCCGGACACCTTTCCGTCGGGCACTGCCGCCGCCAAGCGGGCCGTGATCTTGCCGTCGCCGCAGCCGACGTCGAGGATGCGCTCATCACCGCGCAGCGCGAGGCGGGCGAGCAGTTCGTCCGCCCAGAGCATCTGCGAGGCTGAGTTCTGCGCGTAGTCGGCAGCGTTCCACTGCACTGGGATGTTTTTCGTAAGCGGCAAGGGGCGCGCAATCTGGCGCAGCGGATGACTGGGGAAAATGCTTTTTGCATCGGGGCCGCGCTGCGCCAGATTCCCGCCCTCCGCTTACCCATTGAAACCAAGCATGAACACCTTTGAAGCCATCGAGCAACGCCGCGCCATCAAACACTACGATCCGGCCCACCGCCTGACGGAAGCCGAGCTTCGCCAACTCCTCGAACTGGGCATGAAGTCCCCCACCGCGTTCAACCTCCAGCACTGGCGCTTCGTGGTCGTCAGCGACCCCGCGCTGCGCCAGCAAATCCGCGCCGCTGCCTGGGATCAGGCGCACGTCACGGATGCCTCCCTGCTCGTCATCCTGTGCGCCGACCTCAAGGCCTGGGAGAAGCAGCCCGCCCGCTACTGGAGCCAGGCGCCCCAGGCCGTCCAGGATTTCCTCGTGCCCGCCATCGGCGGCTACTACACCGGCCGCGAAACCGTCCAGCGCGATGAAGCCATGCGTTCCTGCGGCATCGCCGGCCAGACGCTCATGCTGGCGGCCAAGGCGATGGGCTACGACTCCTGCCCCATGGACGGCTTCGACTTCGACGCGGTCGCCAAGCTCATCAATCTACCTGCCGACCACGTCATCGCCTTCATGCTCGCGGTGGGCAAAGGCACCAAGCCGTCGTGGCCGCGCCCCGGACAGTTGAGCTATGAGGAAGTGGTCATTCCGAACCGCTTCTGAGCCGCGACTGTACCGTGGGACAGGCGTCGCGCCTGTCTCCCGCATCGTCTGAAACGCAGCCTGCTCCTCTTTCCTGGGCTTGGGCGACAGCCACCTGGTAGCGACCGCAGGCCATGAATTTGGAGACAGGCGCGACGCCTATCCCACGCGGCTGCGCGCCACAATCTTCCCGAAAAAAAAGGAACCAGCCCCGGCTGGGACTGGTTCCATGAGTGAGGTTCGCCCGGCGCTACTTGCGGGTGGCCAGCACGCCGATGAGCAGGCCGACGCCGAAGGCGACGCCGATGGCCTGATACGGGTGCTCGCGGATGGCTTTGTCGGCCGCCTTGGCGCTGGCCGCCGTCTTCTCCTCGAGCCGGTGGCACATGGCCTTGGCGGACTCGACCGCGGAGGTCAGCCGCAGGCGGAGTTCGTGGCCCTGGTCGCCCAGTTCGCTGGCGCCAGCCTTGAGCAGCTCTTCGCCGTCGCGCACTAACACCTTCAGGTCCTGCATGACCTTCTCAGAACTCGGTTGCGTCGTCGTGGTTTCCATAACGGGTTCCTTTCTCGGTTTTGGTTTTTGTCTGTTGGCCGCTGCGCCCACCAAACGTGGCGGGTGGCGGTATCTGCTGGATTCGACTGACCCGCCGGTGAAGCTGCTCAAAGAATCTCCCGGGAATTCGTCCGGCCAAGCCAGCGAAGGGAAGGCCTAGCGCGCCGACCACCGGGATGCACTGGATTCGCACTCCGCTGCACTTCCCTGCTCGCCTCGCGGCGGTGCTTTCCGTAGCTTGCGCCCATGTCGTTGCCCAAACCGGACGCCATTTTCACCCACGAAAGCGATCTCGACGGCCTGGTTGCCGGCGTGCTGCTGCGCCGCCTGGCGAGCCAGTTGCACGGCGGGGACTGCGTCCTGCACGCCTACCATTACTCCGGCTGGAAACAGCGCGACATGCGCGAGAAAGCCGCCTGGGTCACGGACATGGCCTTTGAGGCCCGCCTCGATAAACCCGGCTGGGTCATCGTGGACCATCACCCCGCCGAGGCCCAACCCCGCCAGGCGCAGCTCATCCACGACTCCACCAAGTCCGCCAGCCTGCTCGCCTACGACCTCTGCCGCCAGCAGGACATGGCCTCGCCCGCGCTCGACCGCCTCGTCCACCTCAGCAACGTTGCCGACCTCTTTCTGGAAAACGACGCTGACTTCGAACTGGCCAACGACTACGCGAACCTTGTCCGCGTCTATGGCTTCTGGAATCTGCACGACCTCGTCAACGGCGAGATCGAAAAACTCCTCGACCATCCGTTGCTCGAAGTCATGCGGGTCAAGCGCGTCGTCGAGGATCCGCTGGGCTTCGGGTGGAGCCGCCAGCACATGCACGAAATTACCCCCGTCCTCGCCGTCGTGGATACCGTGGTGGGCAACACCAACCTCATCATCCACCAGTTGCTCGACCGCCCGGCAAACCCCTACGAAGTGCTCATCACGCTGAACCGGGGCGGGAACAACAGCTACCTGGCCAGCCTCCGCAGCCGCAAAGGCGAGGCGCTCCGCATCGCCACTAAACTCCAAGGCGGCGGCCACCCGAACGCCTGTGGCGCCACGCTCCCGCGCTCCGTCAAGAACTACACCGACGCGGTCGCCTACCTCCGCCAAGTGTTCAGTCCGCAGCAGGAGACTCGGCTCAACAGCCTGGACAGCATGTTCGCCGGGTTGGAACTCCCCAAGCAGTAGCCTCTCGCCGCCTGGCGGGATACGTCGGGCGCCCACTTGCACTGTCCGCTGGCGGGCATTGCCGGCGCTCGTCATACTCGCGGCCATGAAAGCCGCTTTCCTTGATCGCACCGGCCCGCCGGAAGTCATCCGCCACGACGACTTGCCCGATCCCCGGCCCGGCCCCGCCCAATGCCTCGTCCGCGTCGCCGCCGTGGACATGAACCCGATTGACACCTACTGGCGCTCCGGCCTGGTGCCGGTGAAGCTGCAATTCCCCTTCATCCTCGGTCGCAGCCTCGCCGGCACGGTGCTGGAGTGCGGCGCGGAGGTGAAGGGCTTCCAACCCGGCGACCGCGTGTGGGCCACGAACCTCGGTTTCTCCGGGCGTCCGGGAAGTTGGTCTGAGCTTTCGGCGGTGGACGCGGAATGGCTTCACCCCATCCCCGCCGGCGTGAGCGACGAAGCGGTCGTCGCCGTGTCGCTGGTCGGCGTGACGGCGCATCTGGGGCTGTTTCAGCACGCGCGGTTGCGGGCCGGCGAAACGGTGCTCGTCAGCGGCGGCGCGGGCGGTGTCGGCTCGTGCGTGGTGCAGATGGCGAAGGCCGCGGGCACCCGCGTGATCGCGCTGGCGGGCAACGACGCCAAGGTGACGGCCTGCCGCGAACTGGGTGCTGACCTGGCGCTCGATTATCACACGCCCGACTTGTCGGCCGCGGTGAAGGCGTTCGCGCCCGCCGGGGTGAATGTCTGGTGGGAGACGGCGCGCGAGCCGGATTTCGATCGCACGGTGGCACTGCTCGCGCCGCGCGGCCGCATGGTGCTGATGGCGGGGCGCGACGCCCGCCCGCCATTCCCGGTCGGGCCGTTCTACGTGAAGGACTGCTCGCTCCTGGGCTTTGCCATGTTCAACGCCAGCGCGGAGGAAATTCGCGCCGCCGCGGCGGACATCAACCGCTGGCTCGCCGCCGGGACGCTGCGGGCGCGCATTGACCGCGTGCTGCCGCTCGCGCAAGCCGCCGAGGCGCATCGCCTCCAGGAAGCCAGCACCGTGGGGCGCACAGGGGAGGTGTCGGGGAAGATTGTTTTGAAACTACGGGGAGAGTGAGGAATGAAGTCCGAAGTGCGAAGTCCGAATGACGAAACGGTCCGGGCGGTCTTTGGGCTTCGGGCGTCGTCGTTCTTTCTTCATTCCCCCTTCCGCTGCTACGTTCCGCCCCGCCTATGGTCTTGGTAATAGATAACTACGATTCGTTCACGTACAACCTCGTGCAGTATCTCGGCGAGTTGGACGTGGCGATGCAGGTGTTTCGCAACGACCAACTCACGGTCGAGGCGGCCCGCGCGCTGCAACCGGAGCGGGTGCTGGTGTCGCCGGGGCCGTGCTCGCCGCGCGAGGCGGGCCTCTCGAACCAGATCATCCGCGAGTTCGGCGGGCGCGTGCCGGTATTCGGCGTCTGCCTCGGGCACCAGTGCATCGGCCATGTCTTCGGCGGCGACGTGGTGGTCAACTACCGCATGATGCACGGCAAGACTTCGCCGATTCACCACGACGGCCAGGGCTTGTTCGTGGACATGCCGAATCCCTTCGCCGCCACGCGCTACCACTCACTCGTGATCCAGCGCGACTCGCTGCCCGACTGTCTGCAAGTCACCGCCTGGACGGAGGAAGGCGAAATCATGGGCGTGCGGCACAAGGAACTCTGCATCCACGGCGTGCAATTCCACCCGGAAAGCATTCTCACCGAAAGCGGGCGGACGATCATGCGGAACTTTCTGAAGCTCCAGGTCTGAGGCAGTGCGTTGGGTTTGCGTGCCGTGCATGGTGAAAGGAAGGCCCCCAAACCGCAGCAACAGGGACAAGCGGCGAGCGGTTCCACGGTGGACGCGCTGGCAGGGGAAACAAAGCGAGTCTCCGCCGGGTGCTCTCCATTACGGGTAAAATGTCCCGTACGGGACATTTTACCCGTACTGGGAATCCGAGTCCGAGCCAAGTGCAGGGCTGAGGAGTTCGAAGGCTGACGCCGCTGTCCTACACGGCGAGCAAGCGGCCGAGGGCGTCGGCGATGCCGTGGCCCGCGGGCAGCGGGCTGACGTAGCCGCCGTGGGTAAGGACGGTTTTCACCACTTGCGGCACGGCGTTCGATGGCGCGGCGAGGTGACGGGCGAACTTGGGATCCAGCATCGGGAGATCATTCAGGTGATCGCCAGCGGCGAAGACATCGGTGGCTGCGATGCCGAGCTGACGGCAAATTTCTGCCAGCGCAGTGCCTTTGTTGTAACCGGCGCGGCTGAAGCGCATATAGACGTCGTTGCGCACGAGCACGAGGTCGGGCAGATCGCGGGTGAACTCCTCCACGTAAGCCACGATTCGGTCGGCATCGGCGTTGTTGCGGGCGATGAGGCAGAAGGGCGAGAAGGGATCCTCGTAGAGCGTGGCGTCGAAGCGGTCGTTGACCCAGGCGTTCATTTCCGCGAGGCGTGGGCGAAGGGTGGCAAAGGTCTCGGCGTGATCGCGGGCGCAGGCGCCATTCCACGCTTCGTCGCTGACGTAGCGATGCTCGCGGTGCGCGTAAATCTCCCGCTCGACGAGCACGAGGTAGTCGGGCTGCACGGTGAGTTTCGCGCGGGCCATGGCTTCCTGGAGGCTGGACATGTCGCGCCCCGTGTTGATGACCCACTTGATGCCCTGCGCCTGGGCGGTGCGGAGCAAGTCCTGCAAGTGCCAGGGTACGGGCGGGTCTTCAAACTCGGCAAACAAAGTGCCGTCAAAGTCGGTGCTCAGGAGCAAGAGGTTCATAGCGGAGGGAAGATGAAATACTACCGGTTCCGAGCGGCATCCCCAGGGCAAATACCGCGCAGATTCGGAGACGACCGCAGATAAGAGGTAAAATGCATCCCCGGTTTAGGCGCTTGAAAAACTCCGTAGCCGTGGACGTGAGTCCGCGCTTACTGCACGGATTTGCGCCGACTGAAGTCGGCGACTACGCGGCTTTGAAACCATCTGCGGTCGTCTCCGAATCTGCGGGGCAACGGCTTGGGTTCGCCAACAACTCAACCGGCGTGCGCCCGCTTGGGCCGGAGCAGGATGGCCTTCTTGTCCGTGCCTTCCACCTCGACGCTTTGCGTCTCGACGTCGGGATCGTCGCGCAAGGTCTGGTGGACCAGTCGGCGCTCGAAGGAGTTCATCGGCTCCAATTCCATGATGTCGCCATAACGGCGGACTTTTTCCGCCGCTTCCTTGGCCAGTTTGATCAGGGCATCGTGGGCCGCGGTGCGGTAGCCGCCGACATCCACGGTGATTTTGGGCGTGGCCGGATCCTGCGCGTGGCAGAGGCGGTTGACGACGTATTGCAAGTCGCCGAGCGTGCGGCCCTGGCGGCCGATGAGGCGGCCGGGGTCGTCGGTCTTGATGTCGAGCAGCAGGCCGTCGTCGAACGGGCGTTCGTCCACGGTGGCCGGGAAGCCCAGCAATTCGAGGGTTTTTTCGAGGGTGGCTTTAGGTGCAGCAGGCATGGCGGGGGTGGGGGTCAAGGGCGAAGGGATAAGCGCTCAGCGCGCGGGCTTTTTCTTCGTGGGCGCGAGGCTCTTGGAGGAAACCACGGGGGCAGCGGACGCGAGAGCGGTGCTCTTGGTCAACTTCATTTGGAGGATGCTGAGCAGGTTCTGGATGGTCCAATAAAGCGTCAGGCCGGCGGAGAAATTGTAGAGGATGAAGAGGAACATCAGCGGCATGTACTTCATCATCTTCTGCTGCATGGGATCCATGCCGGGGGAAGCCGGCGTGAGCCGGGCCTGCCAGAGCATCGTGGCGCCCATGAGCAGCGGCAGGAGATTGAACGGCAAATCCAGGGTGGCGGGCAGGACGCGGAAAAGCGTGTCCGGTCGCGACAAGTCGGCAACCCAGAGGAAGCTCTCGCCGCGCAGTTCGATGGCACTCTGGATCATGCGGTAGAAGCCGAAGAAGATCGGGAGTTGGATGAGCATGGGGAGGCAGCCGCCGAGCGGGCTGACCTTGTTCTCCCGCATGAACTCCATGGTCTTCTTGTTCATCTTGGCGGGGTCTTCTTTGTACTTCTCCTGGATCGCCTTCATCTGCGGCTGGAGCGCCTGCATGCGCTTCATGGAGCGGGTGCTGATCTGGGTGAGCGGCCAGAAGAGGCCCTTGATGATGATGGTGATGAGAATGATGGCCCAGCCGTAACCAAGGTGGAGAAAATCATGCACGCCGTTCATCGAGATGAGCAGCAGCTTGGCGAAGAAGCCGAAAAAGCCGCCGTAGCCCATGATGAGGTCCACGCTGTTGCCGAGCCGCTCGCTCACGCGAGTGAGGGTGCGGTACTCTTTTGGCCCGACGTAGAGGGCGATGTCCTGCTGCGTGCCCTGGCCGGGCGCCAGCGCCACACGGGGGAAGACCAGCGCGGTCTGGAAGGCGCGGAGATTGGGCGACTTGGCCTGGCCGTGCTGCGGCCAGTCCGCGGGGTGGGGGACGGCGAGTTCACGGCAATCCACATCGAACGCGGGCGATTTGGGCATCGCAATCGAGGTGAAGAACTGGTTGTGCGCCGCCGCCCAGACGATGTTGGTGACGCCGGCGTGATATTCAAAACGAGGCTGCTTGGCCCCCATGCCGACGCAACTTAGGAACGACGCGTTGTCGAACCAGCCCTGGTTGATGTCCTTGGTGCTCTTGCCGTCGTACCACATCAGCCCCAGCGTCAGGCCGGTCTCGTCGGAGTTCAGCGCCGTGGCGGTGCCGGTGATCCATCCCTGAGGCGGCAACGTCAGCGCGGCGTCCGAGGCGTTGGTGACGCGGACGGAGGCGAGCACGAGGTAATTCGTGGTCGGCTCAAACTCCTTGACCACCACCAAGCCATTGGTCAACGCCTTCTCTGCGCGCACGCCGGTGGTGGTGCGGGTGAGTCGGAACGCGCCGTCGCCGTCGAACAGCGCGCCGTCGAGCGAGGCGAGGATCGGGGCGCGGGCGTGGTCATTGAGGGTGGCAAAATTCGTCGCGCTGACCGCTTGCTTCTTGCTCTGGACAGTCTCCGGGAACTTGAAGAGCTGAACCTCCTTCAACCCGCCGCCGTGCGAGGTGAAGACATACCGCGCCAGGCTAGTGGTGAGCGTGATGGTCTCCTCCGGCGTGGCGGGCGGGGCGGGCGGCACGTAGGGCAGGGGCGCGGCGGCGCGCAATTCCGCCGGCTGATTGGTGAGCGGTGCGCTGGGCGAACCCGTCGCGTTGGTGGCGTTGGCGACCCGGGTTGGGAGGCTGTTCGTGATGCCCGGCGGCAGGAGCACCGGCGGCCAGATTTTTTGCGTGAGCGGCTGCCAGGCCAGCATCAACAGGATGCAGGCGGCGAGAATGATGATCGTTTTTCGATCCATGAAAGAGGGGGTTAGCGGGGGAATGACGAATGACGAATGACGAATGACGAATGAAGTCCCAAGTGCGAATGGGGATGGGTTCCGTCGCGGGCAGCGGCGGGGGGAGTCAAACGCAGAGACGCAGAGCACGCAACGGGACGCAGTGGCACAGGCCTCTCTGCCTGGGTGGTCCTGCTCGCAACGAATCGCACAGGCAAAGATGCCCGTGCCACTACGACCTCGTCGCGACTCCGCTGCTCTGCATCCCTCTGCGTCCTTTGCGTCTCTGCGTTTAACTCATCCGCCTGGCCTCTCGGGCTTCGCACTTCGGACTTCGCCATTGCGGCAGGCCACTTTTCCGGCACCGGATCACAACCGCAGCCGCCGTACGGGTGACAGGAACAAATGCGCTTCAAGGCCAGCCAACCACCACGCGCGGCTCCGTGCCGGCGGACGGCTTCCAGCGCGTAGTTCGAGCAGGTTGGCTCGTAGCGGCAGCGACCCAGCGGGCCGAAGAGGGCGCTCTTCGCCGGCGACAACGCCCAGCGATAACACTGGATGAGGGCGATCAGGACGAGCCGGGGCAGATTCACGCGGAGGCGGACTTCAACAGCCGATTGCGGGCGAGGCCGGCCAGCAAATCCTTTTCCACCTCGGCGCGGACGCGGCCCACAATGGAATTGCGGGCGACGAGCACGAGTTCGATAGGCTGGGCCAGTTCATGTTGGTGCAGGCGAAAAGACTCCTTGAGCAGCCGCCGGGCGCGATTGCGCACCACCGCCCCGCCCAGCCGGCGCGAGACGATGACGCCCAACTGCGACGGGGCACCGGGCGCCGCCGGCAGCCAGTTGGCGACCATGCAACCCCACGCCACCCGCCGGCCCGTGGCCTTGAGGCGCACAAAATGCCCGCCGCGCGTGATGCGGGCGCGGCGCGGCAGGTCGAACCGGCGGCGGGGCGGGGCGGCGTCCATGCGCCTCAGACGGGCGTCAGGCGCTTGCGGCCTTCGCGCCGGCGGTTGGCGAGGGTGGCGCGGCCGCTCTTGCTCGAGTTGCGCGCGAGGAAACCGTGTTGCCGCACGCGGCGGCGCTTGGAAGGTTGATACTGGCGTTTCATGTCGTTGATCGTTATGCCCCGTGATGAAAAGCCCCTCCGCCGACAATCGGCGAGGGGGCGGCTTGGGACTTGAAGCGCGGCAGGGTAGCCATGAACCGGGGAGAGTCAAGCAACGCACCACGACAACCAGCAGTTCTCATTTTGGCCCTGGGTCGCGCCCAGCACCGGCTAAAGCCGGGACTCCCAACGGCTTTCGGCAGCGGAGAGCGGGGTTGGGAGTCCCGCCTTTAGGCGGTCGGGGTCAAACTGAGAACTGCTGCACGACAGCAATGCACCGGAACCGCACCTTGCGCGGCGGATTCGCGTTTGCCAGCGCCGGGGTGGATCGCCACTTTCCTCGGCCTGAACGCTTCCCAACGTCGTCCCAAATGAAGGCTTTCCGCGCCATTGCGGCCATGTCGCTGAACCGCGTGATTGGCCGCGGCAATCAAATCCCCTGGCACCTGCCGGAGGACTTCAAGTGGTTCAAGCAGACCACGATGGGCCAAGTGCTGGTGATGGGGCGTAAGACGTTCGAGTCCATCGGTCGTCCGCTGCCGGGACGGGAGACGGTGGTGCTCAGCCGGGGCGGGTTCGCGGCACCCGGCGTGCGCGTGGTGGCCGGACTGGAAGGGTTGCCGCCGGAGGCAGACACGCGGGAGTGGTTCATCTGCGGCGGGGCGGAAGTCTATCGCCAGGCGCTGCCGTGGTGCTCAGACCTGCTGCTGACGCTGGTGAAGCGCGTGGTGCCGGACGGGGAGGCCTTTTTCCCGCCGTTTGAAGCCGACTTTGAGCTGGCGGCCACGCTGCGCGACACGCCGGAGTTCAGCATCCTGCACTACCGCTGCCCGCGTCGTTCCGAACAGCACGGATGGCGCCGGCTCCAACATGACGGCGTGGGAGTCGGACAGTAACGCCGACTTGGATTGGTTGGCCGAGCGCGGCTGGTGGGGAGCAGGCCCCAACCGTGGAACCGTACTATCACCGGAGCCCTCGGCGCCCTCGCATCGGACTCTTGGCGCGCCGCGGGAGGAGCCGGAGAAGATCCCGCTGACGTTGGGCTTCGCTCGCTTGTTTGAGCGGCTGCGCCCTACGCCCGCAACCTTTCAATTACGCCCGGCAGCGAGCGCGCCAGTTCTTCCGCGGCGCGCTGGCAGTTCGACTGGAGCCGCAGCAGCGCAGGGATGCGGCCCGGTGAGCGCGCGATGGCGGCGAGGAGTTTGCCGAAGTTCAGGCTTTGGTCCGGGTTGGCGAGCGCGTTGAAATCCAGCGGCATGTCCTGGCCCGCGGTGTCTGAGATCGCGCGCACCGTGGCGCAGGGGAGGCCGGCTTCGCGGCACACGGATTGGATGGTGCCGGACTCCATTTCCACAGCGTCCGCACCGGTGGTTTCCCGCAGGGTCCGCTTCTCCGTTGCGGTGACCACCACCCGCGGTGTCTGCAAGAATACTGCCGGACGCGCGCCCGCTTGCGCCAGCGCCGCGCCCAGTGCCGCGTCGTCGGTGGCGAAGATTACGTGGCCGATCTCGAACTCTGGATTCAGCCCGCCCGCGAAGCCGCAGGCGAAGACGCGCGCCGGCCGGGTGGGTGCCGCGAGGGCGGCGCGCATGGCCCGCTCCGCGTTGCGCGCGCCGATGCCGATGAGCTGGATGGCCACGTCGGGCCGTCCCGCGAGGCGCTGGCGCAGCGGCGCGGCTTCCTCTTTTAACGGGATGAGGATGAGCGTGGCCGGGGTCACTTGATGCCCGCCAGGCGTTCTTTCCAAATCCGGTAAAGGGCCACCGTGGCGTGGACGTCGCGCAGGCAGTACTCGGCGATTTCCCGGTACCGCCCTTCGGCGATGAACTGGGTAACCTCCATGCCAGTGACGCCGTGGCCCTTGGGTGACTCAATGCCAAAGGCCTTGCAGTAGAAATCCAGGTTGAAGCGCCGCGCCGCGCCCTCGCGCCCGCTGACGCCGTAGAAGGTCAGTTGCTCGGCCAGGTCGCAGTGCGGCTCCACGGCATAGCGGTAGCCGAGCCAGTTCTTCTTCGAGATCGGCACGCCCAGCACCGCCGAGCGGAGGTAGAGGAAGGGCACGTCGAAGCCGCGGCCATTGAACGTGGCGATGCTGTCGTAGTGGCGGGCCACATCCCAGAAGGCGGTAAGCAGTTCCACCTCGTCCGCGTAGGGCGCAAATTTGACCGGCCCGGCCTCCTCGGCGTCCGGCTCGTAGTCCTCCGCCGTGAAGAGCACCTGGCCGCGCAGCGAATCGGCGTTGAGCATGGCGATGCACACGACCTGCGCGGTGAGCGGCCAGAGACTGAACTGGCGCTGAATCTCGGCGTGCTTCAGCGTGCGCGCGGCGTCGTCGGGCTGCCGGGCGGCTTCGCGGAAAAGGTATTCCTGCTGCGCCTCGTCGAATTGCTCGACCGGCAGCGCGGAGGTTTCGATATCAAATACGAGTGTGGCCATGCGCTTTCAACTAATCCGCCGCCGCGCCGCTGGCGAGCCTTTTCCGTGTTGAGCCGCAAGCAGCGCTTTCAACCCGCACTCGAAGTTGGGGAGCACGCCGGCCCTCGGGCGTGGCTGGACGCGCCCTCGCGGCCAGCCTGCGGCACGCGCGCGGGGTGAGCAGGTGTGGGAAAATTCCCGGCGTCCGAAGTTTTCCGCGGGGGCGCGGAAAACTGCGCCCGGGGCGGGCGCGCTCCCCATTCCGCTTCGGCGTTCGGGTTCAAAACCTGGCGGGAGCCGCCGCCGCGCTGCGATTTTGTTGAAGACTTAGCCCACCCAGGAACTTGGTAGGGCGGAGCTGCTGCTCCGCCTCGGCACGGCGGCGGCGGCGCGGCAGCGCCGCCCTACCTGGCGGGAAGTTCCTGGCTGCGAGGCCCGCCGCTGGCGGCAGCGGATTGGCTCAGCACTCGGTGCCGAAGTCGCGCGCAAAGGCATCGGCGATGCGCTGGCCCCAGTCGCCAACCGTTTCGAGGCG
>Ga0105046_10003500_pt1 | contig 24897 bp, 19 predicted proteins | sample MAT03_FD_78385 | JGI IMG/M metagenome (GOLD analysis project Ga0105046, IMG submission 78385) | Freshwater microbial communities from Lake Fryxell liftoff mats and glacier meltwater in Antarctica - MAT-03 (megahit assembly) | ecosystem: Environmental > Aquatic > Freshwater > Ice > Liftoff...
GCTGTAAGCGAAGGCCGAGCGCGGCCAGATGCGATCGCGCTTTTCGGAGAGACCGCGCGGCAGCTTGGGCAAGACCGGTGCGGCACGCCCGCTGAGCACGAACTCGGGGGGCGCGTTCGGAGTTTTGCGCGCCGAAAATACGTCGGCGAGGTGGCGCTCGAAGCTCAATTCCCATGCCTTTTGTAGTGCTCGATCAGGCAGGGCCGCATAACGACGCGTCATCTCGTGGACAGCGGCGTAGTGGTGCGGCCATGGCGTGTCGACCCGTGGACGGTAGCGATAGAGCTGCGCGAGCTCGCGGTCGTCCGGATCGGTCGTCGCCTGCTCGCCGTCGACGCAGACCCAACCGCGCGGCTCGATGGCGATCCATTTCTTGCTGCAGCCAAGGCCGGCCTGGCCACGCAGCTCGCGAATTTGTACCGAGCCGCCAAACCACAAGAAGCCAAGCCACTGCGTGTCGCTCGTCGGTCCGCTCCGGATCCAGACGTTCCGACTCTTGGCGTAAACGCGCGGGACGTCGCGCGGCACGATGTCGGTTTCGGTTGCGACCTCCGCCGCTGGTGCCGGAGCTTGGGCAACGGATGGCGGCGCCGGGGCGGTCACGAGAGCGGGGGGTGCATGCGGCTTTTCTGATGCGGCCTGCTGGTCGCAGCCGCTCGTCCAGGCGAGTAGCAGAGCCAAGAGGCAGAACGATGTCGAAGGCATGGAAAACAAGGGCTTTCAGCTTTCGCGCAGCGATCCCAGTTCGAGCGCGACTTCTTCGGTTCGACCGCCAAGCGTCACGTAGAGGCGTCCCTCGTTCCGCAAGATCTCGAAGCTGGTGTTGCGCGTCATCAACGGCTCCAGCCGGTCCAAGAATGCCGGCTCGAGCGCGTAGAACTCGATGCTCTCCAGTTTGTGGACGGAGCGCGAGTTGGCTTCTTTGCGGACAAGGCCCGGTTCCGTGTGGGTAAAGAGCACGACGCGAGGAGCGGCCTTGGATGCCTTGTGCAGGCGCTCTGCCGACGGCGCACCGATCTCGATCCAGACTTCGAGTGCGCCCGTGCGGTCTCGCACCGAAAGAGGGGCCTCTTCGCTTGCCGAAAGACCGCCCTTGCTGAAAGCGATACCTTCTTCGAAGAGCAACGCGTAAGCCAAGGTGCGCGTCATCATGTAGCGAAAGCTCTCGGAGGGGTGGCGCGCCACCCTCAGGTCGATCTCCGTGTAGACGCCGCGTTCGACGTCCGAGAGCGAGATCTGAAAGTGGTACATGGTGGCGGACAGGGCCATCATTTCCTCCGGGTTGCGGTCTTTTTGGCAGACGCTGCTGCTCGGCGCTGCGGGGCCGGGGCGTCCTCGATGCTCGATTTCGCTCGAGAGGGCGCGGGCCTTACCTTTGCTTTTGCGTGCTTGGCATCGAGCAAGCGTTTCAAATAGCCACCGGTGGACGACTTCGGCTCGCGCGCCACGCTCTCGGGGGTGCCCTGAGCCACGATGTGGCCACCGTCGGGGCCGCCCTCGGGTCCAAGATCGATGATCCAATCGGCCGTCTTGATGACGTCCAAATTGTGCTCGATCACGACGACACTGTTACCGGCGTCGACCAAGCGATGAAGCACTTCGAGCAGCTTGTGCACATCGGCGAAATGCAAACCGGTCGTCGGTTCATCCAGGATGTAGAGCGTGTCGCCGGTGGCTCGCTTGGACAATTCACGGGCCAGCTTGATGCGCTGAGCTTCGCCACCCGAAAGCGTAGGAGACGGTTGCCCCAGGTGCAGGTAGCCGACGCCAACTTCTTCGAGCAGCGCGAGCGGCTCGGCGATGCTGCGGTGGGCCTCGAAGATCTCGCGGGCCTCGCTGATGGTCAATGCGAGAATTTCGGCGATGTTCTTGCCACGGTAGCGCACCTCCAGCGTGGCCTCGTTGAAGCGCTTGCCCTTGCAGTCGTCGCAGATGACGTACACATCGGCCAAAAAATGCATCTCGACCTTGCGTACGCCGTCGCCTTCGCAGGCTTCGCAGCGGCCGCCGGCCACGTTGAAGGAGAAGCGCCCGGGCGTGTAGCCGCGTGCCTTGGCGTCCGGGATTTCGGCGAACAGCCGGCGGACTTCGTCGAACACCTTGATGTACGTGGCGGGGTTGCTGCGCGGCGTTCGGCCGATGGGCTTCTGGTCGATGTCGATGACCTTGTTCAACGCGTCGAGCCCGTCGATGCCAGCGTGGGCCCCGACTGGCTCGGCGCTGTCGTGGAGCTTTTTTGCCAAAGCCGGAAAGACGATGTCGTTGATCAGCGTGCTCTTGCCTGCGCCGGAGACTCCCGTCACTGCCGTCATGACGCCGAGCGGGATGTCCACGGTTACGTTCTTCAAGTTGTTCTCGCGTGCGCCGCGCACGGTGATCTTGCCGCGCGATTTCCGGCGCTCGCCTGGCACGGCAATGAACTTTCGGCCCGAAATGTAGGCTCCCGTCGTACTCTGGCTGGACTTGGCCAAAGCCGCTGGCGTACCGGCGAACACGACCTGCCCGCCGTGCGCGCCGGCGCCGGGGCCGAAATCGATCACGTGATCGGCAGCCGCAATCGTATCTTCATCGTGCTCCACGACGACCACCGTGTTGCCGATATCGCGCATGCGAATCAGCGTCTTGATCAGTCGGTCGTTGTCGCGTTGGTGCAAGCCAATGCTCGGCTCGTCAAGCACGTAGATGACGCCCGTCAGTTCCGAACCGACCTGGCTGGCCAAACGGATGCGTTGGGACTCACCGCCGGACAGACTGGGTCCCGGACGATCGAGCGACAAGTAGCTGAGCCCGACGCGGTCGAGGAAACCGAGTCGGCTCTGCACTTCTTTCAAAACCTCGCTGGCGATCATGGCGTCGCTGCCGGTCAGGCCAAGCTGGTCGAAGAAGGCGCGGGCATCGCGGACGGTCAATGCACCGAGTTCGACGAGCGAACGTTTGGCGATTTTGACGGCCGCACTTTCCGGTCGCAGGCGCGAACCGTCGCACGTCGGGCAGCGCGCACTACCCATGAATTTGGCGTAAAACTTGCGAGCGTTCTCGCTTTTGCTCTCACTCAGGCGCCGCATCATGCGTGGCACCAGGCCTTCCCAGCGCACATGCAGCGTGCCGCCGCCGCTCTGCGCCTGCCACTTCACGGTGTAGCGCTTCTCGCCCGTGCCGTAGAGAACTGCGTCCTTGTGGGTCTTGGAGAGTTTCGACCACGGTTTGTCGAGCTGGATCTTGAGTTGCTTGAGGATCTGGAGGCGTGTGCCGTTGCCCCAGCCGCTGTCCTTGGCCGAGATCTCTTCACCCCACGGCGCGATCGCACCTTCGTCGATGGTGAGCGATCCGTCGGGCACGATTAGCTCTGGGTCCATGGCGACGCGGGTGCCGAGACCCGAGCAATCGGGACACATGCCCTGCGGGTTGTTGAACGAGAAGCTCTGGGGCGAGAGCTCGGGATAGGAGCGCCCGCAACAAGCGGAGTTACGCGAATAGATGGTGTCGGTGCGGCCGGGGACGTGCGCGGTCAACTCGCCGTTGCCTGCGGCGAGTGCTTTCTCGACCGATTCGGTGATGCGCGTCGCGCTCGCTTGGCCGATGACGATGCGGTCGACCACTGCATCCACGTTGTGCTTCTTCTTCTTGTCGAGCGCCTCTAAACCTTCGATTTCGACGATTTCTCCGTCGATTCGCAGGCGGACCCAGCCTTTACGCCGCGCATCCTCGAGCAATTCCCGGTGCTCGCCCTTACGATTGACGAGCAGCGGCGCCAGCAGCACGACGCGCGTGCCTGACTTCTCGTCGGCAATCAAGCCGGCGATTTTCTGGGCGCTCTGCCCTTTGACCGGCTTGTGGCAGGTGATGCAGTGCTGCACGCCGACGCGCGCGTACAGAACGCGCAGGTAGTCGGCGATTTCGGTGATCGTGCCCACCGTGGAGCGCGGATTCGAGCCGGCGGTCTTTTGCTCGATCGAAATCGTCGGAGACAGTCCGCGCATCGAGTCGAACTTCGGCTTGTCGAGCCTGCCCAGGAACTGGCGCGCGTAGGCCGAGAGCGATTCGACGTAGCGCCGCTGACCCTCGGCATAGAGGGTGTCGAAGGCCAACGAGGACTTGCCGGAGCCCGAGACACCGGTGAGTACGACCAACTTCTTCTTGGGGATGCGAACATCCACCGATTTCAGATTGTGCTCGCGTGCTCCCGTGATCTGGATGTGATCGAGCTCCATGGGCGTTCCCTGGCACAGGCCATCGGCCGGGTCGAGTAGGCTGGATTCGCGGCGGGAGAGTGCGGTAGAGGTCGGGATGGTGTTGGGTTCGCCGAATAACGTAGCGCCCCTGGACGAAGCCGAGCTGCTCGAGCGGGCGGCGGGTTTGGCGGGACGTAACCTGGGTGAACTCGGCGCAGCGACAGGCCGCGAGGTGCCGCCGGATCTGCGCCGCGCCAAAGGCTGGGTCGGGCAGCTGATGGAGTCGCTGCTCGGAGCCACCGCGGCGTCACGCGCCGAACCCGATTTTCCCCAGCTGGGCATCGAGCTGAAAACCTTGCCGGTCGACGTCCGTGGCAAGCCACTCGAGAGCACGTTCGTCTGCACCATCGAGCTGCCGGAAATGAGTCGGGCCGAGTGGGCGACGAGTCGCCTACAGAAGAAGCTGGCGCGCGTACTGTGGGTGCCGGTCGAAGGCACTCGCTCGCTGGCCGTGGCGCAGCGTCGCGTGGGCACCCCGTTTCTGTGGCAGCCCGACGTCGACGAGGCGCGCCTGTTACGCCAAGACTGGGAGGAACTGAGCTCGCTGATCGCGCGCGGTCGAACGTCGGAGCTCACGGCCCACCTCGGTCAAGTCTTGCAAGTACGCCCCAAAGCGGCGCGGGGCGCGTCGCGTCGGCGCACTCTCGACGAAGAGGGCGCGCTCTACCACGAGCAACCCAAGGGATTTTACCTGCGTGCGACGTTCACGGCTGCGCTGCTTGCCCGTCGCCTCATTCTGCCTCGGCCGCTCTAGCCTCCGTCCGTTCGGGCAGCGCGGGCAACGGGGGCGGAGGGGGCGGCGTTTCTTCGCTGGACGGTGGGTGCGTCGCCGCCGAATCATCGAGCGCGGGCAGCGACGCCGCTGCGGATGCGGCCGGTGGTGCTTCCGGTGGTGCTTCCGGTGACGCTGCCGCTGCTGCCGCTGGCACTGGCGCTGCTGGCGCTTGCGGTGACGCTGCCGGCATCACGGCGGGCGCCGCCTTGCGCTCGGCGATGGCTGCCTTGCGCTCGGCGATGGCTCTGGCGTCGGCCTGCGCGCGTGCGAGTGTCAGGGCAAGCGCGGTAGCCGGCCCGCGGCGCACGGCGATGTGCAGGTGGTCGTGGTGGTCCGCGTCGTAGTCCGGGGTCAGCAGTTCCTCGAAGGCGTGGCTTTCGCGCAAGGCGCAGGCGAGGCGATTGATGGCGGGCGCGTCCGGCGTGCATTCGGCGCGTCGCAAGAAGTCGTGGCTGACCGAAAATTGTTGGCCGGCGAGGACGACCTCGTGCACGTCCAGGGCCAAGCCGTGGGCATGGTGGCTGAGGCGGCCCCCGCGCGTGGTGCGAAAGACGTACGCGCCGGAAAAGCGCGCTCGGGTCAGCTGGTGCGCCTCGAACAGCGGGCCGAGCTTTCGCAAAGTCAGAGCCAGCCGACAGTCCATGCGAATCGGCCCGCCGCCGTTCACCCAGAACATGACGGGGCCGATGGGCCCACGGATCTCGACAGGCGTTTCGACGCCGCGCAGTTCGCCCAGGGGACGAAAAGGCACGGCCCACTTTTCGAGCTTCGCGAGGCATTCGGAGCTGCCGAGATCAGTGGGTCTCGGCTCGGCGAGCACGGCTTTGGCACGCGAAGCAGTTGGTTCGTTCGGCGGCGACGGAGCGCCAACTCGTCCGGCGCTTGGGGTCGACCGAGCGGTGACGCGCGCCCGCGGCCAATCGATCGTTCGAATCGGCCCTCTGGCGCCGCCGCAGCCGAGCAGCAGCAGGCCTAGCCCGAAGACCCCGGACTTCTTCCTCTGCAAGAAACCGAACATCCCACCAGTTTCCGACAGGAAAGGGGCGTGGGGAAAGATTTTCGCCCGTCAGCGCGGCTCGTGCCACTCGCCGTGCGTCATTTCACGCAGAACCTGGGTTGCATAACTGCCAGCGGGCAACCCGAAAGTGAGTTCGAGGCTGTCCTCGGTCAAGGAGCGCACCACCAAGTCGGTCGGTTTGAGGAACAGATCGCGGCGCGCTCCCGGCGCGTTCTTGCCGAGCTGCTCGAGCGCGCCTTCGTCGAGCCCGAAATCCCGTACGATCAGGGCTTCGAGTTCGCCGGCCAGCGCCTCGGCCTGGACCGTCTTGGGGCCGATCATCGGTCCGGTGAGGTGGATGTCACCGCTCTCGAGCCGCGGGAGTTCCTTCTCTGCATTCTCGACGACGAAGCAACGCGATGAGCCGTCGAGGCGCACGACTTCGCCCGGCAGCAGCGGCTCCGGACGGGCCAAGCGCGCAGCCACGTAGCGGTTGAAGATCTCCGATTGCACGACGCTGGGCAGCATCTTGTCGTCGAAGCGCGAACGCGGACCGCGCCTGTCGCCGCGCCGGGCGCCGGTCTCGCCCTCAGGCAGTTCAGCTCGATTTTGCATGCTTTGCAGCCAAGCCAAGCCAGCGTCCAGATTGCTGCCGCCTCGTCCGAAACGTTGCGGCCCGAAGTAGTTGGGAATTCCTGGATCGCGCAGGCGTGCCGCGATGGCCTCCGCCCTTTCGAGGCCACCTGCCGTCACCCCTTCGAGCGTCAGGATGAAGCGATTACCGTTCAAGTGGCCCGTGCGCAGCTTGTTCTTGTGACGGCTCGACTCGAGCACCACGATGTCGGGACCGAGTTCCCACTCGGCCACGGGCTTGCTGCGGAGCGGCAAACTGAACCACTGCCGGGTGACCGCTTTGCGGTCCTTGAGTCCCGCGTAGCCGACGTCGCGTTGCTGGACGCCGGCCACTTGAGCGATGCGGCGTGCGACGTCGACCGTATTCTGCAGAGTCTTCTGCACGAACACGTAGACGTGGTCGCCTTCACCCGAGGGCAGGTACGCCGGGATTTCTTCCACGACGAAATGCGCGGGTAGTGGGCCTAGGCTACCGCCGACCGGAGGAAGCGATGCGGTGCTGAGCGGAGGCTGAAATGGCTGCATGCGTTCAATCTCTATCGGGGAGGCCGGGCGCGTCGGCGACGTCGAGGTCACCCTCGGACTCGACCTCGATGTCGTCGTCAGCGACGTTGTAGCTGGGCGGGGGCTCCTCGTCCCAACCGGAAGACTCACTCTCGGCGCCTTCGCCGGCGCGGAAGCCTCGCTCGTGTCTCGGGATTTCGATGGCCGGACTGAGCAGCACGGGATTGACCTCGATGCCCGACGTTTCTTCGAGCGCGATGGTGGGCGGCTCGACTTCGTCCTCCCAGCTCTCGATGGCTTCGAGGAACTCGTCGGTCGCGAGCTCCGGTCCAAAATCGAGCATGCCCGCGCTCGGGGGGTCGTCGCCGTAGTCCGCTAGCTCGTGGAGCGCCGTGACCGGCCGCGACGACTGCGGGGCGCGGTTGTACGGCCTGGTCGGTAAGTTGTCGTCGACGCCTCGTTCGTCGCAGTCGATCACGACCAGCGAGATGTTGTCTTGGCTTTCTGCAGCCAGAGCCTGGCTCAAAAGCTCAGATGCCACGACGCTCGGCGGAGCGGCCTCACGCAAAAGCCGCCAAATTTTGTCGAAATGTACGGCTGCCGCCAAGCCGTCGGTGCAGAGCAAGAAGCGGTCACCCGGAACCAAGTGCACGCTGCGAATCGACACACGGAGGTCGGTTTGCATGCCCAGCGCCCGGACGACCGAGTTGCGCGGCAAGCGCGCCAGGACTTCGTCTGGCACATCGGGGCGCCGCTCGAGCACGTCGCGGGCGATGCTGTGGTCCTCTGTCAAGGCCTCCATGCGGCCATGACGCATGCGGTAGCAACGGCTGTCGCCGACGTGAGCGATGTGCAGGTGCCCCGTGCGTGGAGCAAGCAAGAGTGCAGTCACGGTCGTCGCCATCCCCGCCCGCTCGCTCGAGCCCTGCTGGGCGTCGCGCAGGTTCTTGTGGGCCTGGTGCACGGCGCGCGAGAGGCGCCGTGCTTGTTCGGGATTGCCCAAGCGATCGTAGTCGGGGCGTTCGTGGGTGCGCCGGACCGTCGCGCCCACGTAGTTCTCGATCGTGCGGAGAGCCAAGGTCGAAGCGACGTCACCCTTGCCTTTGCCGCCGGCACCGTCCGCCACGGCAAACAGACCAAGATCGTCACGGACCAGCGTGGCATCCTCGTTGAAGGCGCGCGCCGGACCCTCGTCGCTGAGATCGTAGGCCGAAAGTACCAGGGTGGAACTCATGGAAGGCTCCCAGGATACGGACTCGAACGCGAAAGCAAAGCGCGCGCTTCGTGCCCGCCGCGCAGGCGGCGAGCACTGCTCGTTCAGAGGTTCTGGAGCAGTGCTTTTTCGACGTCGACCGTGTTCGCCGTACCGCCCAGATCGCGCGAACGCACGCCGCTCTCCAGCGCCTTTTCGACCGCGAGTTCGATGGCTTGTGCCTCGGTCTCCAGACCGAGACTGAGGCGCAAGAGCAAAGCAGCGCTGAGCACCGTGCCGAGCGGATTGGCCACGCCCTTGCCGGCGATGTCTGGTGCGGAGCCGTGGATGGGCTCGTACAGACCCATGCGGCCTTCGCCCAGCGACGCACTTGGCAGCATGCCGAGCGACCCCGTCAATACGGCGGCCTCGTCCGAAAGGATGTCGCCGAACATGTTCTCGGTCACGATCACGTCGAAGCTGCCGGGATTGGTGACCAGCCGCATCGCGCATGAATCCACCAACTGGTGTTCGAGCTCGATGCCCGGGTTTTCGCGGCCGATATCCGTGGCGATGCCGCGCCACAGGCGAGACGAAGCGAGCACATTGGCCTTGTCGACCGACGTCACCTTGCCCGGACGGCCTTCGTTGTCGCGCCGACCTCGAGCCAAACGGAAGCTCAGCTCGACAACGCGGCGAATCTCGCTACCGGTGTATTCCATCGTGTCGAAGGCATAGGCGTCGTTGCCCGTACCTTGGGGCTCGCCACGCTTGCCAAAGTAGACGCCACCCGTCAGCTCGCGCACGACCAATAGATCGACGCCTTCGACCAGCTCGCGCTTGAGCGGCGAAGAATCGAGCAGCTGCTTCGAGCCGCGTACGGGACGCAAATTGGCGTACAGGCCCAGGCCTTTGCGGATGGCGAGCAGTCCTTGCTCGGGTCGCACCTTGGCGGTTGGGTCGTCCCACTTGGGGCCACCGACGGCGCCGAGCAATACCGCGTCGGCGCTCTTGCAGGCGCTCAGTGTGGCGTCGGGCAGAGCGGTCCCGTTTGCGTCGATGGCAGCGCCACCGATCAGCTTCTCTTCGAACGAGAAGCTGTGGCCGAACTTCTGGGCCACGGCTCCGAGGAGCTTCTGGGCGACGCTGGTGATCTCCGGTCCGATTCCATCACCGGGGAGGACGACAATCTTGGCTTGCATCTGTTTTTCCGTAACTCGGTTCTAAGGGGCAGGGGGCATAACAAAGCCCCCGCTCGGGTCAATCGGGTCCAGGATCGAGCGACTCTTTCACGGCTTGCACGACGGCGGGCTTGATGCCGTCGCCGCCCTTGATCAAACCCTTGTCCAGAAGACTCCGCAGCACGGCATCGGCGATGCGCTCGGCGCGCTTCTGATCGCGATCCTGACGCGACATGACGAACTCCGTCTCGATCAGGTTGGGGAACGTGCTGAACCAGGACATCCGAAAGCCCCAGACCTTCACGTCGACGATGTCGCGCGTCTTGCTCGAGCGATTCAATTCGGCGTGCAAATCCGCGGTGTTGAGCTTGAAGTACGGGAACTTGATCTCTTGGTTGCCCACGACGTGCACGTTGCCTTCCAAGTCGACAATCTCGGCGCGGTAGTCGTTGCTCTGCTCGTAGACTCGCTGCACCGTGCCGCGATAGTGGCTGGTGCCTGCCCACTGGTAAGTGAAGAACAGAACGATCAAGGTCACCAAAAAACCGAACGTCCAAAGCAGCGCACGCTGCTTGAAAGGGCGAGATTTCTCGACGGGCGCTGTCGCCGGCACGACGGGTTGTGTTGCAGCGGTCATGGGCTTTTCTCGGCTGGCTTTGCGGGAACCGGGCTGGTTCCGGACGCCGCGATTGGTGGTTCGGTCGCTTCGTTTCCAGGGGGAAGGTAGTCGCGCAGCTTGTCGGTGAAAAGCTGGATCAACGGCTGATTGGATCGCTCGGGACGCGGGACGCCGCCACCGTAGTAGAGCGCGAAATAGTCTTCGTGATAGGCGTGGTAAGCGAAGCTCAGCTGCTTTTTCCGCGCCAGATCGAGCATGTCGCTCACCCACGCGAGGCCACCGCGGTCCTGCTCGAAACTCTTGCGGATGGTGCCGAACTCCCCCAGATAGAGCGGCACGCCTTCGCGCTTTCCCCAATCGAGGTAGGCATCGAGCTCGGCTTCGAGGTACGCCTTGCCGCGCGGCAGCACTGCCGTGTTGGCCGAGAAGAACTCGAGGCCGAGCGTGCAACGCGCCTGGGCGGAGACGACCTGGCCCTTCATGAAGCCGCGCAGCCGATAGCTTGCGCCCCGTTCGGGAATGAAGCGCAGCGGATCGGCGCCCAGGTTGGCGGGCCCGAGCGTGCCTTCCACCAGCAGCGACGTCTGATCGCCGTGGCCGTTCGCGTCGGCGACGGCGCGGCCTCGACCGTCCTGGCTCCAGAAATACCAGCCGCGTCGTGTGCTCAAGTCCCGCGTCCACAGGGCTTCGGTGCGGCCGTCGCTGCCCGTTCGTTCGAGGGTGAGCTGATCGAACCAGGCCTTGCCGGCGTTGGCGTCGCAGCCAAGCACGGGCTTGCCGACCATCCAGCGCTCGTCCTCGACTTTCAGTGCTGGCGTCGAGTACTCCGTCCAGTCGGAATCGCCCGCCGGTAGAGGCGCGCTTTGGATCTGCTTCTCGGAGCGCACCATGAACCACTCCACTTCGGCGACCGTTGGATCGGGATAGCGGCCTTCGTCGGCGGCAAAGTCGACCCAAGGCGCGCCCTGGTGCGTGAAGTGGAACGGCTTGTAGAAATGGAATTCGTAGACGACGTTGGGATCGTCGACGCGAAAGAAATTGCGCTCGCGGTCTTCGCTCCAATCCTTGCCGACGGCGTTGACGCGTTCGACGAAGATCATGTGGTGCGCGTCGACTTGCCGAACGGCCGCGATGGTACGCGTGGCCAGATCGCGCCACTGCTGCTTATTCTGCGTGGGAACCGGTTCGTTGAGCAGATCGAAGCCAGCGATGGTTGGTTCGAAGGCGTAGCGTGCGGCGATGGCTTGCCACAGCGCGATGAAGCGATCTTGCATCGCGGGATCGTTCCAGAGCGCCACGCCCTTGCCGAGAGACTGGTAACCGCCGGGAGGCGCATGCATGTTGAGCACCAGGTAGATGCCGTGCGCTTTGGCCCAAGCGACGTTGCGATCGAGCCATTCCCAACCTGCTTGTTTGTATTCGCCAGGCTTCCGATCTTCTTCGAACGTGAGGTAGTTCATGTAGAACCTCACCGAGTTCATGCCCATGTCGTTCAGACGTTCGAAGTCCTGCTCGGAATGGTGGGCAAGCGGTACGCGCACGCCCGTGTAGACTTCGTTGCCGAACGCCAGGCCGCGCAGCACCACCTGCTGTCCGCGACCGTCCTGAATGCTCGTACCGACGACGCGCAACATGTCCACCGGCGCCGGCAATGGCGGAACGATCACGACTGGACCGATTTGCTCGCCGCACGAGGTCGCGACTACGAGCAGGACGGCGGACAAACAGAGCAGCGCATTCTGGGCATTCATCGAGCGCGAGTCTAGCCGAGCCCCGCCGAGGTCGCGCGAGCCGGGCGCAGAAGACGCGGAAAATTCAGGCCCATTCGGCGCGAGTGGTCTTTTGCGGCGAGGGGGCGCAGGAGTGAACATTCATGTCTCAGAATCCCAAGAAGAAGAGTGGCTTCGATGCGGCAGAGCTCGCGCAGTTTCGCAAAATGCTGGAGGAGCAGCGCGCGGAAGTGCTAGCTCGCGTCGAGCAGCACGAGAAGCCCGCTCGTGAACCCGCCGAAGCCATGGCCGACGAGATGGATCAGGCCAGTCACGACGCCGACCAAGGCCTCACGCTGCGCATCTTGGACAAGGAGCGCAAGCTGCTGCGCGAGCTAGAGCACGCGTTGACCAAGTTCGGAGACGGTACCTTCGGTATGTGCGAGGGCACAGGCGAGCCCATCGAGCCGCGTCGGCTCCAGGCCCGGCCGTGGGCTCGCTATAGCCTCGAGTACAAAGAGTTGCTCGAGCGAGAAGAGAAGAGCTTCGCGCACTGAGTTTGATTCAATGGGTTCGCTTCACTGGGCCCGACTGAATGGGCCCGACTGAATGGGCCCGACTGAATGGGCCCGACTGAATGGGTTCGATTCACTGGGCCCGACTCAATGGGCCCTGCGTTCGCCCGAATTCATTTCGAGCATTCGGCGTAGCGCGTCGCCCAGTACAAGAACGCCGTATAGGCCTGGTCGTGGGTGGTGAACTTGTCGTTTCCGCCGTGCCCCGCCCCACCTTCGTCGACGGCGAGCGGTTTGAGTAGCAGCAGGCTCTGCTCGGGATCGTCGACATCGATGTATCCAGAGTCCACGATGGTTTGCTGCGTGAACAACGCGGCGACTTCGCACGTTCCCAGCTCGGTCGCCCAGCGCGGAGCGAGGCGGTTGCCTTCCTGCTCCTGGAAGTGACAGGGGTAGCAGCGGCCGCGCCACTCGTAGACGGTGCCACGGAACAGCCTTTCGAGCGTCTCGCGTTCGCAGTCGCCCGGATCGTTCTCGGGCACGAACGGACTGGGCAGGGTGGCGTCCGCGTCGCAGCGCGGTGTGTCGCGATCGGGGCAGGCAACGTCGGCGCAGGCGCCGCAGGCGGCCTCATGCTCGATCCACTCGAGGAACCCCTGGCGCTCTTCGTCGATGACTTGCTGGGTGACAAGCTCGCTGTCTGGCTCGGCTCGTTCGATCCAGGAGAGCAAGACGCTGCTTTCCGGGCTTTTCAAGTTGACCAGGCCCTGCGCCTGGAGACACGCCATCGATTCGCACACGTCGGGACGTAGAAAGCTCTCCAGATCCATCGAGCCGCCAGCGTGGCATTGGGCGCACACGTTGGGATGATCGGTATGGAGCAGCGGGGCGACGCGCTTTTCGTACAGGGCGCCAGGAGATTCCTCGCACGACGGAGCGCTCTTGCCGTCGCAGCCTGGAAGGCCGAGCAGCACGACGCCTAGGCCGAGCCCCAGTGGCAGCGCGACGCCGCCCCAGGCCCAGCGCCTACGGAGTTCGCCCGATTCCATATTCTATCGAGTCCACGAGCGCCTGCATCGATGCCTCGATGATGTTTGCCGAAGCACCCACCGTGCTCCACGCGCCGCGCTCGTCGCTGGTGTCGATCAACACGCGCGTGATGGCGGCAGTACCCGAGCGACCGTCGAGGATGCGAACCTTGAAGTCGGCGAGATGCAGCCCGGCCACCGCCGGGTATTTTGGCAAGAGGCCTTTGCGCAGGGCCGAGTCGAGCGCGCCGACGGGACCGTCGCCGTCGCCGGCCGTATGGACCACTTCGCCCGCGATATCGAGGCGTACGGTGGCTTCGACGAACTCGATGCCTTTGCGTTGGCCCACCATGACTTGGTAGTCGACGACCGAGAACGGCGGCGCGTAGCCTGGCTTCTTGCGCGTGAGCAAAAGCGAAACCGAGGCCTCTGCACCCTCGAACGACACGCCGCGCGCCTCGGCGTCCTTGATCGCTACCAGCGCAACGACGTCTGCACCCTCGCCCACGTCGAGGCCCATTTCTTCAGCCTTGCTGAGCACGTTGGCGCGCCCGGAGAGTTCGCTGACCACCACGCGCATCTCGTTACCGACCAGAGCCGGATCGACGTGCTGGTAGGCGTCGACGTGTCTACGCATCGCGGCGACGTGCATGCCCCCTTTGTGCGCGAAGGCCGAGCGCCCCACGTAGGCCATGCCTTTGTGCGGCGACAGATTGGTGACCTCGGCGGCGAAGCGCGAGACTTCGCTGACCTCGCGCAGTTGGCCGGGTGGCAGCGCCGTGAGACCCAGCTTCAACTCCAAATTGGGGATGATCACGCTGAGATTGGCGTTTCCGCAGCGCTCGCCGACTCCGTTCAGCGTGCCTTGAACGAGATTCGCGCCGGCGCGCACGGCCGCTAGACTGTTGGCGACCGCGCAGCCCGTATCATCGTGGGCGTGAATGCCGAGAGGATGATTGACTCGCGCCATGACGTCGCGCACCACCTGCTCTATCTGCCACGGCAAACCGCCGCCATTGGTCTCGCAGAGCGTCAGATTGACTGCACCGCCGCGTTTGGCGGCTTCGAGCGTCTCGATGGCGTAGCTTGGGTCGGCCTCGTAGCCGTCGAAGAAGTGCTCGGCGTCGTAGATGACGCGACGGTCGTGGCTGACCAGGAAGCGCACGCTCTCTTCGATCAGCTCCAAATTCTTGTCGAGCGAGATGCGCAGCACGTCCGTGACGTGCAGGTTCCACGTCTTGCCAAAAATCGTACACACGGGGGCTCCCGAGGCGACCAGCCCAAGCAGATTGGGATCTTCTTCGGGCAGCTTGTTGGCGCGGCGTGTCGAGCCGAAGGCGGCCAGTTGCGCCGTCTTCCACTGGCGGTCGCGGGCGCGCTCGAAGAACTCGGCGTCCTTGGGGTTGGAGCTTGGCCAACCACCTTCGATGAAAGCGACGCCGAACTGATCGAGTCGCTCCGCGATGCGTAGCTTGTCGGTGACCGTGTAAGAAACGCCTTCGCCTTGGCTGCCGTCACGCAGCGTCGTGTCGTAGATGGCGATATTGCGTACGTCGTCGGCTACCGTCACGCTCACACTCCGTGGAGCGCCGCAGCCGGCGGTGAGCTCTCGCCTTCGGGGCGGGCGCTCTTGGCGTCGACCATGGCGAGCAGGCGATTGATGGCAGAAAGGTAGGCCTTGGTGCTTGCCACGATCACGTCCGTATCGGCGGCATGGCCGTGGAAGATTGGGGAACGAGCCGTCCCCATTTGTGCGTTCTCGCCCAGAGCTTCGCTCTTGAGACGGATGCGAACACTGGCTTCGCCCAGCGCGTCGATGCCCTCGGTCACGGCATTGATCGAGTATTCCACGAGTTCGGCCGGCGCCTTCACCAGCGCGTCGATGGCCGTGAAGACGGCATGAATCGGACCGGTGCCGATCGAGGCCGTGCTCAGTTCTTCGCCACTAGGGCCGTGCAGGCGAACAGAGGCCGTGGGCAGGCCCGAACCGGCGCTGACGTGGACGGCCTCGAGGCGGTACGCCTCGGGGACATCGGCGGTTTCCGACGAGGCTACGGCGATCAGATCGGCGTCGGTCAGGTGCTTCTTCTTGTCTGCCAACAGCTTGAAACGCTCGAACGCGCCGTCCAGCACTGCACCCTCGAGTGCGTAACCGAGTTCTCGCAGACGCGCGACGAAACCGTGGCGTCCCGAATGCTTGCCCAAGACCAAGAGGGTCTTCTGCGCGCCGACGGCCTCGGGCCGCATGATCTCGTAGGTTTCCGCGTTTTTCAGCATGCCATCTTGGTGGATGCCGGACTCGTGGGCAAAGGCGTTGGCGCCGACGATGGCCTTGTTCGGTTGCACGACCATACCCGTCCGCGTCGAGACCAGGCGGCTCAGCCGCGTGAGCTGGGTCGCGTCGATGCCGGTCTTCAACGCGAACACCGAGCGGCGGGTGTTGAGAGTCATCACGATCTCTTCGAGTGCGGTGTTGCCCGCACGTTCACCGATGCCGTTGATTGTCACTTCGGCCTGGCGGGCTCCATTCAAGATGCCTGCCAAGGCGTTGGCCGTGGCCAAACCCAAGTCGTTGTGACAGTGCACCGAAATGATGGCTTTCTCGATGCCGCGTACGTGCAGCCTGATGCCGGCGATCAACGCACCAAACTCGTGCGGTAACGTGTAGCCGACCGTGTCGGGGATGTTCAGAGTCGTGGCGCCAGCTTCGATCACCGCTCCCAGCACTTCGTACAGAAACTCCGGCTCGGTGCGGCCTGCATCCTCGGGGCTGAATTCGATGTCGGGCGTCAGGGCGCGGGCGTAGGCCACCATCTCTGTCGCACGCTTGACGACTTCTTCGCGGCTCATGCGCAGCTTGTGCTCGCGATGAATGGGCGAGGTCGCCAAGAAGGTGTGGATGCGCGGGTGCTTGGCGTGCCGCACGCCTTCGAACGCCTTGTCGATGTCCTTCTCGGTTGCGCGCGCCAGGCCGGTGATGATGGGCGGCTCGGCCGAGGTCGAGCCGTCGGCGAGCGGTCGCGCCGGGCGGCCGTCGGGCACTTCGTTGCCGACCAATTGCGCGACGCGTCGCACCGCGGCCAGATCGTCGGGAGAGGCGGCGGGGAATCCCGCTTCGATCACGTCCACGCCGAGTCGCGACAGCGCCCGCGCGATTTCGAGTTTCTCTTCGGCCGTCATGGTGGCGCCGGGGGACTGCTCCCCGTCGCGCAGCGTCGTGTCGAAGATACGGACGTAGTCGTTTGGGATGTTCATGGCGGAAACCTCAGCTCGGACTCAATGTAGCGATTCGAAGCTCGAAAGGATCACTCCGCAGCCAGCGGCTGGCATCTGGATTATGAGCGATTTCGGCGGCGCGTCCCTGCGGACCCCTGCTCATCGCCACCGTGCCGGTCTGCACCATCTCGACGATGCCGAACGGACGCATCGCGGTCACCATGCCCTGAATCTTGTCTTGGTCTCCGGTGATTTCGACGGTGAGCGATTCGGGGCTCACGTCGACCGCACGTGCGCGGAAGATCTCGACCAGTTGCAGCACTTCGCCGCGTCGCTCGGGGCTGGCGGTGACCTTGATCAACGCCAGATCGCGCACGACGCGCTGCACGTTGCTCAGATCCTCGATCGAGAGAACGTTCACCATCTTGTAGAGGTTCGCCTCGATGCGCTTGGCGCTGTCGTCGTCGGCCTCCATCTGGAAGGTCATGCGCGACACTCCCTCTTCGTGGGTGCGACCCACATTGAGCGAGACGATGTTGTAGTTGCGCCGCCGAAACAGCGAGGAGATGCGGTTCAGTACGCCCGGTTTGTCTTCGACATAGGCGACGAAAGTGCGCAGTATGGGGGTCGTCATTCGTCCTTTCCAGTCTCGAAAATCGGGTTGTGCGCGGCTTCTTCGCGCTTGGGGCGGCGGATCATGTCGTTCAGGTCGGCGCCACTCGCAACCATCGGATAGACCGAGTCCTCTTGCTCGACGCGGAAGTCGATGACGACGGCGCCATCGTGCGCGCGGGCTCTCTCGATGGTTTCGCGCACTTCTCGACGGTTGGTGGCGCGCAGACCAAGCAGGCCATGCGCGTCCGCCAACTTCACGAAATCGGGACTCTTCATGGGCGTGGCCACATAGCGTCCACCGTAGAAGAATTGCTGCCACTGGCGCACCATGCCCAAAAAGCCGTTGTTGATGATAGCGAGGTTCACCTTGATGCCCTCTTGGGCGATCGTGGTGAGTTCGGCCGCCGTCATCTGAACGCCGCCATCTCCGGCGATGACCCAGACTTCGGCGTCCTTCTGGCCGAATTTGGCACCAATGCCGGCCGGTAGGGCAAAGCCCATCGTACCCAGACCACCCGAGGTGATGAGACGCCTGGGGTAATCGTGCTTGTAGTACTGAGCCTCCCACATCTGGTGCTGGCCGACGTCGGTCACCACGATGGCCTTACCGTCTGTCAGCTTCCACAGATCGTGCATGACGTGGGCCGCGTAGAGCTTGCCGTTGTCGGGCAGCTCCTGGATGTCGATGACTGCGCTCTCGCCCTTCATCGAGGCGATGTGCTGGAGCCAAGGCGTGATGGCGGGTGCCTTCACGACTTCGTTCAGTTCGCGCAAGATCGCGCGACAGTCGCCGACCAGAGGCAGATCGACGTGCACGTTCTTGTTGATCTCGGCTGGGTCGAGCTCGATGTGGATCTTCTTGGCGTTGGGAGCGTAGGTCTTCAAGTTGCCGGTCACGCGATCGTCGAAGCGCATGCCGACGGCGATCAAGAGATCGGCCTCTTGAATCGCTTGGTTGACCCAAGCCTCGCCGTGCATGCCCATCATGCCCAGCGCGTGCTCGTGCGTGGCCGGAAATCCGCCCAAACCGAGCAGCGTGGCCGCAACGGGAATGCTCGTCTTGGCCACGAAATCGAGCAATTCTCGGGTGGCATTGCCCTGAATGATGCCGTGTCCCGAAAACAGGACGGGCCGCTCGGCTGCCGTGATCATCTCGACTGCTTTTCGAATCGACGTCGGGACAACCTGGTTCTCGGGTCGGTAGCCGGGCAGACGCACGGGTGAGGAATCGAACGAATACAGGCAGCTCGCCTGCTGCGCGTCCTTGGTGATGTCGACCAACACCGGGCCAGGACGACCCGAGGACGCGATGTAGAATGCCTCCTTGAGCGCCTGACAGATGTCCTCGGGGCGCGTCACCAAGAAGCTGTGCTTGGTGATGGGCAGAGCGACACCGGTGATGTCCGTCTCCTGAAAGGCGTCGCTCCCGATGAGACCGGAAGGAACCTGGCCCGTGATGGCGACCATGGGGATCGAGTCCATCATCGCGGTGGCAATGCCGGTGACCAGATTGGTGGCGCCGGGACCCGAGGTGGCGATACAGACGCCGACGCGACCGCTGGCGCGCGCATAGCCATCGGCCATGTGGGCTGCGCCTTGCTCATGGCGCACCAGCACGTGGTGGATGGGGTACTGAATCATCGAGTCGTACGCCGGCATGATGGCGCCGCCCGGGTAGCCGAACACGACTTCCACACCCAGGTTCACCAAGCTGTCCCAGAGGATTTGGGCGCCGAGGAGCGTGCGCGGCTCCGCGCTGGGGGCCGAAGCTGTCGTGGTCGATTGTGCTGGTTCCATGGACATTGCCGGGTCGATCAGGGTTGGGAGGGGAGATAGCAAAAAACCCCGCGGCCTAGAGGGCGCGGGGTGTGAATTTCGTGTTCGAATCGAAGTTCAGGCAGCCCGAGCCCACAGGGGGTCTACGAGGAGGGGGCCTCCTACGAGAGCCCCTACGGGTCCGATGGCCGCGACAGCCGCACCAACGCGCAGCGAATTTCGAGCCTCGAAGCTCGAAAGACTGGTCGTGGGGTGCGTCGACAGCGACATGTGTTCCCGAAGGCTGACGAGTTCGGAGGCCATCGTCAAGCCAATGCCCCAGAGTCCATGCATCATTCGTTATTTTTCGGGCCCGATGGTGGCGCGAAAGCCGATGCGCATCCCCGCTGCGGTCGATTCCGCCGCCGCCAAGCGCCAGGAGCGCCCGGTTTCTCAATGGCTTTCTCAGGTGGTAGACGAACCTGAAGCGATGTCAGAAGCACAGGGAGTCACCAACGGGAAGCAGAGTGCGGTCGCCCGGGCGCAGCGCCTGGAGCAGGTCCTTTCCCAGGCCACGGACAAGCCACACGTCGTCCTGCTCGCTGGTCATCCAGATCCCGATGCCATTGGCAGCGCTCTGGCCCACCGGCGCATCTGTGATCGTCTGGGCATCTCGGCGACGATTGCGCACGCCTTGCCGCTTTCGCGCAGCGAGAATCGCGCCCTGGTCAAGCTGCTCGGGGTACCTCTCGTGCGCATCGACCGCGGCGAAGACCTCGAAGAGTTCGGCTATCTGTCGTTGGTCGACGCGAGCTACTACGAGTCGACCATTCAGGTCCCCGAGTCGATCCAGCTCTTGACCGTCGTCGATCATCACCGCCCCAAATTGGTCCCCAAGGCGCCCTTCGTGGACATACGCCACGACGTGGGAGCAACCGCCACCATCTACGCCGAGTACGCAGAGCAAGGTTTGGCCCCACTCGGCGCCGATGGTGCCGACGACACGGCAGTCGCCACGGCCATGTTTTTCGGCATTCAGACCGACACGGACGATTTCTCGTTCGCGACCCCAACGGATTTCCGTGCAGCCGCATATTTGAAGCCTTATTGCGACGCCGAGACGCTGAGCCGCATCGGGCGCCGGAGTATCAGCGCCGAGGCCATGGAAGCTGTCGGCCGCGCGCTGCGCGATCTCGAAGTGATCCGCGATTTCGCCATCGCCGGCGTGGGCCGCGTTTCTGCACTCAATCGCGACGCCATTCCGACCGCCGCGGACTTCATCCTCCGCCGCGAGGACATCGACACCGTGCTCGTTTACGGAGTCGTCGACGATCGGGTGGACGGCTCGCTCCGAACCAGCCGGGCCAGCGTCGATCCTGCACTTTTCATGCAGAATGCCTTTGGCAACGACACCGAAGGTCGACCCTACGGCGGGGGTCGTTCGGACATGGGTGGCTTCCAGATCCCGCTTGGATTTTTGAGCGAATGCTCGGACGAAGAAAGCCTGTGGCGCCTCGTGCGCGAGTTGGTCGAGCGCCGCATCGCTCGCGTCGTTCCCGATCTGGAGAAGAAGCTCGAACTCCGCACCTCGAAGGGTGACGGCCCCAAGGGCCGCGGCGCCGCCTCGCGCGACCGCGATCGGGACCGCGACCGCGACCCGACGGGCTGAGAGTCGGGCCCCGGGGACGCGCGTTTGAAATCGGTTTTGGGAGATTTAGAAGGCGACATAGGTCTATAAATCGGTCAAAGTCGATTTAGATGGCAATCTCGCGTCCTCACTTGGCCCTGTTGGCCGACGAACAGATCCTCGTCGAACTCGGCCGCCGTTTCGAGCAGCTCCGTCAAGAGCGCGAGTTGGCCGACCGCGATCTGTTCGAGCGCGGTGGGGTGAAGAAGGATGCGCTGGCCGCGTTCAAGAAGGGCCGCAACGTCTCGCTGCTCAACGTCGTCAAAATCATGAGAGGCGCCGGACTCCTCGATGAGCTCGAACGGCTCTTCCCGGTCCGTGATTTCAGCCCACTCGCCGAACTCACGGGTCGCTCACGTCAACCCCGAAAGCGGGTCGTCGGTCCACGGTCGCCGGCCGCGCCCTTTGTCTGGCAAGACGAAAGCGATGAAGGCGAGCGCGAGTGAGTTTACCGGTTGCAGTCGAACTTTGGGGCACGAGTATCGGAGCGCTCTCGTATCCACCGGGCGCTGGACGCGTCGCCGTTTTCGAGTACGAGCCAGCGTTCGTGGCCTCGGGTATTCAGCTCGCGCCGCTCAGCTTGCCGCTGCGCGCTGGCACTTTTTCGTTTCCCGAAGTCAGTGAGCGCACGTTCTTGGGGCTGCCTGGCGTATTCGCCGACAGCCTGCCTGATCGCTTCGGCAACCAGCTCATCGACAAGCACCTCGCCAACCAAGGCGTGCCGCCCGAAAACATCACCGCCATCGATCGGTTGCTGTACGTGGGCACGCGCGCGATGGGTGCTCTCGAATACCAACCTGCGCGCGAGCTTGGCTCGGCTTTCACGGGTCGCGGTGGCGTGCTCGATCTCGGTGCGCTCACCGAACTCGCGGAGCTGACCACCCGCGCCCACGGGGAGCTGTCCGAAAAACTAGAAAATGCCGAGACGCGGCAAGCTGCGCTCGATCTCTTGCGTGTCGGCACGAGCGCCGGCGGAGCGCGCGCCAAGGCGCTCGTAGCCGAAGGACCCCGGGGCGAGCTGCGTGTCGGCACGGTCGACCACGGCCCAGGCTATCGCTACTGGCTGCTCAAGTTCGATGGCATCTCCGACAACAAGGATCGCGACGCGGTGGACCCACCTGGCGCGACCGTAGTCGAGTTCGTCTACTCCGAGCTGGCACGAAGTTGCGGCATCGAGCTGCCAGCAACGCGCCTGCTGGAACACGAGGGTCTCCGGCATTTCGCGATCGAGCGCTTTGACCGTGTTTGGCGAGGCACGCGCCTCGACAAGCTGCACTACGCCTCCTGGTGCGGTCTCGCCCATGCGCATCGCGACGCCGTCGGCGCGTACTCGTACGAGCAGCTGGTGCTCGTCATGCGGCAGCTGGGCTTACCGCAGGCCCAAATCGAAGAGCTGTTTCGACGCGCAGTATTCAACGTTCTGGGAAGGAATCACGACGACCATACCAAGAATTTCGGCTTCTTGATGGACCGCTCCGGGCGCTGGCGCCTCGCTCCGGCCTTCGACCTCACCTACGCACACGATCCACGTGGCCGCGGGACGCACTCTCACCAAATCACATTGAACGGGAAGGCCGAAGCGTTCGCACGAGCAGATTTGGTGCGCTTTGGAGCGTACTGCAACCTGTCGCGGCGCGACGCGCTGGCTGTGATCGAGCGCACGCGGGATGCGCTTGCCGGGTTCGGTGTCCGGGCGCGGGAACTCGGCGTGCCGGAGGCAGTGGTGCAGCTGGTCGAGGAAGGATTCGGAGGCGCGGCGTGACCGCTCACAGCTCTTGGGCCAGCTTCCAGAACACGCGCACCACGTCGCGACCCAGGCTCTTGGTCCGTGCGCACAGCGAGACGGCGTAGCCCGGCGGAGCCGGGATCTCGTCGAGCACGTGCACGGGTAGCGAACTCGAATCGAGCACGAGTCGAGGAACGAGGCCGATGCCACTGCCGAGACTCACCATGGCCATGATGCCCTCGTTGCCCCGCACCTCCGCCACGATGCGTGCGTCGATACGGTGCCGACGGAGCCAATCGTCGAGTCGCTGTCGATCGAGGCCCGCCTGCGGCGCGATCAACGGGGTCGCTTGAAACGAAGTCTTCCACTGGCGGCCGCCAGGGGCAGGCAACAGGCGCCGCAAGAGCTCCGGATCGTCCGGTGCGATGAAAGTCAGTGCCGTCCGCGTGAGCAGGCAGGTCTCGAGGTGGGCCGGGCCCGGTTCCTCCGTCGGGATGACTGCCAAATCGACCTCACCCGCCTCCAAGGCGGCCAGTGAGCGCTCCGCATCCTGGGTGACCAGCCTGAGCGTGAGGCCCGGGAAGCGCTCGCGCGCCAGTGCGAGCAATCGCGGCAAGACGCTGTGACAGGCGGTCACCGTGCACGCGATGTACAGGTCGCCGCTCGGCGACTCGAGCGCTTGGCGAAGCTCGTTCTGCAGTTGCTGCCATTGATCGAGCTCGCGGCGGGCGTAAATACGGGTTCGCTCGCCAGCAGCGGTCAGACGGACAGAACGTTGATCCCGAAGCAGCAGCGGCACCCCCAGCTCGAGCTCCCAGGCTTGCACCCGTCGGGTGAGCGCCGACGGACTCATGCCGAGTGCTTGGGCAGCCCGGCCAAAGTGAAGCAGCTGCGACAACTGCTCGAAATTGCGGAAGTCCTCGTGATCCATACGGATTCAGTGTTGCAAAATACGCAATACTGCTGGCTACATATATCAATTGCCGCAACGTGCGGCTAGCCCTAGTTTTCGGTCCTCATCCCCTCTCGAGGGCCCCAAGGAGAACGACCGATGGCACGCAGCAACTATTTCAACACCCTGACCATGGCCCAGAAGCTCGACCAGCTTGGACGCTGTCGCTTCATGTCCCGCGACGAGTTCAAGAACGGCGTCGATCGCCTGCGCGGCAAGAAGGTCGTGATCGTCGGCTGTGGCGCCCAGGGCCTGAACCAGGGTCTCAACATGCGCGACTCGGGCCTCGACGTCTCCTACACGCTGCGCGACAGCGCCATCAGCGAAAAGCGCGACAGCTGGAAGAACGCGACCGACAACGGCTTCAAGGTCGGCACCTACCAGGAGCTGATTTCCACGGCCGATCTGGTGCTGAACCTCACGCCCGACAAGCAACACTCCTCGGTCGTCAGCGCCATCATGCCGCTGATGAAGAAGGGCGCGACCCTCGCCTACTCGCACGGCTTCAACATCGTCGAAGAAGGCATGCGCATCCGCGAGGATCTGACCGTCGTCATGGTCGCCCCCAAATGCCCCGGCACGGAGGTCCGCGAGGAGTACAAGCGCGGCTTTGGCGTCCCCACGTTGATCGCCGTCCATCCCGAGAACGATCCCAACGGCGACGGCTTGGAGATTGCCAAGGCCTACGCCGCGGCCACCGGCGCTGACCGTGCGGGCGTGCTCGAGAGCTCGTTCGTCGCAGAGGTAAAGAGCGATCTGATGGGTGAGCAGACCATCCTCTGCGGCATGCTGCAGACCGGCGCCATCCTGTGCTTCGACAAGATGGTCGAGAAGGGCATCGACCGCGGCTACGCGGCCAAGTTCATGCAGTACGGCTGGGAGACGGTCACCGAGGCCCTCAAGCACGGCGGCATCACCACCATGATGGATCGCCTGGACAACCCCTCGAAGCTCAAAGCCTTCGCGCTCGCCAGCGAGCTCAAAGAGCTGATGCGGCCGCTCTACGACAAGCACCAGGACGACATCATCACTGGCCACTTTTCCGGCACGATGATGACCGACTGGGACGCAGGCGACAAAAACCTACTCGGCTGGCGCGCCGCCACCAACGACACCGCGTTCGAGCAGACCGCCGCGCAGAGCGGCGCAATCGGTGAGCAGGAGTACTTCGATCACGGCCTGCTGTTGGTCGCCATGGTGAAGGCCGGCGTCGAGCTGGCGTTCGAGGCCATGACCGCAGTCGGCATGAAGCCCGAGAGCGCCTACTACGAGTCGCTCCACGAAGTGCCGCTCATCGCCAACCTGATCAGCCGCAAGAAGCTGTACGAGATGAACAAGGTCATCAGCGACACGGCCGAGTACGGTTGCTACCTATTCAGCCACGCCTGCGTGCCCCTGCTCAAGGACTTCATGTCCAAGCAGGACACCAGCGTCGTCGGCAAGAAGTTCAACACGGGCGGCAATGGCGTCGACAACCTGACGCTGATCCAGGTCAACGCCGAAATTCAGTCCCACCCGGTCGAAGTCGTCGGCCGCGAGCTGCGCGGCTACATGACGGCCA
>Ga0105046_10003501_pt1 | contig 24897 bp, 21 predicted proteins | sample MAT03_FD_78385 | JGI IMG/M metagenome (GOLD analysis project Ga0105046, IMG submission 78385) | Freshwater microbial communities from Lake Fryxell liftoff mats and glacier meltwater in Antarctica - MAT-03 (megahit assembly) | ecosystem: Environmental > Aquatic > Freshwater > Ice > Liftoff...
CGAAACCTGTCAGCCCCGGGTGGGAATTGCATCGCCGAGTGTACCCCTCGTCGCGAAGGAGCGGCTCGGATGTGCGAACCAGCTGGCGCCCGCCCCCTATCGGTAGGTCCGAAGCTGCGTGGTCACAGTGCAGGGGCGGCCGTACCATCGGCGTCGTGGAGTTCGAACGTGCCCGGGGCAGCAGCACGACCGTCGAGCGCTCGAACCACCTGGCGACCAAGCGCGACACCTGGCTCACCTTCCGCACGTCGTCGTCAGGGCGGGTGATCGTGCCCGTTGTCGCCGCTCTCGTGGCCGCTCGCTTGCTGGTGGGTGACTGGGGTCGCGGCGATCTCGTGGCCGCTCTCGCCATCGGTGTACTCGTCGGCCCGGTGGAATGGGTGATCCATCTGCACCTGCTGCACGCGTCGCCTGATTCCTGGACCAGCCGCAAGCTCGGCACTGGGGCCGGACATCGCGAACATCATCTCGACCCGCCCGAGCTGCAATGGCTCCTCTTGCGTGGTGTCGACGTGGTGGTGTTCCTCGTCCTGCTCGCCGCAGCAACGGCGATGTGGGCACCGCTGCTCGTGTGGCTGATCGGCGGTTCGGTGCTGCCGGCATCGCTGATGGCGTTCACCGTCACCGCTGCCGCGCTCGCCCACTACGAGTGGACCCATCTGCTGGTGCACACCACCTATCGTCCCCGCACTCCCTACTACGCCAGGCTGGCCCGCAACCATCGGCGTCACCACTACCGCAACGAGCGCTACTGGCTGGGTGTCACCTCGAACCTCGGCGACCGTTTGCTGCGTACCTACCCGGCCGCGGGTGCCGATGTGACGTTGTCGGGCACGGCGCGCACGCTCGGCGATCCACCGCTCGACTGAACGGCGAGGGCGTCGGGCCGCTCGACAGTGGCGCATGCGGGCGTGCTCGATGGGGCACACTGCTGCCATGATCGTCGACAGCGCGGCCTACGTGGAAGGACAGCGGATCGACGTCGATCCAGACGTGGCGTCGCTCGAAGCCTGGGCGTCGGCGGGGGAAGGATTTCTGTGGTTGGGTCTGCGGATCCCGAACGAGGCAGAGCTCGACGCAGCCTGCCGGGCACTCCAGCTCGACGAGGTGGTGTCGGCGTCAGAGCTGTTGGTACCGCACGCACGTCCGGTGCTCAGCCTCGACGGACCCACCACACAGCTCGTGCTGCGTACTGCGCGCTACGACGACCACACCGAATCGATCGTGCTCGGCGAGATGACGGTGATCGCCGACCCGCGAGTGGTGATCACCGTCCGCCACGGCCAGGCCAGTCCCCTGGGAGAGCTACGCGCATGGTTGGAACGCGATCCCGAGCGGCTCAAGGACGGCCCATTGGGCGTGCTCGCAGCCGTCGTGGCACGTGTGATCGCCGACTACCACCCGGCGATCGACGGCTTCGAGAAGGATGCCGTCGAAGTGGAGCGCGACGTGTTCTCCGAGACGCGCGAACAACCCGTGCGACGCCTCTACGCGCTCAAGCGCCAGGTGCGTGAGCTGCTCGTCGCGATCGACTCGCTGCAGGATCCGCTGAACCGGCTCATCCGCCAGATGGGCCCACGCCTGCCCGACGACGTGCTCGCCGACCTGTCGGAAGCGGCCGATCAACTCGACCGCACCGTCACCCGTACCCAGTCGCTGCAGAACCTGCTCGACGCGGCGCTCACTGCCAGCCTCGCCCAGATCTCGGTGCAGCAGAACAACGACATGCGCGCGATCAGTGCCTGGGTGGCGATGGCCGCGGTGCCCACCCTGATCGCCGGGATCTACGGGATGAACTTCGCCAGCTTCCCCGAGCTGCAGTGGAAGTACGGGTACCCACTGGTGCTCGGCGGGATGGGCGTGATCGCGCTGATGATGCACCGAGGGTTCAAGAAGAGCGGCTGGCTCTGACACACCGGCTCGCGCCCCAGGGCTGCCGGCGCTGAAGGTTCGCAGGGTGGCGGGATCAGCCCTGCGGGTCGCGCCACATGCCGCGGAACAGCGGCCCGTCGGGCGCCGGCCGATCCTCCCACTGCACCACGAAGCCGTGCCGCTCGTAGAACGACAGGTTCCGGTCGCTCGACGACTCGAGATAGGCGGGCAGGCCGTCGCTGTCGCAGCGCCCGAGCACCGGCGCGATCACAGCGGCTCCCACCCCTCGGCCCTGCTCGGCAGCGCCGAGCACGAACAGATAGAAGTGCGGCTCGTCGTGCGGGTGGTGACCGCCGACGAGCTCGCCGATCGCCGCCAGCCGGTCCATCGACGTCGGTCCGACGTGCTCGATCATCGCATTGGCGAACGCGGCGCCCTCGGCGTCGTGGAACATCCGTACGTCGGGTGGCGACCACAGCGCTGCACCGCTGCGGCCGTCGACGGTGTACACGTGGCCGCGCTGCAGTGCGGCGGCGAGCGCCGGCCGGAAAAAGCCGGCCGCCGTGGTCTCGATGCGGCGCGTGCGGTCGTCCTCGCCGGTGACCCAGACGATCATCGGGTCGTCGGCGAAGGCCACTGCAAGCGACGTCTCGAGGGCGGACAGGTCGTGGGCGAGTGCGTGACGGGCTCGGATCATGTGGGGCCTCCTCCGGCCGGTGGGGTGGTCGGGGTGATGGTCGGGCTGCGCTGGTGCGCTTCGGCCCAGGCAACGACATCGTCGAGTGCGGTCGGATCGGCGAGCGACCCGCGGCTCGCCACCCGTTCGACGGGTTGTCCGAGCAGTAGCCGCTTGATCGGCACCTCGAGCTTCTTGCCCGACAGGGTGCGAGGAACGGCCCGCACCTGGTCGATCACGTCGGGCACGTGTCGGGGCGACAGCTCGGTGCGCAATGCGGTGGCGATCCGCCTGCGGAGCGGGTCGTCGAGCGCCTCGCCGGGCGCACAGACGACGAGCAGGATCAGCGTGCCCGGGCCACCGTCGGCATCCTCGAGGTGCACCACCACGCTGTCGGCCACCTCGGGCATCGACTCGACGACGCCGTAGAAGTCGCTCGTGCCCAACCGCACGCCACCGCGGTTCAGCGTGGCATCGGAACGACCGGTGATCTCGCAGGCGCCGTCGTCGTGGAAGGTGATCCAGTCGCCGTGGTGCCAGCGGCCTGGGAACGTTTCGAAGTAGGTGGACCGCAGCCGCTCGCCGGAGGCGTCACCCCACAGCCCCACGGGCATCGACGGCATCGGTGTCGCGATCACCAGCTCGCCGGTGACGCCGGGCGGACAGTCGCGGCCGTCGGGGTCGACTGCACGCACGTCGCAGCCCAGCATCCGCACGGTGATCTCGCCTGCTCGCACGGGCACCGTCGCTGCCGCACCCACGAACGCCGTACACACATCGGTACCGCCACTCACCGAACACGGCTGTACGTGTGCCCCGACATGGTCGCGGACCCAGCGGAACCCGTCGGCCGGCAGCGGGGCCCCGGTCGAGCCCACCTGACGCAGCTGCGTGAGATCGAGCGTGCTGCGCGGGTCGAGCGCGGCCCTGCGGCATGCCATCAGGAACGGCGCGCTCACCCCCAGCACGTCGAGCCGTTCGTCGGCGGCGATCTGCCACAGCGCGGAAAGATCGGGTGCCGCCGGGTCGCCGTCGAACAGCACGATCGTGGCACCCACCAGCAGCCCGGAGGCCAGGTAGTTCCACATCATCCATCCGGTGGTCGTGAACCACATGAACCGATCGTCTGGTCGCAGATCGTGGTGCAGGGCCAGCACCTTGAGGTGCTCGATCGTGATGCCGCCATGACCGTGCACGATCGGCTTGGGCAGTCCGGTGGTGCCCGAGGAGAACAGCACATACAGCGGATGATCGAACGGCACCGCCTCGAACACCAAGGGCGCGGTCGTCGCACAGCAGTCGTCCCACGTGATCGTCGGCACCCCGAGCGTTGGCGGGTCGGGATGCAGGTAGGGGAGCACCACCACGTGCTGCAAGGTGGGCAGCGCGGCGACGATCTCGGTGAGCTCGGTACCACGCTGGACGTCCTTGGTGCCGTAGCGGTAGCCGTCGACGGCGAACAGCACCGTGGGTTCGAGCTGCGACCAGCGGTCGATCACCGCTCGCGCCCCGAACTCGGGAGCGCACGAGCTCCACACCGCGCCCAGGCTCGCCGTGGCGAGGAACGCCACGATCGTCTCGTGCACGTTCGGCAGGAACGCAACCACGCGATCGCCGCGTTCGACGCCCATCCGGGCCAGGCCCGCTCGGCAGCGGGCCACGGCGTTGCGCAGGTCGTCCCACGACAGCTCCGTGCGCTCGCGCGTCTGCGAGAGCGACACGATCGCGGGGCTGGGGCCGGTGCGGGCGAGCGCATGTTCGGCGTGGTTGAGGGTGCCGCCCGGGAACCAGACCGTGCCGGGCATCTGGGCCGAAGCGAGGGCAGCGGTCGGCCGGTGGTGCCATCGGATGCCGATCCAGTCAGCGAACACCTTCCAGAAGGCGTCGGGCTCGTCGATCGTCCACTGGAGCAGCGCCGGGTAGGCGGCCAGAGTGCGTCCCGTCGTCGCCGACGCATGTCGAGCGAACTCGGCGAGGCGGCTGCGCGATGCCGCCGAGGCATCCGGCGTCCACACGAGTTCGCCGCGCTGCTGCTCGCCGCGCTGCTGCTCGCCGCGCTGCTGCTCTTGGGCCACGGCCGGGATGGTAGTCGGCCGCTTCCCGAAATCTTCTCGGTGATTCGTGCGCAACAGGCTGCGGTCCGAACGGTGAGTGGTGCCACATCGCGTACATCTGCGCTCTTTCGGAATCCAGGAGGACTCCCATGTCATCGACCAAGATCGGATCGCCCAAGCGGCGCCGACTGACAGCCGCCATTGCGGCATCGATCGGAGGCGTCGCATCACTGCTGCCGATCGCCAGCCCGCTCCCGGTCGGGACGGCGCACGCCGCGCTGCAGCAGATCGCGTTCGAGGCGAGCCCGCCGAGCGCACTCGTGACCCTCGGCAACCTCGCCAGCCGGACGGAGCGCAAGCCCGTCACCCGGGCCGGCATCGGTCCATTCACGATCTCCGGTACCGACACGCGTACCAACAGCCCGTACTCGTTCGTCACCGACGAGTCGTACAACCCGGCCGCCCCGCACCTCGCCTACGCCAACGAGGGTGACGAGGGCACCGTCAGAACGACGTCGACGTTCACCTCGACGATCACGACGGTCGCAACGGACGCTGTCGACAACGCCCGCTCCAACGTGCTGCGCCTGTTCTCGAGCACGCAATGCACGAACCAGAACAACCTCGGCGGTGTTGCCGGCTACTGCTCGTTGTTCGGGCCCCAGGTGTGGTCACAGCCGTTCACGGCCACCCTCGGGCAGGCCGTGTCGTTCGACTGGCGCGCCACCGGAGCGTCGGACGACTACGAGATCTACGCCTTCCTCGTGGCGGTCGACGAGACCTCGCCCGGCACCTTCGACTACGGGTCCGAGAGCAGCCACACGCTGCTCGCCTACGGGCGGGGTCAAACGACGGGTTGGACCACCGCCAGCGCCAACGTGCCTGCGGCCGATTCGTACCGCTTCCGCTTCGTGAACGGCTCCTACGACGGCACCGGCGGCCTCGCCCTCGGCTCGGAGATGTTCATCGACAGCGTCGTGAAGGTCGGCACCGCCAACCCGATCACCTTCGCGACCCTCGGCGACAAGGTCCTCGGTGAGGCGCCGTTCGCGCTGAGCGCCACTTCGCCTGCCGGTCCCGTCACCTACACCTCGGCGACACCCGGAAGGTGCACCGTTGCGGGCACCACCGTCACGCTCGTGGCCTCCCAACTCGGCACGTGCACGATCGTTGCCAACCAGCCCGGCGACGGCGTCAACTTCGTGCCTGCGACCAGCGTGAGCCGGTCGTTCTCGATCCTCGCGGCAGCCACCGCCCCCACGAACTCCGGCCTCCCCGTCATCAACGGCACCCTCGCCGCCGGCCAGTTCCTGACCGCCACAGAAGGCACCTGGGGTGACGGCGGCTCGCCGATCACCGGCACCACGATGCAGTGGCGATCCACGACCGGCGGTGTCACCACCGACATCACGGGTGCGGTCTCCAGCGCCTGCTACCTCGTCGCCTCGCCCGGCACCACGCTGAGCGTGATGGTCACCAAGACCAACGCGATCGGCTCGACTCCTGCCACGTCGGCATCCACCATCGCCGGCTTCACGTGCGGTACTCCGCCCACGCCTGCCGCCGGACTCACGCTCGACATCGATCCGGGCACCGTGGCCGGCAGCCCTGACGCCACGGCCGACAGCAACGGTTCGGGCTTGCTGCCGAACTCGCCGTTCATCATCACCCTCCAGCCCGGCGGCACCATCCTCGGCGCCGGCACCGTGGCCGGTGACGGCACCTTCACCTCGGCGGTCACGATCCCTGCCGGTCTCACCCCCGGCTCGTACTCACTGGTGCTGGCGGCCACGGCAGCCAACGGTTCCCCCCTCACCGACACCGGTTGGTTCAGCATCACCGCCGACGACACCATCGGCGGCGTCTCCGACGTCGGCCCGGTTGTCCCGGTTGTCCCGGTTGTCCCGGTCGTCCCGGTTGTCCCGGTTGTCCCGGTTGACGGTGGCTTCGTTGGCATCACCCCGGCACGTCTGCTCGACACCCGTGACCCGGGTGGCCAGTCCCTGGCAGCCGAGTCGGTGCGTGAGGTGGTCGTCACCGGCCTCAACGGCATCCCTGTCGACTCGTCGGCCGTCGTGCTGAACGTCACAGTCGTGGCACCCACCGGTCCCGGTTTCGTGACCGTCTATCCCTGTGGGACCACGCGACCGCTGGCATCGAACGTGAACTTCGCCAGCGGTCAGACGGTGTCGAATGCTGTGACGGTGGCACCGGGAACCGGTGGCAAGGTGTGCATCTACACCTCCGATGCAACCGATCTCGTGGTCGACATCACGGGTGGCTACAGCGTCACCGCCGGCACCGGCCTGATCGCCGGCCTGACCCCATCACGTCTGTTCGACAGTCGCACCGCCGGCACCAAGATCGTTGCCGGTGCGGTTCACGAGGTCACCGTGGCGGGCCAGGGTGGCGTTGCCGCCGACGCGACGTCGGTGGTGCTCAACGTCACGGCCACCGAGCCCGATTCGGGTGGCTTCCTCGCCGTCTACCCCTGCGGGGTCGCCACCCCGCCGACCTCGAACGTCAACTTCGCGGCCGGCCAGACGATCCCGAACGCGGTCACCACAGCTGTCGGCACAGCCGGCAAGGTGTGCGTCTACGCCTCGGCGACGACACATATCGTCGTCGACGTGACCGCCGACTACTCGCCGAGCCGTTCGTACGGTTCGATCGCGAGCACCACGATCGAGCGCCTCGTCGACACTCGTGAGGCCACCGGCCCCACGAGCGGTGCGAAGGTGCTCGCCGGCCAGACCCAGGAGGTCGTCGTTGCCGGTCGCGCCGGGATCGCGGCCGATGCCGGCGCGGTGACGCTGAACGTCACCGTCGATGCGCCGGAGACCAGCGGCTTCGTCACCGTCTATCCCTGCGGCGGCACCTTGCCGCTGGCCTCGAACCTCAACTTCGTCGCCGGTCAGGCCGCCTCGAACGCTGTGACCACCTCGCTCGGCACCGGCGGCAAGGTGTGCGTGTACACGATGTCGACCACGCACATCGTGGTCGATGCGAACGCCTCGTTCGAAGGTGCCGCATGACCGCATGTCGATGATCACCGATCGCTGACGTTTCGTCTTCGACCGGCCCGCCCCGAGTACTGCTCGGGGCGGGCCGTTGTCGTTCTGGGCCGTTGTCGTTCTGGGCCGTTGTCGTTCTGGGCTCGTTGTCAGTGGCGGATACGGGCCTGGCCCTTGGCCTGACGGCCCAACTCGCGCTGCACCTCGCGCATCGTGTCGCGGGCAGCGATCGCCTGGCGTTTGTCCGCCTGCTTGCGTCCCTTACCCACGCCGAGCTCGACCTTCACCCGGCCGTCCTTGAAGTACAGCGACAGGGGGAAGAGCGACACGTGCTGCTGGGAGACGAGGGCGTCGAGCTTGTCGATCTGGTTGCGGTGCATCAGCAGCTTGCGTGCCCGGTGGGGGTCGTGGGCGCCGATGCCGTGGGCGAACTGGTACTGCGGGATGTGCACCCCGTCGAGCCACACCTGGCCGCGGATGATCCGGGCGTAGGAGTCGGCGAGCTTCACCGCTCCGTCGCGGCACGCCTTCACCTCGCTGCCCTGCAGCACGATGCCACACTCGATGGTGTCCTCGATCGAGTAGTCGCGCCGGGCGCGACGGTTCGAGGCGATGATCTTCGATCCGGATCGGTCACCGGACTTGGCGTTGGTCGCAGCCATAGGGGAGCGGTCAGGCTACCGGACCACCACGAGCGTGATCAGGCCGGCCACCACCACGCCCGAGGCCACCATGCGCCGGCGCCCCGCCGCTTCGCCCAGCACCCTCGACCCGGCGAACGCCGCGATCAGCACGCTCGACTCGCGCAGCGCCGTCACGTAGCCCACGGGCGCCCGCCGGAACGCGAGTTGCACGAGGCCGTACGTGAACGACGAGGCGATGCCCAGCACGAGGTAACGGCGCCAGTTGGCGGTCATCGCGACCCGCATCGCCGAAGCCCGCCCCGTCGCCAACCCGAACGCAGTGGTCATGGTGCCGGTGCCGACGAACGTGGCCAGCGCGTAGAGGACGCTGTCGGTCGAGCGGATGCCCTGTGCGTCCGACACCGAGTATGCGCCGATGGTGGCCGCCACGATCAGTGCCGACACCATCTCCGGTCCGCGCGCCCTGCCGGCGAGCAGGAACAGGCCGACCGCGACCAGGGTGATCGCGCCCATCCCGACCGGGCTGATGTCGTCGTTCAGCAGCAGCACCCCGCCGATCGCAGCGAGCAGGGCTCCACCACCCCGAGCCATCGGGTACACGAGCGAGAAGTCGCCGTGGTCGTAGGCGCGGGCGAGGAACCAGCAGTAGGGCACGTGGATCGTGCCCGACAGGAACGCCCACCACCACCCGCCCGCCGGGAACCCGCCGACGGTCACGATGATCACCAGCCCGATCGCACCGGCCAGGGTGAACTGGCCCCAGAGTGCAAGGAACCGGTCGCCACCCTGCTTGATCGCCAGGTTCCATCCGGCGTGCAGCACCGCGGCGGTGAGGGCGAGGACGGTGGCGATCAGCACAGCGGGGCGACGCTACCCGTGAGCGCCATCGCTACGCTCGCCCCCGTGACCCGCCCCGTGACCCGCACGCCGCTCGCGTTCCCCGCCGATGCATTCGCACAGATGATCGGTCACATGTACGACGGATATCCGCTCGAGGCATGCGGACTGCTGATCGGCCAGGGCACCACGGTGCGTCGGTTCGTGCCGTGTGCGAACGTGGCCGGATCGGCCCGCGTGTACACGATCGACCCGCGTGAGCACCTCCGTGCCGAGCGGGCGGCCGACGATGCCGGCCTCGAGGTGATCGGCGTGGCGCACAGCCACACCCACAGCGAGCCGTACCCCAGTCCCACCGATGTCGCCCAGGCGCCAGATCCGGGTTGGCACTACGTGATCGTCAGCCTCAAGCGGGGGGCGCCGGAGAGCCGGAGCTACCGCATCGTCGAGGGTGTGATCTCCGAGGAGCCCATCTCCGTCGCCTGAGATACGATTGTTGAGGAATCCGATCGGCATTCGAGTTGTTGGGATGATCACCGGTCGATCGCCGACCAGCGATGCCCGACGAACGAACAGGAGGACGGCACATGATTCCCGCACACAGCGTGCTCGATCTCATCGGCAACACCCCGATGGTCGACGTCAGCGTGCTGTCGCCGAACCCTCGCGTCCGCATCGTCGCCAAGCTCGAGAGCCAGAACCCGTTCGGCTCGGTGAAGGACCGCATCGCCAAGAGCATGATCGAGCAGGCCGAGAAGGACGGGCACCTCGTGCCCGGCCAGACGATCATCGAGCCGTCGTCGGGCAACACCGGCATCGCCCTCGCCGCGATCGCGCAGATGAAGGGCCATCCGATCAAGATCCTGATGCCCGAGAGCGTGTCGATCGAACGGCGCCAGATGCTCGAGGTGTTCGGAGCAGAACTGATCCTCACCCCCGGCGAGGAGGGCAGCAACGGCGCGGTGCGCCGCGCCCAGGAGATGGCGGCCGAGCACCCCGACTGGTGCTTCCTGTACCAGTACGGCAACGACGCCAATCCAATGGCTCACTACGAGGGCACCGGCCCCGAGATCTTGCGCGACGTCCCCGAGATCACCCATTTCGTCGCTGGATTGGGTACGAGCGGCACCCTGATGGGCACAGGCACGTACCTGAAGCAGCACAAGCCCGATGTGAAGATCGTCGCCGTCGAACCGCCGCTCGGCGAGCGCGTCGAGGGTCTCCGCAATCTCGAGGACGGTTACATCCCGCCCGTGTTCGAGATGTGGCAGGGCATGGAGGTCCTCGACCGCAAGCGCGTGGTGCGTCCTCGCGAGTCGATCGAATGGACCCGCCGCCTGGTGAAGGAGTGCGGCATCTTCGCCGGCATCTCCGCTGGCGCTGCCATGGCCGGCGCCGCCAAGGTGGCGAGCGAGATCGACGAGGGCACGATCGTCTTCATCGTGTGCGACGGCGGGTGGAAGTACCTCTCCACCGGTGCCTACACCGACGACCTCGACGAAGCCGAACGCCGTGCCGAGCAGATCATCTACTTCTAGGTTGCTTCAAGGTTGCTTCAAGGTTCGGCATGCCAGGATCGCCGATCCAGGTCCGGATCGAGCCGGTGGCAACGGTAGTGCCGCTCACGCGGGGTGTTCGGCGTGATCAAGTCTTGACGGCGATGTGCCGATACCTCGACGTGCTCGCAACCCCGCATCGTTTCTCCACGCGCCCCGCAGCCCGCCCGCTGCGTTCGCCACGGCGATCTCCCTTGCGCCGGCTCGGCCTCGCGTTCGCCCTGCTCGCGGGCATCGTGCCCGTGGCAGCAGAGGTCACGTCGGTGGCGGCCGCGTCACCCGCCGGTGCCTCGTCGTTCGTGGCGGTGGCACCTACCCGCCTGGCCGACACCCGCCCTGGCAGTGCCGTCGGCGCGTACACGCAGATGTCGGAACGGATGATCCGGGTGCAGGTTGCCGGTCGGGCCGGGGTGCCCATCGGTGCTGCCGCAGCCGTGCTCAACATCACCGCCGTCGACACCCAGGGTGCCGGTTGGGTGACGGCGTTCCCCGCGGGCGAACCGGTGCCGACCGCATCGTCGCTGAACGTCGACGTGGCCGGCCGGGTGATCTCGAACCTCGCCACAGTGCGCCTCGGCGCCGACGGCTCCGTTGACATCGCTGCCAGCGCATCGATGCACCTGGTGGTCGACGTGGTCGGCGCCTACGTGCCGCGCACCGCGGCGGTGTCGTCCGGGCGTCTCGAGACGCTGGCCCAGGGTGCCGTCCGTGCCGTCGACACCCGCGACACCCGCTCACCACTCGCCGCCGGCGAGACGCGTGCGATCGACCTCTCGATCGTCGGCGTCCCCGCCGATGCGAGCGCAGTGGTGGTGAGCCTCGTGGCCACCGAGGCCCAGGTCGGCTTCTGGACCGCGTTCCCGTCGGGCGGCGACCGGCCGCTGGCGAGCTCGATGAACATCGACACCGCCGCACAGACCCGCAGCGCACAGGCGATCGTCGCTCTGCCGGTGGGAGCCCGTTCGTTCCAGCTGTTCTCCCAGTCGGGTGGCCACCTGGTGGTCGATGTGGCCGGTTGGTTCACGGGCGCGACCTCACCGGTGTCGACCGATGGGATGTTCGTGCCCGTGAGCCCACAGCGCGTGCTCGACACCCGCAACGAGCAGGGCCTCGCCCCGTGGGGTGGCACGACGGTGGAGTTCGGCACGGGCTCACCGAATCCGTCAGGCATCGCCGCCGTGGCGCTGAACGTCACCGCAACCGATCCGTGGTACCTCGGCTACGTCACCGCGCACCCGGCCGGCGTGGCTCGACCCGCATCATCGAACCTCAATGTCACGGCACTCGACCAGATCGTGGCCAACCATGCGATCGTGCGTGCGGGCAGCCGCGGGTTGTCGGTGTTCACCCAGTCGGGCACGCATCTGGTGGCCGATGTCGCCGGCTGGTACCTCGGCACACCCGAGCCGAGCACTCTGCCGCAGCAACGGCGCGAACTGCCCCGGGCGACGCCGGCACGTCAGATCGCCGCTCGGGGTGCCGGCGTCGACACCGAGATCGGCACCCACCCGAACATCGACGTCACGATCAACAGCGGCCGCGCCGGATTGTGGATGGGCAGCGGCGACCTGGGTGTCACCGACCACAACGTCTACTTCGCCCACCGGACGAGTCACGGCGGGGAGTTCCGCACCATCCACCAGCTCACGGTGGGTTCGAGGTTCTCGGTGCTCGGCAACGACGGGCGCGAGTACCTGTACCTCGTGACGCGCCAGGACATCATCGTCCCGCGATCGGCGGAGCTGTTGAAGGTGATCGATCAGGCAGGTCCGATCACCGTGACCCTGGTGGCATGCCATCCGCCCGGTTCGGTGCGCTACCGCCTCGCGGTGAGCGGTCGCCTGATCGGCATCGCGCCCTAGCTGCTTGCCCCTGACCCTGGGCGGGCCGATCCAGGAAATGGCCGGGGTCACGCGTCGGCGGTGATCCGCTCGCGTGCGGCCTCGCCGCGCCGGGCGACGGGGAGGTGTTCGCCGGCAGAGGCGAGCCCGATCACCGGCATGTTGCTGTAGACCGCCTCGTACGCACCTGCCGGCACCCTGTAGGTCTCGTGGTACACGCCGACGTCGCCGCTGGCGCCCACCTTGGCGTTGAAGCCGCGCCACGCTCGAAGATGCGGGTCGTCCTGGTTGCGGGCGAAGCGCTCGAGGTGATCGAAGCTGCGCCAGTACTGGATGAGGGTGATCGTGCGGCCGGCCCACATCGTGCGGACGCCGAGCATTCCCTTGTCGGGATGACGCCTCAGCTCGGCCACCATCGGCCCCATTGCTCGCGCCACGGGGACCCACTTGGTGGGCTTCCAGAGCTTGTTGATGCGCATGCCGATGACGAACACGACGAACTCGCCGTCGATCTGGGCGGTGAACCGACCGGGATGGACCTTGGACATGATGCTGATCTCCGTGAATGGATAGTGGGGCTTCCCATTATGGAGAGTGCCACTCTCCATGTGGGATGTCAAGTGCGTACACTCATAGCTGATGAAGATCGCCGCCCTCAGCGCCGCCACCGGTGTCACGGTCGCCACGCTGAAGTACTACCTGCGTGAGGGAGTGCTGCATCCGGGGTTGGCGACTGCCGTGAACCAGGCCGACTACGACGAGTCACACGTCCGCCGGGTACGTCTCGTGCGCGCCCTGGTCGACTTCGGACATCTGAGCATCGCCGACGTGGCCGAGGTGGTGGCGGCGGTCGACGACGAGGCGGTGCCGATCCACGACGCGTTCGGCCTCGCACAAGACGCGATGGTGCCAGATCGGCCACGCGAGTCAGAGGCGTACGAATTCGCCCACGCACTCGTCGACGACTTCGTCGAGCGCCACGATCTGCGGGTGCGGCCCGATGCAGACGTGCGCCTCATGCTCGCCGACGCCTACGTCCATCTCGCCGAGTTCGGTCTCGCCGACCTCTCGAATCCGAGCGTCGCAGGCGCCGGCCAGTTCGATGCGATGGCTGAACTGTTCAAGCGGATGGCGGCCGACGAGCTCGGAAACGTCCCGGATGCCCATCGCGCCGAGATGGTGGAGTACTCGGTGGTCGGCACCGTGGTGGTCGAGGTGGCGATGACCGCGATCCGTCGGATGGCGCTCGAAGATGCGAGCGAACGGCGCTTCGGCCCCGGCGCCGCGGGCGTGTCGTCCGCTGCAGCTCCCACAGGTGGGGCGCGTCGCCGCAGATAGCCTCGGCGGGCGATGGACGGGCGGCCGATCGGCATCTTCGACAGTGGTTTCGGTGGGCTCACCGTGGCTCGCGCCGTCATCGACCTCCTCCCGGCCGAGGACATCGTCTACGTCGGCGACACCGGCCGCTATCCGTACGGATCGAAGCCCCAGGCCGATGTGGCTGCCTACGCCCGGCAGATCGCGCAGTTCCTGATCGACACCCATGACGCCAAGGTCATCGTCGTCGCCTGCAACACCGCTGCCTCCGCAGTCGACCTCGCGAGCGAGTTGTCGGTGCCCGTGGTGGGCGTCATCGAGCCGGGCGCCCGAGCCCTCGTGCATGCCACGCGATCGGGCAAGGTGGGTGTGATCGGCACGGTGGGCACCGTCGGCTCTGGCTCGTACCAACGCGCCGTTGCCGCCGCTGCGGGCGACATCGACATCGACGTCGACGCCAGCGTCCGGATCGAGCTCGCATGTGCCGCTTGCCCGGGATTCGTGGAGTTCGTCGAGCGTGGCGTCGTGACCGGCGACGAGATCACCGTGCTGGCCGAGCGACTGCTGGCCCCCGTTCGCGAGGCCGAGGTCGACACGCTGCTGCTCGGTTGCACCCACTATCCCTACCTGGCCCGCGTGATCGGCGAGGTGATGGGTTCGGAGGTGGTCCTGGTGTCGTCTGCCGACGAGACGGCGTTCGCGCTCCGCAGCCTGCTCGACGAGCAGGGCCTCACTCGTGGTGGCGACAGGGTCGGTTCGCACACCTTTCTCTCGTCGGGCGATGTCGAGTGGTTCCGCGCCCTCGGCCGCCGGCTGCTCGGGCCCGAGCTCACCGAAGCAATCCCGGTCTCGTTCGCCGCTCCCTGAACGATCACCCCTCGACCCATTCCGCCCCATTCAGACCCTCGACCTCACTCACATTGGAGACCCATATGACCCGATTCGACGGACGCGCTGTCGACCACCTGCGCCCGATCACCTTCGAGCGCGACTACACCGAGATGGCGGCGGGCAGCGTGCTCGTGTCGTTCGGCAAGACCCGCGTGCTGTGCACCGCCTCGATCGACGAGAGCGTGCCGCGCTGGATGAAAGGCACTGGGAAGGGCTGGGTGACCGCCGAGTACTCGATGCTGCCGGGAGCATCGCCCGAGCGCATCGATCGCGAGGCCGCGAAGGGCAAGCAGAGCGGACGCACGGTCGAGATCCAGCGGCTCATCGGCCGCTCGCTGCGCGCTGCATGCGACATGAAGCTGCTGGGTGAGCGTCAGGTGATCGTCGACTGCGACGTGCTGCAGGCCGACGGTGGCACCCGCACTGCCAGCATCTGCGGCGGCTACCTGGCGCTCCACGATGCGCTGTCGCGTCTGGTGCAGAACAAGGCCATCACGACGCACCCACTGCACTCGTTCTGTGCGGCGATCAGCGTGGGCATCGTGCAGGGCCAGCCGGTCCTCGATCTGCCCTACGTCGAGGACTCCACCGCCGAGGTCGACATGAACGTGGTGATGCTCGGCCGCGACGGTGAGGAGCCGAGCTTCGTCGAGGTGCAGGGAACCGCCGAAGGCGTGGCCTTCAGCCGCAGCCAGCTCGACGCGTTGCTCGAGCTGGCCTCGGGCGGCATCGCCGACATCATGGGTTACCAGGCACAGCTCATCGCCGACGCCCCGGCGCCTCGTCCACTGGGCCGCTGACCGGCATGGTGCTGCAGCTCGTCTGCGCCACGGCGAACGCGCACAAGGTCGACGAGATCGCCGCCGTGCTCGGTGATCTCGTCGAGCTGGTACCGCGCCCTGCGGACGTGCCCGATGTGGTGGAGGACGCGGGCACGCTCGAGGGCAACGCCCGCCTCAAGGCGCGGGCGATCTGCGACGCCACCGGCCTTCCTGCGGTGGCCGACGACACCGGTCTGTTCGTCGCCGCGCTCGACGGCGGGCCCGGTGTGGAGACGGCGTACTTCGCCGGACCCCATGCCACCTACGCCGACAACCGCGACAAGATGCTGCGGGTGCTCGACGGTGTGGCCGATCGGCGGGCCGAGTTCGTGACGGTCGCGCTGGTGGTGTGGCCCGACGGTGACGAAGTGCTCGTGCGCGGTGTGTGTGCAGGGCACATCGCCGACGCCGAATGTGATGGACGCGGCTGGGGGTACGACCCGCTGTTCGTACCCGATGATGCCGACCCGATCGCCGACGGGCGCACCTTCAGCCAGATGACCGACGACGAGAAGAACGCGATCTCGCATCGCGGCCGGGCCTTCGCCGCGCTGGCGACTGCGCTGAGCACCCGCTGACCCGCGAACGAGCTGCTCGTGTGCCGGAGGCCGCACGGGACGCTTCCGGTGCGGTCAGGGCTGCCGATCGGCCGGATTCGGTGCGGTCACCAGCGGCCACGAGGTGATCGGGTCGTAGCGGGCGCCGTCGGGATCCAGCCGGCTGCTGACGAGCACCACCTCGTCGACGTCGAACTCGGCGCGCACGAACGCTCCGAGCGCTGGTGGGAGGTGGGCGCCGGGCTTCAGTCGGGCGAGGGTGAGGTGGCCGGTGAAGCGCTGCCGCGGCGGCTCCCCGAGGTGAGCGGTCCGCTCGGTGACCGATGCGGCGAGGTGGTCGACGCCCTGCACCGGCACCACGAGTGCGCGCTCGCCGAGCAGGTCGACGCCCGGCCCGACCAGCGCAACGGCCGGGTCGAGATGGACGCCGGCGAGCGCGTCGGCGACCTCGTCCGGATCCGCGTCGCCGAGGAATCGGAGCGTGACGTGCCAGCGCTCGGGCGGGACGAACCGAACGCCGCGCTGGTCCTTGCGTCGGAGCTGCATCAGCTCGTCGACGACGTCCTCGGGTGGGATCACGGCGACGAACAGACGTGGCACGCCCCCAGTCAACCGTCGCGTAGCGTACGAACCATGACCATGGCGCACGGTCCGCTCGATTCGTCCACCCCGCCGCAGCGGGTGATCATCACGGCAGCTGCGGCCGGGATCGGCCGCTCCATCGCCGCGGTGTTCCACGCCGACGGTGCCGTGGTGCATCTGTGCGACGTCGACGACCGCTCGCTCGACCAGGTGCGGGCCGAATTGCCGGGGGTGCGTGCGGCACGGGTCGACCTGCTCGACGGGGAGGCGATCGACGCGTGGATCGCGGCCGCGATCCACGAGCTGGAGCCCCTCGGCGGCGTGGACGTGCTGGTGAACAACGCCGGCACCAAGGGGCCGACCGCATACGTGGAGGACGTGCATCCTGCCGAGTGGCGCGACTGCCTGGCCGTCACCCTCGATTCCCACTACCGCACCGCTCGGCTGGTGGCCCCGGTGATGAAGCGGCACGGGCGAGGTTCGATCGTGAACATCTCGTCGACCGCCGGGCAGGTGGGCTACGGGATGCGCACGCCCTACGCCGCAGCGAAGTGGGCGGTCATCGGGCTGACGAAGTCGCTCGCGATCGAGCTCGGCCCGCACGGCGTGCGTTGCAACGCGATCTGTCCGGGGTCGGTCCGTGGTGATCGCATCGACCGGGTGATCCTCGCCGAGGCGACGTCACGCGGGGTTCTGCCCGAGGTGATCGCTCACGAGTACGTTGCCGGCCAGTCCATCGGTCGCTTCGTCGAGCCGAGCGAGATCGCAGCGATGTGTCGATTTCTCGCCTCGCCCGCCGCGGCGATGGTCACCGGTCAGGCGATCGCCATCGATGGCCACAGCGAGACCTACCACCTCTGAGCCAGGCGTCGGCCACTGAGGCGTGGCGGCCAACGTCAGCCGGCGGCGGGTAGGGCGACGTCGATCACGAAGGCGCGGTGATCGCTGCCGGGTACGTCGAGGTCGCGGACCCTTCCCACCGACACGTCCTCGCCCAGCAGGGCATGGTCGATCCGGACGAACGGCGGTCCGACCACGTCGGTGGGCCACGACATCGACCACCCTCGACCGAGCGACTCGTGCACGTCGAGCCACCCCTCGTCGAGCAGGTCGCGGAACGCCGGGTGCCAGCGGGTCGCATTGAAGTCGCCGAACAGGATCGTTGCCGGATCGGGATCGACCGCGTCGTCGATGGCGCGCAGATCGCGCTCCCACGTGTCGAGCGATGCGGTGTTCGTGCCCGGCAACGGGTGCACCACCACGAGACGAAGCGGCGAGCCGTCGACCACGACCGTCGCGTCGATCGCCATCGCCTGGCCGATCGGGGTGATGATGCTGTCGACGATCGGGTACCGGCTGAACAGCGCGATGCCGTTCCGGTCACCTGGCGAACGCACCGCTTCGTACGGGTACCGCTGCGCCCCACCAGCCTCGTCGAAGGCGTGGCCGAACTGCCAGGAGTACTCGGTGATGGCCAGCACGTCGACATCGAGGGCGAGCAGCGTCGCCGCAGCGAGCTCGGGCCGGTCGGTGCGGTAGTAGGTGTTCGCGTGCGCCACGGTCACGGAGGTCGCGCCGGCGGTTGCCGGGACAGGTTGGTCGTGGATCGCCAGCGGGGCGCTGAGCCACAGCAAGGCGGCTGCGACGCCGACGTTGACGAGCGCCATGCGGTGCCAGCCCGCGAGCGCGGCGATCGTTGCGAGCGGGATCGCCGGTGCGAGCAGGAACGGGGTCAACGCCTGCAGCACGAACACCACCGGAATCCCCGTGACTCCGAACGCCTGGGTGATCGCGAGCGCACCCATCGCTGCGGTGGCAATCCACACAGCGAGCCGGGCGAGCGTGCCGACGATGCGTCTCACCGACGGGGATGGCGATGGGGATGGGGATGCGTCGTTCACCAGCCGCGGAGATCGATCGGCCATCGATCGATCACCTCACCGTCGCTCGCGAGCCACGCCACCTCGTGCATCGCCAGTGTCGGGTCGATGTGTGCGGGCACCACGTAAACGCGATCGCCGACCGACACCGGCGACGATGGTGCAAACGTGAGGTGCTCGTCGCTCAGGAACCACACCGAGCCGGCGCTCGTGGTGGGGTTGCCGTGGTCCATGCCCAGTGCCTTCAGCCCGACATCGGCGACCGCGTGGCGCCGAGACACGGAGATCACCGTGCCGACGACGTGGCACGCCTGCTCGAACGGGTGGCCCTGCGCTCCGTAGTGGCTGTCCATCAGCGCGTAACTGCCGGCCTGCACCTCGGTCACGCCCGGCCGGCGTCGGTGGAGGTGGTGGGTACCGGTGCCACCCGAGCTGACGACGTCACCTCCGACCGCCGCATGCGCGACCAGGAGACGGCCGACGGCCTCGTCGACCAGCCGCTCCTGGCGGTCGGGGTCGCCCTGGTCGTCGACGACCATCAGATGCCCTTCGTAGCCCATCACGCCGCGGACCTCGAGGCCGAGGGCGCGAGCACGGTCGGCCAGTCGGCCTGCCTCGTCGGCGGCGACGCCGCAGCGGGGCAGACCGATGTCGACGTCGACGAGCACCTCGCGAATCCCCGCCCGTGCCGCCGCAGCGACGGTGGCCTCGGAGTCGACGGCGACCGTGACCCGGGCGTCGCCACGATCGTGCAGCTCGGCCATCGCCCGCAACCGCACCGGGTCGATGGTCTCGTTCGCGAGCAGGAGATCGTCGCCGAGACCGGCGGCAGCCATGCCGAGCACCTCGCGCGGCGTGGCGCAGGTGAAGGCGTGATGCCCGACGGCGCGTTGGGCTGCTGCGAGCGCCGTGCACTTGTGTGCCTTCACGTGCGGCCGGAGCGCAGCGCCGGTATGCACTGCTGCCATCGCCGCCAGGTTCCGTCCGAGTGCGCCCGCGTCGATCACGACCGCGGGGGTGGGGAGGTCGTCGATGGTGGTGGGCATGGTGGGCATGGTGGGCATGAGTCGAGCGTCGACGGGCGCCTCGCCCGGCGACGATAGCGAAGGCGAGCCAGGAGCTGTGGGCGACAGTTATGCCGGATCGGCACTCAACCCCCCAATCGAAGGTGCCGATACACGCCGCATGACTCGCGAAAGACGGGGCCAGGCGCGTCTCGGTTCGCGCCGACGGCGATGGGGGGCACCGCTGGTCGCGCGCCTGCTCGTCGTCGCCATCGTGCCGATTGCCGCGATGGCGTTCATCGGTTCCGGTGAGCTGCGTGCGGAACAACGCACCGTGGCCACTGCCGAGTCGATCGCCGTGCTCACCCAGCTCGAACGCGACGTCGCAGCCGTCTCGGCGCCCGCATACATCGAGTACCTGGCTCACGTTGGCCTGGCGACCATCGATCAGTTCGGCTTCGGACGTTCCGTGGTGAGTGAGCTCACCGGCATCGACTACGAGGGCATCTACCTCGGCAACGCCGACCGGCTCGACGTGGTGCTGCACGCCATCGAGACCACACACGGCGGCGTGGCGCTCGGAGATGGCCGCACACTCGGCACCGAGGTCGTCCTCATCGAGCACGAGCTCGCCGAACTCCGCCTTCAGACCGCAGCGCACGTCGGAGACCGCGCGCCGGCCGACGACCTGTTCGAGCGGTTGAAGGTGGTGTTGGCCGATGCGGTCACGACGACGCGCCGACAGTTCGACACCCAGGTCGTCCCTGCGGAGCTCCGGCGGTTCCGGGCAGAGTCGCTCGCGCTCGGGTGGACGCTGGGCACCGCAGGCGCCACAGCGGAAGCGGTGCTCGACACCGTGACGATGGCAGGCGCCCACCTGATTCCCGTCACGACAGCACTGGCACAGCATCGTCAGGCCGTGGCCCAGCTCGCCGACCTGCTCTCGCGCGACGAAACGGCGATCTTCGCCGCCCTCGTGTCGACGATGCCCGATCCGCTCGACGACGTGCCCGCCGAACACCTGTCGCTCGACCAGTTCGATGTCGAACGGGCGATCGTCTTCTCGAATCACATCATCGACGAGATCGCCTATCTCCGGGCGTTGTCCGGCTGGGCCGATGGCTACTACGAGTCGGTCGCGACGCGCATCGCGCTGCAGGCCGATGCGGCACGCGCATCGCTGCGTGAGGTGACGATCCTGTTGGTGTGCGTCCTCGCAGTCGTGCTGGTGGCCGTGGTGATGGTCGCACAGTCGCTGCTGCGACCGGTGTTGCGCCTCGGGCGGCGCGCCGGCGAGCTGGCGCAGGGAGAACTCGATCTCGAACCGCTTCCCATTCGTGGACCACGCGACATGCGCGACCTCACGCGCACCATCAATGCGATGCAGGAAACACTGCTCACGGTCGACCGGCAGGCGGCGGCACTCGCCGGTGGGCGTCTGCACGACCCCGTCCTCGTCCACTCGTCGCCGGGACGGCTGGGTGAGTCGATCCGGTGCTCTGTGGCGCGCCTCACCGAGGTCACCGGTCGCTTGCAGGTGAGCGAGGAGCGATCGTCGGCCATCGTGTCGCATGCAGCGGTGGCGATCTGGACGGTCGATGAACAGGGCCGCGTCGTGTCGGCCAATGCCGCGGCCGAGCGCACCCTCGGCCGCCCCGAAGCCGACCAGGAGAGACGACGGCTCGTGTCGTCGATCGACAGTCTCGTCGGCGAGCACGAGATCGTGCGGCCCGATGGCACGCACGTGTGGCTCGACGTCGACCACTCGGTGGTGGAGACCGGCGGCGGACGGTTGCGCACCGTGATCGGCGAGGACATCACCGAACGCAAGGAGTTCGAGGGTCGCCTCGCGCATCAGGCGCGCCACGACACCCTGACCGGGCTGCCCAACCGATTCGCGGTGTTGGAACGACTGGCGCGGTTGGCAGACGACTCGTCGACGCGCGGTGCCGGCCCGGCATACGGGAGGCCGATCGCTGTAGTGCTGTTCATCGACGTCGATGGGTTCAAGTCCGTGAACGACACGGGCGGCCACGCAGTTGGCGATCGGGTGCTCGCCGAGATCGCCCAGCGCCTCCGGGCAGAAGTGCGGACCGGTTCGATGGTCGCCCGCCTCGGCGGTGACGAGTTCGTCCTGATCGCGTCGGATCTCGTCGACGCGGCGGCGGCGGTGTCGCTCGGACGTCGGCTGATCGAACGCATCGAGCAGCCGTTCCAATCGGCCGACCTCCTCTTCGCCATCTCGGCGAGCGTCGGCGTCGCCGCGATGATGCCGGGCGACAGTCCGCTCGACGTGCTCCACCGCGCAGACTCTGCCGTGTACCACGCCAAGAACCTCGGTCGCGCCAGGGTGGAGGTGTTCGACCTGGAGTTCCAGACCCGGGTCGAGCACCGTGCTGCGATGGAGGTCGCGATGCGTGACGCCATCGCCACTGGAGAGCTGGAGATGCACCTCCAACCGATCTTCGACCTCACGACGGGCAAGCCGGTGGGTGCCGAGGCGCTCGCTCGCTGGTGCCGGCCGGGAACTGGATACGTGATGCCTGCTGAGTTCGTCGCCGTCGCCGAGAGCTCGTCGCTGATCATCGAGCTCACGCGATCGATGCTGAACGCTGCATGTGATCGCATTGCCCGGTGGCGGCTCGCCGACCCGACGTGCGAGTTGCGGATCTCGGTGAAACTGTCGGGACGCCACATCGTGCAGGGTGACCTGATCGCCGATCTCGTCGAAGCGCTCAGTGTGAGCGGTGCGGATCCTCGCATGTTGGAACTCGAGCTCACCGAGACGCAACTGCTCGCCGACATCGAACCGGCACGCGCCACGTTGGCGACCATCCGAGCGATGGGCGTCACCGTTGCCGTCGACGACTTCGGCTCCGGGTTCTCGTCGATGGCGAACCTCCGTCACCTCGAGGTCGACGTGATCAAGGTCGACCGGAGCTTCGTCGCCGGTGCCGGCCTGGACGGCTTCGATGCAACGGTGATCGATGCGATGGTGAGCTTCGGCAGGGCGCTCGGCGTGCACGTGGTGGCCGAGGGCGTCGAAACGCACGACCAGCTCGACTTCGTGCGGTCTCACGGATGCACGAGGGCCCAGGGTTTCCTACTCGGTCGTCCGCTGCCGCCCGATGAGACGGAACGCGTGCTCGGCATCGCTCCGCCACCCGACCCCGGACACGCCCTCACGACACCGCCTACAGTTGCCGCGTATGCTGGCCGAGTCGACTGATCGCCCCTTCGATCCTCCCGAGCCGTCCCGTCGGCCGGCCGATGGGCTGTCGATCGCCCGTCACCTCCTGGTCACCGTGGCCGTCCTCGCCGTCATCGGCACGGTGCTCGGGCTGTTGCTCGTGCAGCGGGTGGGCACCACCTACCGCGACGGTCTGGCGGCCACGGCCGATGGGGCCGACGTGGCAGCGCTCGGCGCGTCGTCGGCCGAGGTGCTCGCCGGCGACATCGTCGATCTCGCAGATGCGGCCGGCCGGTCGATCGACGAAGCACGCGAGTTCGTGGTCATCGCATCGGGAACCACGGACGACCTCGGCGACGCGCTCGCCACGAACATCGCTGACGGGGTGAGCGGCACGTCGAACGTTGCCGACGATCTGGCTTCGTTCATCGAGTCGATCGAGCGATTCATCCCGGGCAACCGGGATTCGCTGGCAGAAGACCTTCGTCTGCTCGCCGACAGTCTCGAACCGGTGCCCGATCAACTGCGGTCGCTCGGGGCCGAACTCGTCGCGAGCGCGGTCTCGCTCGAGTTGGCCGCCGACACGCTGACCGGCATCAGCGTGCAACTCGACCAGGTGGAACTGAGCATCGGTGAGGCACGCACGGCGCTCGTCGAGGTGGAGGACCTGTCGGCCGACGTAGCCGAACGCGCCCGTCGTGGCCTCGACCGGTCGGACACCGATCTGATGCTCGTGCGCTTGCTGGTGCTGGTGCTGGGACTCGGTACGGCCGGAGCGGTCATCGCTGCGCGACGCGCCGTCGGTGTGCTCGGGCGTGACACGCCGGCGGCCACCAGCTGACCGACAGCTGACCGACACCTGACCGACGCCGCCGGGCTGCCAGGGGCCGGGTCGCGGGGTGCGGGCGGTGGGACTCGAACCCACACTCCTCGCGGAACAGGAACCTAAATCCTGCGCGTCTGCCAGTTTCGCCACGCCCGCGACGATGACCGCACGCTATCCGGAGCAGTCGTCACGGTCGCAGCGGCGCCGGCACAGGCAGGTCCGTCCGACACCGTGGCGATGGGTGCGAGACTGCCGCTCGTGACGTTCCGAGGGTTCCCCGACACCGCCTTCACCTTCTACGAGGGCCTGCGCGCCGACAACTCGCGCAGCTACTGGCTGGCCAACAAGGCCACGTACACGTCGGCTGTCCGTGAGCCGATGGACGAGTTGTTGGTGGCACTCCACGAGTTCGGGCCCTTCCACGTGTTCCGCCCGAACAAGGACATGAGGTTCAGCAAGGACAAGACGCCGTACAAGGACCACATCGGCGCGTACGGCGAGAGCGAGGGTGGTGCAGGCTTCTACGTCCAGTTCTCCGCCGACGGGGTGCTCGCGGGGTCGGGCTACTACGCGATGGCGAACGACCAGCTCGAACGGTTCCGCACGGCGGTCGACGGGTCGGCCACCGGCGCCGAGATCGACAGGATCTGTGCGATCGTGGCCTCGGCCGGGCTGCAGCTCGGTGCGATCAGCGAACTGAAGACCGCGCCGCGCGGGTACCCGAAGGATCACCCGCGCATCGAACTGCTTCGCCGCAAGGGGCTGATGGCCAGCCGCTCGTGGGCGCCGGCGTCATGGATGCGCAGCACGCGTGCCGTCGCCCGTGTGCGCGAAACCTGGCTGGCCGCAGCACCGATGAACGAGTGGCTCGACGCTCACGTGGGCCCGAGCGTGCTCGCACCCGACGACGTCGAACGTCGGTGACAGGGGACCGCCGGGTGAGGTGACGCTGGTCGGTCAGGCGACCGGCAGCCACCCGAGCACCAATTGGGTCACCTTCACGTCGCTCTTCTCGAGCGGCACCTCGACGGCCACGATCTCCTTGGCGACATTCGACCAGCGCACGTCGATCTCGGTGACCTCGTTCTCGAGATCGCCCTGGAGGTCGATCAGCTGATCACTCAGCGATTGCACCTTGTCCTGTGCGGCATCGAGCCGTGCCCCGGCTGCAGAGCTGCGGCCACGCTTGGCCGCCGAGCGTTCGAGCGAACCGAACATGCCGCCGCGGCTGCGGCGACCGCCGAAGATGCCACCGAGCACCCCGCCGACGGTGGAGAGCAGCTCCTCGTTGCGCTTGCCCTCACGCTGTTCGTTCAGCACGTCGGCTCGTCCTTC
>Ga0105046_10003502_pt1 | contig 24896 bp, 16 predicted proteins | sample MAT03_FD_78385 | JGI IMG/M metagenome (GOLD analysis project Ga0105046, IMG submission 78385) | Freshwater microbial communities from Lake Fryxell liftoff mats and glacier meltwater in Antarctica - MAT-03 (megahit assembly) | ecosystem: Environmental > Aquatic > Freshwater > Ice > Liftoff...
GCGGAGATACACTGCTGGAGAAGGCGCAACACATGCAAGAGAATGTGCTTCCGGCTATGCTTGGCGTGCGCAAGGCTGCTGACCAATTGGAGCGAGTGATGGCTTACAAACACTGGGCGCTGCCAGGTTATCGCGAAATGTTATTCGTGAAGTAAGACCGTAATAGATCGTACTTCTAACGGTGATGTGAGTTGTAAGAAATACAGTCCATGTGCTAGCGTACGTCGCGGCATGTGGACTGTATGCGTTTCAACGTTGTCTGAAGTGTGCTCGAATGTTGTGGATGCCACCGTGCAACCATCAATTGCATGCAGTTTGATGCTGTGAGAGCCGCGTTCCTGCGTGCGAACATCCAGTTCCATGAAATCTGCGTCGTCGATGCGGAGTCGTTCGATTCGCAACGGTTGCATGAAGCGAACCATTCTTCCTTCCAAGAAACACGTTGTAATCGTACAAGATCCGTCGATCGTTCGTAGAGGGTGCGAGCCAGAAGGAGAGATCGTGATCGACTCGAAGTTCAATGCAGTAAAGGGTGGAATATCGAGCATCGTTTCCACGATCAAGTCGGTTACATGCTGCGATCGCGCTGGATGTACGTCGAGCACGCGGAATTGAATACGACGCACCGTATCGTCTACGCTCTCCGAAATGTAGAGCCCGGAACTCACGCCACGCGAAACGAGGAGTGTTCGCTTGAATCGGATCATCCCTTCCACATCAACGGTTTCGTTTTCGTCCATGACTCCCTCTACCGCAACGGAGATCGGGAGGTAGACGGTAGTGCCGGCTGCAACGGTAGTGTCGGGAAGTGAAAATAGTAAGGTGGCAGGGGGCGGTGCATCAATGGCCATTGCTACCATTGATGTGTTGAGTGTTGTAGAACAATCGGAGAGAAGGTCGAACAACATGCGGAACGACGAGGTTCCGACGGAGGTCGGAAGCCATTCAAGAACAATCGATACCGATCGATTGGGCTCGACCAATCGTGGCAGCGTAGGACTTAGTATTCGTAGTTCGTTCATTGGTGGTACCACCATAATACCCATGATGCTAAATGGTGTAGTGCCCCTGTTCTGAAGAACGACGGTTGTCTGGGACACCGTGTTGACGATCGTTGGGCCAAGTCGAACAAGGCTGTCGGTGGTAGCCGTGGGAGTAGCGCCCGCAAGCACCTCGAACTGAGCCGTGTCTGAGCAATTGTCAAGAGTGGTAGCAATCACTCGATAGACACCCGCCGAAGCAACTTGAATCGACGGCGTACGGTCTCCCGTGCTCCACTGATAGATGGCGATGCCTGACGTTGCGGAAAGAGTGAAGAGTTCGCCAGGACAGACAATACGCGGACCGGTGATCTCTACGATAGGAAGTGGATGCACAAACACTTCAAGACTATCCGACGTTCCGCCGCAGCCGCTGGAGTCTACGAGATCTACCCAGTACATTCCAGATGTAGACACGAAGATCGTTGATGTTGTGTCTCCGGTATTCCACAGATACGAACGGTAGCCATTGCCCACACGAAGCTCTGTGGAGTCACCCTCGCAAATGTTGCGTCGGTCAAAGAGAAGTTCAGGTCGGAGTTTTGCACCAACGCGCACATAGAACTGAGCAACCGACGAACACAATTGGGCATCAGGTCGTGCGAGCGACGTTGTGAGTTCCACCTGTCCGGATGCATTCCATCGAACACGCACGATGCGAGTATTCTGTCCGGAGACGATGGTGCCGCCAACAACATTCCACGAATACGTTGCAACAGGCACGTCGTCTGCTACATAGGTTACCTCTGAGCCTCTGCATGCGGCATTGGGACCATTCACACGAGATGTAGGCACTGGAAGAAACTCTGCCACCAAACTATCGCTGCTGCCAATGCACCCATTCGTGTCCATCACGGTGACCCGAAACACTCCGTTGGCGGAAATAGAGATCGACCTTGTGGTGTCGCCTGTATTCCATCGATACCAAACGAATTGGTCAGGTGCCTGCAGTGCCGCAACGTCGCCCTGGCAAAGGTACTGTCGGCCATTGCCGATAAACGGATGCGGCTTGGGTACGTCGCGTATCGTGATCCGCCCGGAATCTAGGGAACCAGCACCGTTCGTGGCATAGACCACATAGGTGCCACCTGCATTCACATAGATTGTCTGACCCCGCTCTCCGGTGTTCCACTGATAGTTCGTGTAGCCAGAGTCTGCCCTGACGGCTTGTAAACTCGACCCTTCGCACACGTGTTGCAGACCAGTCACACCGATCCCTGCCGCCTTCCCTCCATACGGAAAGAGGCACACTGTAAGGATGGTAAAAACTACTGCATGCGTCACGTGTTATTTCCTATATTCGGCATCAAGTTACCGAGATTTCTCCGAGGGCCTTCCATGCGTCAAGGATACCTGTTCCTGATTCTCTTGCTGGCATCGTTCCTGCCGCTTCATGCACACAATGGATGCATGCTCAAACCATTGTCTCTGGACCAGAGACTTCGTAGTGCTACTGCCGTTATTGAGGGTGTGGTGGGCACGTCGTCCACAGAACTCTTAAACGACAAAATCTATACGCGGTGGCACGTTAACGTTGTGCGTGCTTGGGATCTGCGCAACACAAGTATCTCGCTCGATGTGATGATTGAGGGCGGTACGTATCAGCAACAACGCCTTGTTGTAATCCCAAATGCATCTCTGCGAACAGGAGAGCATGTAGTGGTGATGCTCGATCCGTTCGATCCAACGCAGAATACCTATTCTGTCTCTAGCGGACCTCAAGGCGTATTCACAGACCGAGACGGACGTTTTGTTGACGCTATCGGAACAGACCTGTCAGCAAATGATCTTGTATCAAGGATATCTGCCGTTCGTGGCCGCATGCCTAGCGTCACAGGATTTGACGCGTCGCGTTCGATGCCAATCCTTCGTTCAGAGAAGGCCGCAGAAACAGCTCAGGCCCTTACTGTTACGAGTCTCACCCCTTCCACGTTTAACGCGGGGACACTCGCCGCACTCACGATCAAGGGCACCGGTTTTGGCGTAAAGGGAGCAAACAGTACGGTCAGATTCGTAAGTGCTGATGAAGGTGGCGAGGTGTTTGGAAATTTGCCGCCCTTCCATATTCAATCTTGGAACGACACGATCATCGTTGTTCACGTGCCTTGCACGGCAGATGAAAATCCTACAGCCGGCACGGGCAAGGTTCGTGTGATCACGGATGCGAACGAGATCATCACCACAACGCAGACGATCACGGTGAACTGGGCTCAATTCACCATTCAGTATACAGCTGGAGCGAAAATCGATCAATGGTCGCCTGTTGAGCTTGTGAACGACAACGGACTAAACGGATATACATTTACTTTGAATGCTGGTCTTGCGGCACAGAACAACGCTAACTTAGCCGTGCGGCGTGCGATTTCCACGTGGAGATGTAAGACTGGAGCGAATCTTGCGGTTGCACCGGGCACTACGAACGTAGCATGCACAAATGGAATCGACGGTCTCAATGTAGTAACGTTCGACGGTGCAGCCTGCCCATTGCCCAATGGTTTATTCGGAGTATGCTACTTCTATTATGTAGCATGTACGCAAGGTGGAATTCAATACTGGAGGGTGGACGATATCGACTTGATCATGGACGGAGCTACGAATTGGCAGTTCGGTCCAGGTGCGCCGATTGCACCACAAGTAGACTTCGAAACAGTAGTCCTTCACGAGATCGGACACGGACTCGGTCTTGGTCACGTTCGAGATGCTGCAGCCGTAATGTTTTGGGCTCTTGGCGCCGGCGATCAACGCCGCACTCCATTGGCCACAAGTGACAGTACGGGAGGTCGGTCGATCGTCAATCGCTCGACAACAACTCGTGCGTGTGGACCAGCGGCAATGGTTGCAGTAGGTGCGGGCGCGTGTAACCTCTCGGCACCTGTTGCCTTGTTTACCGCAAACGTTGTTCGCGGTTGCGCGCCGCTCACGGTAACCTTTACGAACACAAGCACGAATGAACCAACGAATACCAATTGGGACATTAACAATGATGGTGTGGTTGACTACACATCAACGAATTGTACGCACACGTACACGACATCTGGAACCTATACGGTACGATTGGCTGTATCGAATGCTTTTGGGACAGATGAGATAGTCAAAACGAATTTCATTCTGGTGCTTGCCGTGCCACTGGTAAATGCGGGAAGTGATGACACGGTTTGCCTAGGTTCCACAAAAATAATAGGCTCAACGCCCGTTGCAACAGGTACTGCGCCCTTTGTGTATCGTTGGCAACCTGGTAACGTGTTGAATGATTCGACGGTGGCAAACCCAATTGCGACCATTACAACGACCACAACTTTCTCAGTGCGAGTAACAGATGCAAATGGTTGTGTACGAGCCGATACCATGGTATTGACCGTCATTCCCAAGCCCATTGTGAATGTGGGTGCTGATACTTCGCTTTGCAATGGCGATTCAAAACTGATCAACACGATTGTGTCGAGCGGACTTGCCCCGTACCAGTTTATGTGGACACCATCTGCCGGTCTCAATGACAAAACAATCCAAAAGCCTCTGGCAACACCTACAGTGACGACGTCGTATATCCTCACTGTTACCGACGTTCGTGGCTGCGTGCAATCCGATACCGTGAAGCTCACCGTTAACGCACTACCAATCGTCAACGCCGGACCCGATACCCTTAACATCTGTTCGGGTGGTTCTAAACAACTACAACCAACAATAGCATCAACGGCACTACCATTGTCGTTTTTGTGGGAACCACCCGCGGGCTTGTCTGCTGTCAATACTCCCAATCCCATTGCATCGCCGATTTCTTCTCAGGTGTATACGTTAACCGTAACGGACAATAACGGATGTACAAAGAGCGATCAGTTGTTGGTGCGCGTAATCGACCAACCAAAGCCCGTGATCACGACTTCGAGTGCTGCCACTGCGTGTGAGGGACAGACGGTGAAACTTGATGCTGGCAGTGGTTGGATATCGTATCTGTGGTCTACGGGGGCCACTACTCGTACGATCGACGTCACAACCAGCGGCTCCCATACGGTTCGCGTTACGAATGCCTTCGCGTGCGAAGGACAGTCCGTTCCATACGTGCTCACGTTCAATGGAACACCTACGCCGCAGATCGCAGGTCCGTCTCAAACTTGTGTGAACTCTACGTCCGTGTACTCAGTGAATGCAGTCAGTGGCGACACCTATCTCTGGACGGTCACCAATGGCGCTGTTCGCAACGGAGCAGGTACGCCAACCATCACGGTGCAATGGGGAAGTACAGGCACAGGAAGTGTGTTATGCAAACAAACGACAATGGCGGGATGCGTTGGTATCTCTGCAACATCGAGCGTGACGTTTGGTACTGTTCTTGTGCCATCGGTCACCACATCGGGATCAACCTCGCTGTGCGAGGGCGAAAGCGTAGAACTTGATGCGGGAGTCTACAGCACGTATCAGTGGTCTACCGGTGCAACAACACGCAAGATCACAGTGAGCACAGCTGCATCGTATACCGTTTCAGTTTCGGAAGCAGGCGGCTGCTCCGGTACGTCGGTGCCTATAGTTGTGACAACAAAGCCTGTTCCACAGAAGCCATCGATTGTACAAACGCAGAACACACTCGAGTCGAGCGTGTTCGCCGCTGCCTATCAATGGTTGGAATCGGGTAGCGCCATTTCGTTCGCAACGCAGCGGACGTATACGGTGCTCGTGCCAGGCACATATAGCGTTCGCGTTACCGCCGAGAACCAGTGCACGGCCACATCGGAATCGTATGTGGTGAACGTTGTGAGTGTGGCCGACGACGGTGAAGTGGGCAACGTGCAGGTGTCGCCCAATCCGGTAACAGACCAATGCGTTATTACGGCACAAGGTGCATGGCAAGGCGGCGAGGCCGTCGTTGTTGATGCGCGAGGCATACGCAGAGCGTCGTTCGATCTTGCTCGATACAATGGGTCGGTATCGTTCGATACCTCCTTCCTCGAATCAGGCGTGTACACCGTAGTGGTGCACCACGATGCCCGTATCATGCGGATACGCTTCGTAAAGATGTAAGCCGAGACGGTTTACTTCGTGGTTTTCTTTGCTGCCTTCTTCGCCGCTGCTTTCTTTGCTGCGGGCTTCTTTGCTGCCTTCTTCGCCGTTGCTTTCTTTGCTGCGGGCTTCTTTGCTGCGGCTTTTTTCGCAGCTGCTGCAGAGACCTTTGGTGCTTGCTGTGAGGCAAGTGCTAGACAGTCTTCCAAAGAGAGCGACGCTGGTTCTGTACCCTTCGGGATACGAACGTTCTGCTTGCCAACAACGACGAATGCACCCCAGCGCCCCTTGAGCACCTTGACGGATGGGTCTTCTTCGAAGGTCTTGATCGTTCGATCAATAATGGATTGTCGCTTCAGACCAATCAATTCAATCCCACGAGCAGTTTCGATTGTGTGAATGTCGTCCGTTTTCGGAATGGAGTAGAACGCGCCGGCATGTTCGATATACGGACCGAATCTCCCCACCTTTACCTCCATGCCGCTTCCTTCAAATTCTCCGATGTTGCGTGGGAATTTGAACAGCTCCATGGCTTGTTCGAGCGTGATCGTTGCGATCGACAATGTTCCGGGGAGGCCCTTTTGGCGCTTGTCTTCGTCGTCTTGATCGCCGATTTGCACGAGGGGACCGAACCGACCAAGGCGTACAGAAACGCGACGTCCCGACGCGGGATCTACGCCTAATTCGCGTTCACCACTTTGACGTTCAGCAGTGGCGCTCGTGAGTTTTAGACGCTCTTCGAACGGACCGTAGAAATCGCGGATCATGTCGTTCCATTTCACATGACCTTGTGCAATCTCGTCGAATTGTTTCTCGACGCTTGCGGTGAAGTTGTAGTCGAGAATAGAATCGAAATGCTTCGTCAAGAAATCCGTGACGACCATTCCAATGTCAGTCGGAAATAGTTTTGATTTCTCAGCACCAGTGTTCTCGGTTTCGACCGCTCTTGAGAGCTGGTCGTTCAGCAACGTGTACAACCGTACTGGACGTGTCCATCCATCTCGATCTTCTTTGATCACATACTTGCGTGCTTGGATTGTTGAAATTGTTGGCGCATACGTAGACGGTCTGCCAATGCCGAGTTCTTCGAGTTTCTTCACAAGCGACGCTTCTGTGTAGCGCGAAGGCGGACGAGCGTAGCGCTCTTGCGCTTGCATTTGCACAAGCTGAAGAAGTTCACCAACGCTCAACGGCGGCAACATTTTCGAGTTGTCTTCATCCTGATCTTCGTCGGTAGACTCTAGGTACACTTTGAGAAAACCATCAAACACCAATACTTCGCCCGTGGCCGTAAGAGTATCCGATAGTGTGCTTACGGAAATCGTTGCAATGGTGCGTTCGAGTTTGGCATCCGACATTTGCGACGCGAGTGAACGCTTGTAAATCAAGTCGTAGAGCCGCTTCTCAGGGTCTCCACCTGGTACGGAGCGCTTGGAAAGATCTGTTGGTCGAATCGCCTCGTGCGCCTCTTGAGCGCTTGCAACCTTCGTCGTGTAGTTGCGCGGATTGGAGTATCCTTCACCATACGTTGTAAGGATCTCTGAGCGGGCAGCATCGATAGCGAGCTCGGAAAGATTCACCGAATCGGTACGCATGTACGTGATGTGACCACCTTCGTACAGGCCTTGCGCAAGCTTCATGGTACGAGCCAAAGAGTAGCCCAGTTTACGACTCGCCTCTTGTTGCAACGTAGAAGTGGTGAAGGGAGGCGAGGGACTTTTCTTTGCTGGCTTTACCTCGAGTGCAGTGATGGCAAAGGCAGCACCTTTGCAACGTTCGAGAAAATCACGGGCTTCTTCTTCGGTGTCGTACCGACGTGGCAATTCAGCAACCAGCGACTTTCCATTCACGTCGAAGGTGGCCGTGATCTTGAACTGACTTGTTGATGTAAAGTTTTGGATATCGCGTTCGCGTTCCACCACAAGTCGGACGGCAACACTTTGCACGCGGCCTGCAGAGAGATTTTTCTGAACCTTGCGCCACAAAACAGGAGACAGACCATAGCCAACGAGACGGTCCAGTACGCGACGGGCCTGTTGTGCATCCACCAAGTGCTGATCAATCTGCCGAGGATGATCAATGGCGTTCAGGATGGCCTTTTTAGTGATTTCATGAAACACGATACGGCGAATTTTCTCGGCCGGAAGGTCGAGAGCCTCTGCGAGGTGCCAGGCGATTGCCTCTCCCTCACGGTCTTCGTCGCTCGCGAGCCAGACAATGTCTGCCGATTTCGCTTGCTTCTTGAGTTCAGCAACAAGCTTCTTTTTGTCTTCCGAGATCTCGTACACCGGTTCGAAATTGCCCTTGGTGTCGATTGCCTGATCATTACCTGGAAGGTCTCGAATGTGACCCATACAGGAAGTGACCACGAACTGATCGTCGAGGAATTTCTGAATGGTCTTTGCCTTCGAGGGAGACTCTACGATAACGAGATTCTTCATGCTTCGTCGCCTTTGTTGTGTTCACAGGTGACCGGGTCTGGGCACACCGCGAAAATCTGTAGTGAGTGATTGACGGCCGTCATACCGAGTTCCCGGGCCACACGTTCACCGATCTCATCTATTCCACGCTCGCGGAATTCTATGATGCGTCCGCATTCGACACAGATCAAGTGGTCGTGATCCGGCATTCTGCTCGACAGCTCGTAGTGGGCACTTTCGCCTTGGAAGCGATGCTTCATCAGGATTGTGCATTTCGTGAGCAGGTCGAGCGTTGAGTAGACAGTCGCCCGGGAGATACGATCTCCCTTGGCATTCATGGTCATATACAGCTCGTCAGCCGAAAAGTGTTGGTCCATTTCGGCGATCCGATCCAGCACTTTTCCGCGTTCCGGAGTGTTCCTGTATTGCTTCCGTCGCAGGAATTCTGCGAACTGTTGCTTGAGCGTCTCGATGTCGGTTTGTGATGCCATGAACATCTAATATACGATAGCCCTCCAGTTTCGTTAATTTCGTGACTGTTTTTTCTACACGCTTACCGGAAATAGCCCATGCGCAAATGGCGGACCGAAGATTCGATGGAACTGTACAACGTCTCAGGATGGGGCATCGGATACTTTGGCATCAACTCGAAGGGCAACGTCGTTGCCGCACCTCGCAAGACCAAGGGGTCGCAGATTGACCTAAAAGAGCTCGTAGACGAGCTTGTGCTGCGCGATGTGAGCGCTCCGGTCCTCCTTCGCTTCCCTGACATTTTGGACGATCGGATCGAAAAGATCTCGGGCTGTTTCACGAAGGCGGCAGAGGAATACGGCTACAACGGCAAGTATTATAGCGTGTATCCGATCAAGGTTAATCAGCAGCGTCCGGTAGTTGAAGAGCTGGTTCGCCATGGAAAAAAGTTTAACATTGGCCTGGAAGCAGGCTCGAAGCCAGAATTACATGCCGTCTTGGCCATTATGGACAACGCAGAGGCACTTATCGTCTGCAATGGCTACAAGGACGAGGAGTTCATCGAACTTGCCCTGTTGGCCCAGAAAATGGGCAAACGAGTCTATATCGTGGCCGAGAAGCTCAATGAGCTCAAATTGATCAAGACAGTTGCCGAACGTGTCAAAGTTCGTCCGAACATCGGCATCCGCATTAAACTGTCGGCCTCTGGGTCTGGTAAGTGGGAAGAGTCCGGCGGCGACCTCAGTAAATTCGGCCTGAATGCGTCGGAATTACTGGAAGCCGTGGAGTACGCTCGCGAGAATGAGCTGCTGGACTGCATGAAGCTGATCCACTTCCACCTTGGTTCGCAAATCACAAACATTCGCAAGATCAAGGCCGGCCTGCGCGAAGTATCGCAGTTCTACGTACAACTGATGCAAATGGGATGTGCCGTCGATTTTGTGGATATCGGGGGTGGTCTTGGCGTAGACTACGACGGGTCGCGCTCTTCCGTGGCTTCGAGCATCAACTACTCCATCCAGGAATACGCAAACGATGCGATCTCGACCATGGCAGATGCTGCAATGAAACACGATCTGCCGCATCCGAATGTGATCACAGAGTCCGGTAGGGCCCTCACGGCTCACCACTCCGTTCTCGTGTTTAACGTGCTCGAAACGACGAGCGTCCCGATGTGGAGCCGGAAAGACAAGATCACGAAGAAAGATCACGAGATTGTTCAGGAGATGCATGTTCTGTTGAACGGACTCAATACGCGGAACATGTTGGAGTCGTGGCACGACGCACAGCAACTCCGCGAAGAAGCGCTCGACCGATTCTCACTGGGTCTGCTCGACCTTCGGTCGCGCGCGCAAACGGAGAAGCTGTATTGGTCGATCGCGCGACATGTGAGCGATGTGAGTGCAGATCTAAAAGCCATGCCCGAGGAGCTTCGCGCCTTGCCGAAAATGCTCGCAGACAAATACTTCTGCAACTTCTCGTTGTTCCAGTCCTTGCCGGATTCATGGGCCATCGATCAGTTGTTTCCGATCATGCCAATCCACAGACTGAATACGAAGCCAACGCGTGCCGCTACGCTGCAAGACATTACGTGTGATTCCGATGGCAAGATCGACCACTTCATTGGCGTACGTGACCTTGCCCACTCGCTGCCCCTACATGACCTTCGCGAAGACGAACCCTACTACCTCGCTGTATTTCTTGTAGGAGCCTATCAAGAGATCTTGGGCGATCTACACAATCTGTTTGGCGATACAAATGCTGTGCACGTTGTGTGTACAGACAAGGGCTATGAGATTGAACAGGTGATTGACGGTGAATCTGTTGCCGATGTGTTGGACTATGTACAGTTCAATGCCAAGAAACTGGTTCGCACCATGGAGGCTTGGGTAAGTGCATCTGTGAAAGAGAAGCGCATTACCATTCACGAGGGCAAGGAGTTCTTAGCTATCTATAGAAGTGGACTCTACGGATACACCTACCTGGAGGAATGATCACTCTTCGGTTCCACCCGGGATCGACGGAGTGACCATGATTACGCGTTCTCGTTCTAGCGTCACGGCGCCAACATTCGCACCCTTTGGCTTGCGAACATACTTCCGCAGTGTGTACACCACTGGCGTGTAGGACGCGTTGCGAGCATTCGAATAGTAGGCCGCAATTGCAGCAGCTTGTTCGAGGATTTTCTTTGGAGGATGCTCGGGCTCAGGTCCACGGAGGATGGCATGCGAACCACTTACTCCACGTGCATGAAACCACAGGTCGTTTTGTTTGGCAAAGCGCATCGTGAGCTCATCATTGTTTGCTGCGCTTTTACCAACAAAAACCGTGTAGTCTTCATCAAGAACGAAAACACGATACTTTTTCACCGCTTCCTCGTGCGTGTTTTTTTGCTTGGGTTCAGGTGCCATTTTTTCGATCTCCTCTAGTGAGGTCGTGCGAAGTCGTTCTAATTGTTGTTCCAATTGCTCGCACTGCTTTTGCAATCGTGGCAGACGTATCGCTCGAACACGTGCTGCCTCGTCGGATGCTCGAGCCTTCGCAAAATAAGCGTGAGCATTTTCGATCACCGTTTTCTTTGGGTCTAGCGCGATGGTCAGAACCGTACCATCGTAGTCTTCTACCTCGATGCTCTTGCTACCGGTATCCTTCGTTAGTGGCAGCGAAAGAAGGAGCGATCCTTTGTGTCGGTACAGCGTAGATCGGTCTGCCGTTGCCGCATCGCTCGTCATCCCGCGAATGCTGCGCTGCGCACGATGAAGCAATCTCTCTACGTCGTCAATCGCACTCTTGCGTTGTTCGAGCGCGCGATTGTTGGATCTCCTACGTCCGATTACGGATCGAAGCATTGGGAAGATGTTCTCGGACGTCCGCTCTATTGTGTATCCATGCAACGGCAAGAGCGAGAAGAGAACGTCGTTGGCGCGCGTAAGTAGGTAGGACGTTGTGGTTGCAAGTGCCTCGTCGCGAAGTCGATCACCTTCTGTCCATGCCGCCTTCACAAGACCTTCTTCAAGAGCATCGAGACGAGTAGATGGCTCGATCTGCAAGCGAGTGCACACTTCTTTGGCGTAGTGCGGACCTAGCAATAGCTCACACTGTGAGAGCGCTTTCTCGATGGTGGAGTCGCGAGAAAACTTCCCGAACTCTGTTGGCTGAAACGGGATAACAACAAAGGGACTTCCCACAAGCGAGCGTTCTCGCAATACATCAGTAACGACCCCTTGTTCCACAGCAACGATGTTGCCTCGAGCACCACTGAATAGTTGGACGTGAATCTGATGTTTGGAAAACCAGAGTGTGATGATCCTGTCGTCCGGATGCTTCGTTACTGCCGCAAGCTGTTGCCCGCGCAATGCGGGAAAGACATCAAGGGTATTCTTCCTGGCGCGGTTCGCGGCGTCAAGCTCTGTGATACAACCCGAAGTTGGATCGACGCTGATCGAAAGAACATGTTCGGAATCGTTGCCAACAAGACTCATCACAACGGCGAACTTCTCTTGCGTGTACACTTCTGCCACGTACGAGCCTGCGAGATTTGAAAGCGCGCGTGCAATGTGTTCGAGGGTGTAGTGATGACGGATCACTGTGTTGATGGGGCCGCTGGCTTTTTTGCGACTTTCTTTTTCTTGGACTTCTTTGTCGTTGCGGTGGCGGGCTCAACCCACTCCACCGTTAATCGTTGCCAATACGGAATCAAGCTTGGAAGCGTTAGAAGGAACGATCTGCGAAGACTTGCGGACGTAGCGGAAAGCCATGTTCGAAGCGTCGCTACATTTGCCTCTGTTGTGTCGACGCAGGAAAGCAAGCGCACACCGCTGATCAATGCATCGCGGTCTGTAAGCGAGCGCCACCACGACGCAACCTCGTTTGCGCTACGCTTTGCACCACGAGAGAGCCCTTCAACAGCGCTATATCGTACGATCTGTAGCGAGTCTTCAAGCACAGTACGAAGATCGCGAAAAGCCTGCTGCCCGCCGATCCTCCCCAGTGCATATGCGGCTCGAGCCCTTACATACGGATGCTCATCGGTGATCAACAATCGTAGTGCCTGAGATCCATTCGTATCACCGATTTCTCCGATGGTGTAGGCTGCAAGTCTGCGCATGCGCCATACAGAGTCGCGCGAAAGGGAAAGTAAGGCGGGAAGTGCAGCAGAAGTTTTGACTTTGCTTGCAAGTGTTGATGCGAGCGACACAACGATGGGATCATACGAACGAATACTGTCTGCGATCATTCGTTCTACGGGGTCTTTGGACTGCGCATAGATCTTCGGAACAACCTCTTCGATCGTTAGTCGCTCGCGAGGCATCTCGGTGTTCATCATGTCTGCAAGGGCAGGCAAGGCGGCAAGGCCAAGAGCCGCAATGCGCTCACGGGCCGGCTTGACGTTATTCTGAAAACGTAGGGGAGCAGCACTTGCTTGAATGAAGAGCGAGTCTACAGTTGATGCAAGTGGAATCGATGCATAAACGGGTTCCGGCAAACTCGTCGCACCAGGACGTACGGTGGTAACGTTCATGTCGGCAAAGACACCATACGAGCTTTGGATAGACGTGGTGTTGTTTCTTCCCGTGCCGCCATACGTGTCGGTTCCGCCACCATCTGCAAACACACCGATCATCCCATAGGAGCGACGAAAATCCGAGTAGCCCATCGTATTCGAGGCGTTCGTCGCGATGTAGGAATCATTTCCTCGTTCATCAATCAAGATGGAAACAGCATTTGCATTTCCTGAACCGAGCGATAGTGATTCTGCGACGTAGTTATCGTTGCCCGCTTCGTCAATAAGCGAGCCGAACGCTATGTCGTGCCCACAACCTTGACTCACGCCGTGCGACACATACACATCGTCTCCATTGAGATCTCTCAGAATGCCGCTCGCAAAGTGTACTCCAGCACCTTGTGCGTACTGATATGATTGGTAGCGGTCTTCACCATCGTCATCACACAATGCGCCAAGGGCAAACCAGTATCCTGTGCCTTGACCATAGATGTCTGTTGCATACACATCGTTTCCGTGCCGGTCGAACAGGAATCCAAAACCACCGCTGGCGATCGGTCTGTAGCCGAGCCCCGCACCTTGCGTAAATGTCGTGTAGTGCGACTCATAGCGAAGCACGTCGGTGTACGGACTAGAGGCGATGTACTGATCGTTCCCGTCGAGATCCGACAGCACACCATATCCACGTGTAGCACCAAACCCTTGTGCTTGAGCATGTGCACGGTACATGTCTTGGCCTGCATCGTCCATAAGCACACCAATGCCGAAAATGCCGCAACCCTGACTGTTGAGGCCCGAAGTGTACATGTCGTTTCCGGCAAGATCGTGGACGATGCCCACGCCAAAGAGACCACATGCGAGTGAGAAGTCGCCGGTGGAATACGTATCGTCTCCGCTCTTATCGATCACAATACCAATACCCGCGATTCCACTTCCCATGCCATATGAACCGGATGCATAAAGATCGTCGCCGCCAAGATCAATGATGCATCGAACGGGCAGTGCAAGCGCATTAACCTTCGTTGTGTTCTGCACGTGGTAGACGTCGTTGCCACCTACATCAAGGATGAGTGCGTAGTCACCGGAATACACATCGTTCCCGCTGCCGCCAAGAGCGATACGTCCATAAGGGGTTTGAAGCGTCACCGTATGAACGCTGTCGCGAAGAAGGTCGGTAATACCTTCGCTTATGCGCACATACTGCATCAGATGTTGATACAACGACCAGCCATGGTTATAGACAGGCTCCATAGAAGTAGGATTGGCCATGGCAAAGAACGTACGAGCGCGCTCCATACCAGACACTTCTTTTGCATGCAATTCCCAGATACTGCCATGCTCATCCTCGGTGCTCATCATCCAGAGCGAGTCGCACATTTCGGAGAGCAGTGCATTCCCAACGAAGTTCTTGTGCGCTTCGATTACGCCGTCGTGAGCAAGAAGAAAGGCGCCCACGTATTGGAACAACACGGTAGAGCCCACAAAACCAGCTTGCTTATACGGGTCGATCCGCAATCGACGGATGACCGTGTCGGCGGACATTCGACTCTCGTAGAGAAAACGTTCTTGCTCACCAAGAGCAACGGTCTTCATGATATACTTCACGTGTCGGTCTATCCCATCTGGCGTTCGATCGTAACTCAGGCGTTTCGCCTCATCGGCAATGTCGAAAGCCGCCAACGGATTCGCAAAGAGAACGTCGTGAGCACGCACGCGATGATCGTCGGCCACGATCAGGTCTGGCGGCATAGAGCAATCGTACGAATGCATGCCCATCACAGAAAGGGCAGAATCAAGAAGTCGCACTGTTGGCTCGGAGAGCGACCGCTGGGCGTGAAGCGGAGCAGAAGATAGAACAACAACGAGCACTGCCACATAGTTGACTACAAGAAGCAATCGTCGGTTCATTTCATGATCTCTTGAATGGATGCGGCCGCGGATGGTTTGGTTGGTGTAAGCGTTGCAATGATGGCACGTGCTTCGTCGAATCTTCCTGTGCGCACGTAGCACTGTCCCAATGGCGTCAGAATGTCGAGCTCGGATGGAAACTTCTTCCGAGACTCCTCAAGGAACTTGATGCCTTCTGCAAACATCCCCGAAATGTAATACGTGTAGCCAAGTGCAACCACGGCACGTGCGTCGTCTGGTGCCAGTGCCATGGCCTGCATGTGTGCGGCCAATGCTTCGTCGATCTTGCTTTGCGATCGATAGATGATGGCGATCGAATTATACGACGCGGGGGCAAGCTCTTTCTTCAACAACGCAGCACGTTGAAAAGCCTGCATCGCATCTTCTGAAAAACCCCGACTGTCGTAGGCTAGCGCCATATTGAAATAGGCTTCTGCAAAAGACGGGCGAAGGACGATGGCCTTTTTAAAAGAGCGAACCGAGGAGTCGGCCTCTCCCGCATTCTGTTGCGCAATGCCAAGGTTATACCATGCGTCCGGTTCACTCGGATACTGTTGCACGAATTGACGGAGAACGACGATCGCCTCGGGATATCTCTTTGCCGCATTGAGCGCAGCCGCATAGGTGGGCGCGATCGTGCGGTTATGTGGGTCGTCCTTCATTACACCGCTAAGAATCACAATGGCCGAGTCTGATTGATCCATTTGCATCAAACTTACCCCAAGTGCTCGGCGTGCTGCCACATTGGTTGGCTGCATGTCGGCGATGCGTCCGTAGAGATCTGCGGCAGGTGCATGTTCTTGGATTCGGGCATAGCTATCGGCCAGCAACATCATGACATTGATGTTGTCCGGTTTGCGCATCATGGTCTCTTCCAACGGAGAGATGGCCAGATCCCACGCTCCGGCCGCTGCATAGGCAAAACCTAAGGCGTACTGCACTTGGACGCTATCGTGAAACCGGGTCTCGGCCTCTTTGAGAACGATAATCGACGAATCGAGCTTGTGTGACCGTTGCAAGTTCTCCGACAGGAACAAATAGTACTGCAAGGACGATGGATTCGTTTGCACCAAGCGCCGACCTATCTCTGTGGCCTCTGCATGCCTGCCAAGCTGATCCAAAGCCATGCCCTTCAATAGCCATGCCTGTGATGGGGCCTTTTTCGATTTTGTGATCGGGCCTACAATCTTGAGGACGTCGGTCCAACGATGCTCTCGTGCGGCACGAAGCGCTGGCTCGAGAGACTGAGCCAACGGCCGTTGCGACGTGATGACCGTGAGAAGGACAAGAAGGAGAATGAACCGAAAGGAGAGCTGCATAGACCGCAAATTAGGCATTGACCGGCAGACAAATGAGATGCACGTCCGTACCAAACAACTCTTGGGCAACAATGCTCCAGCGTTGAGCAGAGGCGGGCTGCATCGAAGGCAAGTCGTTCCACGATACACCAGCTCCCATGATGATCGGTGCAATGTGAAGGCGTAGTTCGTCCACAAACTTCCCGTCTAGAAGCGACGTGGCAAGGATGGAGCCGCACTCCACGAGGATCGACGAGATTTTGTGTTCACTTCCAAGCGTTGCAAACAAGGTGCGTAGGTCGATCTTACCATCGATGCAGGGCAAGCCTAAAACAACAACACCAACATCGCGAAGAGCCGCGGCATTGTGCGACGAGCTGTATGCTTCATCACAATAAACAAACGTTGGAATGTTGAGCGCAGACGTGGCAAGCGCAGACGTGGCGCCGAGCGAACACCGTGCATCCAATACGAGTCGGGCAGGATGACGTCCAGTCGCAAGACGGACGGTGAACGAAGGGTTGTCTGCCACTACTGTAGCAATTCCCGTGAGGACGGCATCAACTTCTGCTCGTAATTCATGCACACGCTGCCTGCTTACCTCGCTTGTGATCCACTTCGACGTCCCATCGCTCGCTGCGATCTTTCCGTCGAGAGATTGTGCCACTTTGAGAATGATGTACGGTCGTTGAGTAGTGATGTGTTTGATAAAGGCCCTGTTGATCCATCGACATTCGTCGTGGAGTACTCCTACGACTACCTCTACGCCATGGTCCCGGAGCGTGTCGATCCCAATGCCCGCTGCCTGCGGATTCGGATCGATGGTTCCAACAACAACATGCTTGATCTCTGAGGCAATGATGGCATTTACGCACGGAGGCGTCTTGCCGTGATGAGAACAGGGCTCAAGTGTAACGTATAGAATCGCATCGGATGGTACAGACGAAAGCGACGATAGGGCGTGCACTTCTGCATGCATTCCACCAAACCGCGCGTGCCACCCTTCGGCGATGACAACATTGTTGTGCACGATCACACAGCCCACACGTGGATTGGGACTAACCTGACCGGTGCCACGCAATGCAAGGTCCAGAGCAAGCCGCATCCAATGCTCATGTCTCATTTCAGTATCCACGAAAACGCGAATGTTGCCGTATACGCCCCTGGTTTCGCGGGAATGATGACTTCTGCCGTGTACTTCCCGGTTGGAACCTTCTGGCCTTGGAAATCCGTCCCGTCCCACGAAACGGCCAAGCGCTGCACTTCGTCGATGCGTTGCGGTTGCACAAGGCCCACGCGTTGTTGGAACACTTTCCCAACATCACTGCGCCATATCACCTGTCCGTTCTCGTCGGACACGAGCACTCGAATCGTTTCTGCGGTTGGGAGAAACTCACTTGTGGGAAGGAATATCCGGCGGACCGTTGCGCCAATGTCGATTGTTGAATCAGAGGTGGACTGTGTAAACCCTTCGAGGCCGATTGGTCGTGCAGCGGTGATCGGAATCACTTGCCGAAAGATCACTTCGTCTGTTGATGTCTGAACGCTCACGTCGCAAACGACCGTGGCTGCCTTCTTCGCTTTCGGAGTAGACCACGTTGTATATCCCGCAAGATGCACGGTACGATCTACGCCCGGCGCTCCACTTTGTGCCGTTGTGAACACCAACGTGTCTGTCATGTCGTTCTCGGTTGTTCCGATCGCCGTTTCAACCCATCGAATAATCGGGTCGGGCGTGCGCAACCGCGCAGGTCCCACAAAGGTGAGCTTAACATTCGAATCAGCAAGGCGCATCGCATTGATGGTGAACGGAGCCTCGGACGTATGATAGGTCCGACCTAGCTTCACGTTGCGCGACGATTCACAAGCCGAAAACAGGCATGCCACGAGCACGAATAGGATGAATGTTCTCCTCATATCCGCAAAGATACCGACTCAGCGGCAGCTTCGATCACCGTGCGCATGGACGTTCGAGCTTGGCGCGCGGCGTCCAACACTTCAGAATGAGATACATGCGTTCGTTTCGTGTCGCTGAGCGTGTTGGTGATCATCGAGCACGCAACAGCCGACATTCCGAGAGCGTGCGCATACTGAGCTTCGAGAACCGTCGACATACCAATTGCATCTGCTCCCATGCGCCGCGCCATCCTAATCTCTGCTCTGGTCTCATACGATGGTCCGGTTACTTGCACATACGTGCCGCACTGCACTTGCGTACGCCTCTCGGCACACATCCGAACAATGTTCGAAGTCCAGAACTGGTTGATGACGGATGAGTTCTTTCGTCGCGAGGGAGGGAAGCAAGGAGGGATGGTGTGCATCGTGGCATTCAAGACATCGGAGATCAGCAGCACGTCTCCAACACGGCTGCGCGGATGAAGCCCACCTGCTGCGTTACTGATCAAGATGTGATCGACATTCATAAGATGAGATATTGCCACGGGCGCAAGGACGACAGAAAGATCGTGGCCTTCATACACGTGGTATCTGCCACCAAAGAGCCCCATCAAGACCCCTTGAAGTTCGATTACGCGAAAGACGTGGGCATGACCTACAACAGACGGCTCCGGCATGTCTGGAAGGTCTCGATACGGAATCTCTGCTATCCATTCCGCCTTGCCAAATGCCTCCATCACGCCGGAACCCGCGATCATGGTTATGTCGAGTCGGCGCAACCCAAGCACACGAGCGAGCCGCGCTTGCAGAATGGTTGCCGCAGAATGCCACCGAAGGAGGGGATCGTCAATCAAGGGATGCATCCTGCAAATGTAGCCGTATCTTTGCTGCTTCACTGCAACAGAACGAGGACGTATGATTAGATCGATGACGGGATACGGCAAAGCAGAAAGCACGATTGGCGGAGTGCCAACAACCCTCGAGGTGCGATGCGTCAATGGACGGTATCTCGAACTGTCTACCCGCATTCCCAAGGAATGGTCTGATAAAGAGGGCGCCATACGTGAGACCATTCGCGAGAATGTGTCGCGTGGGTCACTATCGCTCTATGTGCGCCAAGAAGATGTCACGACGGCGTCTTCGGTTTCTGTGGACGTTGATGTTGCACGAGCCTATGCCGAAGCCCTTCGAGGACTTCAACGAGAACTCGGTCTTGCAGGTGAACTGTCGATCGAGCATCTCCTGCAGTTCAACGCGATCTTTCAAGGCGGTTCAGCGAAAGAGGGTGCGCCTGATGTGTGGCCGGAGATCAAGCTCGCACTTGTTGATTGCTTGACGAACCTTAATGCGATGAGAACAGCAGAAGGCACCGAATTGGAGCGTGACTTTGAAACACGCCTGACGTCCATGGAGGAGTCACTCGTGGTGATTGAACGTCGTTCTGCAGAACGCATCCCCCTTGAACGCGAGCGGCTCTTTGAGCGAGTGCGTCAGCTGATGGGAGAGGAAGCACTCGATGAGCAGCGACTCATGCTCGAGATCGTGATCCTTTCTGAAAAACTCGACGTCACGGAAGAGTCCGTGCGACTGCGAAGTCATTTCAAGTTCTTCCGTGAGAATCTAGCCGAGAAGCAAGCAGTTGGCCGGAAGCTCAATTTCTTGTTGCAGGAAATGAACCGAGAGGTGAATACTATCGGATCAAAGACGAATGATGCAGAAATCGCAAAGCTTGTTGTGGGCATGAAAGAGGAACTCGAGCGCATTCGTGAACAGATTCAAAACGTTGAATGACAACCAAACGCCTTATCGTACTCAGTGCCCCTTCTGGTGCAGGTAAGACCACTGTTGCTCATCACTTGCTGAAAACATTTCCGCAACTACGGTTCTCGGTGAGTGCCACAACTCGTCCGATGCGACCGAATGAAGAGCATGGTCGGGATTATTTTTTCCTACAACGGGACGAGTTCCGCCAACGTATCGAACGAAGCGATCTTATCGAATACGAAGAGATCTTTGGTAACTACTATGGTACGTTGCAGAGTGTTGTACAAGAGGCTCTCAATCGTGGAGAGTTCCTGATTTTCGACGTCGACGTCAAGGGGGCGCTTTCTTTACAGCGCGCGTTTCCTGAAGACACGCTTCTGATCTTCGTTGCTGCGCCGGACATATCAACATTAGAAGTGCGATTGCGGAATCGTAGAACAGAGTCCAACGAGCAGATTGCACTCCGTTTGGACCGCGCGGAAATGGAAATGGGGAATAAGGACAAATTCGACGAAGTCCTCATCAATCGTGACCTCCCTTCCACCTTACTCCGTGCCGAAGAGATCGTCAGACGTGCCATAGAGGGTGCCCCAGAACAACACACCCTGTTCGAGTAGCCCTAATTCGTATTTTTGGGGCTATGAAAAAGAAGACCAAGGCATCACCCCGCTCAGAAAACATTCTTCGCGACTACCATCTAGCGGTTGCGAGCAGACAGGCGTCGATCTTGGGACGCAAAGAAGTACTGACCGGAAAAGCAAAGTTTGGGATTTTTGGCGATGGCAAAGAGCTCGCCCAATTGGCGATGGCTCGTTCGTTCCAGCCTGGCGATTGGCGTAGCGGATACTATCGCGACCAAACGTTCATGTTCGCCATCGGAGAGAGCGACATTCAAAAGTTCTTCGCGCAACTCTATGCCCATACCGATGTGATCGCAGAACCGTCCAGCGCTGGTCGCTCTATGAACGGTCACTTCGCTACGAGATTCTTGGACGAGAGTGGAGCATTTGTAGATCAGGCAAACCGATGTAACGTCAGTGCCGATGTCTCCCCAACCGGCTCGCAAATGCCTCGCTTAGTAGGTCTTGCCTATGCTTCGGTTCTGTACCGAGAAGTTGAGGAGCTGCACGCGTTGAAGGAGTTCTCTACGGGCGGCAACGAAGTAGCCTTTGGAACAATTGGGAATGCCAGTGCCGCAGAGGGAATGTTCTGGGAAAGCGTGAATGCGATTGGCGTTCTGCATGCACCGGCCGTGATCAGCATTTGGGACGATGGATACGGAATCTCCGTCCCAAACGACGTGCAGATGACGAAGTCGAACGTGGGTGAATGTCTTGCAGGGTTCCAGCGCAAACCCGGCACAACAGATGGATTCGACATTCACGTTGTACACGGCTGGGACTATCCCGCGTTGGTAGAAGTGTATGCGCGAGCGACGCATGTTGCGCGCACAGAACATGTGCCACAGATTGTCCATGTGATAGAAGTAACGCAACCGCAAGGTCACTCCACATCTGGTTCCCACGAACGATATAAGTCGCCAGAGCGGTTGCAATGGGAGAAAGACTTCGATGGTATCACGCGCATGCGCACGTGGATGCTAGAAGAAGGCCTCGCAACCGAAGACGAACTTGTTGCGATCGAAACAGTTGCGCTCGCCGAAGCGCAAGACGCGCGCATAGCCGCTTGGAATGCCTACGCACAGCCGTTACGCGATGAAGTGGCAGAAGCTGCTTTCCTGATAGAGGCCGTGGCGAACGATCCCTCATGCAGTGCCCAACAGCAGGACATCAACGCGCTGAGCTCGGAGCTTCGCGGGATACGTGAACCGTTCCGACGCGATATCATGATCGCCATCCACCGTGTGCTCCTCGCGGCACGCACGGCACCGGCGCACGTGTTGCAGTTACTCGTTGCGTGGAGGACGGCCTACGATGCGCGCATCAAGCCACTGTATGCGTCTCATCTCTATAGCGAGTCTGAATGGTCGCCCTTGCGCGTTCAACACGAAAGCGCGAGATATGCAGAAGATGCGCCGGTCGTGAATGGTAGCGAAGTGATCAACGCCATGTTCGATGCTGCCTTTGCACGCGAACCGCGATTGATCGCCTTTGGTGAAGATGCCGGAAAACTTGGCGACGTGAATCAAGGACTCATTGGCATGCAAGCCAAGTATGGCGCAATGCGCGTGAGCGACGTTGGGATTCGAGAATGCACGATATTGGGTCAGGCCATCGGTATGGCCATGCGTGGACTTCGTCCAATTGCAGAGATTCAATACCTAGACTACGTACTCTATGCGCTGCAAATAATGAGCGACGATCTTGCAACGGTGCAGTGGCGTACGAAGGGCGGACAGAAGGCACCGGTGATCGTGCGCACGCGAGGTCACCGACTAGAGGGCATCTGGCACAGCGGTTCGCCCATGTCGGGCATCATCAATCTCGTGCGAGGAATGCATGTATGTGTTCCGCGCAACTTCGTGCAAGCCTCTGGCATGTATAACACACTCCTCGCGGGCGACGATCCGGCAATTGTGATAGAAGTATTGAACGGGTATCGTTTGAAGGAAGCTCTTCCGGAGAACATTGGTACGATGACCGTGCCATTGGGTGTTCCTGAAGTGATCCGCGAAGGCACAGACATCACCGTTGTAACCTATGGTGCGTCGTGTCGGGTGGCTCTCGACGCGGCATTGCTCCTAGAGCGTGTTGGCGCGAGTGTAGAGGTTGTAGATGTACAGACGCTTTTGCCCTTCGATACGTTGGGCGTAATTCAAACCTCGCTCCAGAAGACAGGTCGTGTATTGTTCTTTGACGAAGACGTTCCCGGTGGAGCCAGTGCCTATATGATGCAGCAGGTCGTAGAACGACAGGGCGGATGGAAGCTCCTTGATAGCGAACCGAAAACTCTTTGCTCCTCTGAACATCGTCCGGCATACGGTACCGACGGAAACTACTGGTCGAAGCCAGAGGCAGAGCATGTGTTCGAGACGATCTACGAAATGCTCCATGAAGCAGATCCACGTTCGTATCCGATGTACTATTCATAGCATGCGATGCCAACTCTCTATGCATTCGTGTGGCGAGCACATGAGTCGGATGCTACATTCGACGATAAAACATTCATCGATCGACTCCCTCGGCTGCTCTTGTGGCTTCGAGAATTGAAGGCAAAAAACGTGCTCGTAGCATGTGGAGGTGGGGGATTTGAAGAATATGCAGGCGGGATGACCGTTATTCGCGCCGATTCACCGGATCACGCCCGGGAGCTTTTTTCTGGAGATCCAATGCTTGAAATCGGTACCCACGATCTCCTGGTGTGGGATGTGTTCTATGCAGACCTTGTTGACCACGCCTCGATCGAAAAACTGACTTCGTAAAAGATATCCCACCGCCATTCCGATTCGGTCTTGGCTGTTATGGATGGGAGGCCTATTTTGGTATTCGGACTCCGAATACCGAATTCTTCTGGCTGACTCATGTTACTCTCAAAAAGCTGTGTCTACGGTATCCAGGCCGCCATTTATGTAGCTGCGCAGGGTGGCAAGGACTATGTGCCTATTAGCCAGATTGCTGAGCACCTGAACATCTCCTTCCATTTCCTCACCAAGGTGCTGCAGCAATTCACGCAGGCAGGCATCATGCTGTCGTACCGAGGTCCGAAGGGCGGCGTTTCTCTCTCAAAACCAGCATCACAGTACACCCTGCATGATCTCATCGGTGCCATCGACGGTACGTCGATTTTTACCGAATGCATGCTGGGATTGCCAGGCTGCGGCCACGACGAACCATGTCCGGTGCATGAACATTGGGTGGAACTTCGCCTGAAGTTCACGAGCGTTGCCAAGAAGACAACTCTCTCTTCTCTCGCTTCAAAAGCAAATGAATTGAACGTACGACTCGCACACTTTTCGGTGGCTGCTGAGAAGTCATGACAAAAGTCATTCAATTTCGGGATTGAAATCGGAAGATTTGTAGCATGACAGACAACAACACAACCGCCTGTGTGCAATGTGTGCATTGCGGAGAGCTATGCCCACGTCAGCCCACGTCAACAGTCGAACTTCGATTCTGTTGTAATGGATGTAAGTCTGTCTACGAGATTCTCCATGCAACCGATCTGTGTGAGTATTATCGGCGCGACGATCACGTGGGCGTCCCTATGCGGCAACTTCAGATGCCTGCAGACGCGTCTGTAGCATTAGACGACCCTGCCGTCGCACGTCAACTCCTCGCTTTCACTTCCGACACGATGCACCGAGTGCGCCTGAGCATTCCAAGCATGCACTGCACATCGTGTGTGTGGCTGCTCGAACAATTGGATAGACTCGATAAAGGAGTACTTCGAAGCTCTGTTGATATCATGCGTAGGCAAGTAAGCATCGAATTCGATCCAACCCGTACTACTCTCCGATCCATTGCCACCGTTCTCACCTCCATCGGCTACGAGCCTGTGGTTCGCATCGAAGCGGGAACATCGCAGCCGAGTAACGCAGATCGATCTGCCGTGCGATCTCTGTATCTCAGAATTGGAGTGGCGGGATTCGCCGCGGGCAACATCATGCTCTTTAGCGTTGCCCAATACTTTGGTGCAAGTACGA
>Ga0105046_10003504_pt1 | contig 24894 bp, 15 predicted proteins | sample MAT03_FD_78385 | JGI IMG/M metagenome (GOLD analysis project Ga0105046, IMG submission 78385) | Freshwater microbial communities from Lake Fryxell liftoff mats and glacier meltwater in Antarctica - MAT-03 (megahit assembly) | ecosystem: Environmental > Aquatic > Freshwater > Ice > Liftoff...
ATCCGCTGGATAGTTCGCTGATGTGACAGAGTCCGTCACGACCAGGAAGAATCTCCACGAATGCACCGAAGTCGCGAATGCTGGTTACGGTACCATCATAAATCTTGCCGATCTGAACGGTCGCCGTACATGCTTCGACACGACCAAGGGCTTCCTTGGCGGAGTCTGCATTCATGCTAGCAACCGTGACGGTTCCATCATCATCCACATCGATAGTTGCTCCGGTATCTTCTTGGATCGAACGGATGTTCTTTCCACCAGGTCCGATGAGCATGCCGATCTTTTCTGGATCGATCTTGGTCCGTAGCAGTCGCGGTGCATATCGACTGGTTTCCGAACGAGGTCGAGGAATGCAGGTTAGCATCTTGCGAAGGATTTCCATTCGGGCTTCTCGAGCTTGCTTGAGAGTTGCTCGGATAATTTCTTCACTGATTCCAGCAATCTTCAAATCCAATTGAATACCGGTAATACCGTTTTGAGTACCCGAGATTTTGAAGTCCATGTCTCCGTGATGATCTTCGTCACCCAGGATGTCCGTTAGAAGAACAAATCGACCGTCCTTCTCACGAACCAAGCCAATACTAATCCCTGCAACAGGATTCGTGATTGGCACACCTGCAGCCATCAAAGCCAAGCATCCGCCGCAAACGCTGGCCATCGAAGATGAGCCGTTGCTTTCGAGGATATCGCTGATAACACGGATCGTGTACGGGAAATCATCTGGATCTGGAAGGATCGGCTCGAGCGATCGTTCTGCCAATGCACCGTGACCAATTTCGCGACGTCCTGGACCTCGGATTGGTCGACATTCACCTACCGAGAAGGACGGGAAGTTGTAGTCGAGCATGAATTTCTTGCTGAATTCATCAAACAATCCATCCACTCGTTGCTCGTCACGGGTTGTGCCAAGCGTCACTGTTACCAAGGCTTGAGTCTCGCCTCGCTGAAACAACGCGGATCCATGAACTCGAGGCAGCAAGTCAGCTTCGCAATCGATTTGACGAAGCGATGCCGAATCACGACCATCGGCACGGGTACCCGCCATGATCAAATCGCGAACGACCTTATTTTCAAGCGAGTGCCAAGCACGATGGAATACATCCTTGGTCAACGCCCCTTCTGCAGCTGCGTCAGGAATCATTTCTTCGTGAGCCGCACGACGAAGTTCATTGCATGCTTCGTTACGAGCAGCCTTACCTTCGGTTTGCTTGCCAGCCTTGAAGCGATCGTAATAACGCTCACTAAGTTGTGCAATCAAAGCCGAATCGTCGATCGCTTTGAACTCAATCTTGACAGGTTTGATCTTGTCGTGCAGTTCCAATTGCAAAGCGATCACTTCGCGAATGATTCCTTGAGCGAACAAGATCGCTTCCATCATTTCTGTCTCAGGAATCTCTTGACCGAAACCTTCGATCATAACGATTTCTTTTTGATTGCCTGAGACAATCATATCCAAATCGGATTCATCCAGTTGAGCCTGGGTTGGGAAAGCGATTAGCTTCCCTTCCACACGAGCAACTCGAGTCGAGCCAATCGGGCCATCGAAAGGAAGGTTGCTCACTAACAGCGCACAAGCCGCCCCGTTCATAGCCAGAACGTCACCATCGTTTTGCATATCACTGCTTAGGACGCTCGATTGAAGCTGTACTTCATCGAAAAATCCTTCTGGAAACAGCGGACGGATCGGACGATCCATCAAACGGCTGGTTAGCGTTTCTTTGGTTGTTGGACGACCTTCTCGCTTTAAGAAACCTCCTGGAAATTTCCCAGCGGCGGCTAGTCTTTCACGATAATCACAAGTGAGCGGGAAAAAATCTGTTCCCGGTCTCGAAGGGCCCGTTGCTGCTGCATTCAACACAACCGTTTCACCATACTGAACCATCACGCAAGCGCTGGCTTGCTTGGCCAATTGGCCAGTCTCAAACGAGAGGATGGATTCACCAATTTTCTTTTCTACTCGATACTTCACGCGTCTCTTTCCTACATCTAACAGAGGGACACAATACATTCTAAAACAACAATTTTTTACTTTTCGCAATTTTGCGACATAGCCCGCAAGTAACTTGACTTAGGTGGCTGACTTACTCCTTCTACCCAGCAATCATGGAAGAAGGCTTCTTCAAACAGAGGGACTCCTAAGTCCTCAATAAGTTCAGATGCGGTTCGACCCATCGACCGCGGAAGAAGTGGTGCAAAAGAAATCTCGCCCAACACTTCCGAACACAACACATCCAACAACAACCATGCCGGCCACACAACGCGGCCGAGCCCATAAAGAACAATTCAGTGAAAATCTGCGATAACAAGCTCAAAGCCGTACGACAGGAAAACCACTTACCAAAACACTTATCGCCGCACTTGCTAGTACGGCGATAAAATCTTACAAAATAACTATTTCCGAATACCCAAGCGACTGATTAGGTCTAGGTACTTATTCGGGTCATGCTTGCGAACGTAATCCAACAGGGAACGTCGCTTACTGACCATTCGAAGCAAACCGCGTCGGCTCGAATAATCTTTGTTATGACCCCGCATGTGACCAGTCAACATATTGATTCGCTGTGTCAGCATTGCAATCTGAACGTCAGGCGAACCGCTATCGACGTCTGTTTGCTGGAATTGCTTGATAACTTCTTGCTTGCTTGCAGTCGCTAAGCTCATAAACTTCCTTACATCACCGCTAAGGGCTGAAAACTTTACTTACAATCTTTCGGAGATAAGCACAAGATATTAGCGGCTTTCAGGAACGATGCAACTCCAATTTCTTACGTTCCAATCAGTTGTCGACCCTGTTTTTGAACGCAACACGGTTTTTCGGATCCTGAAAGCGCCTGAAAACTCCGATGGCTCGGAAAAGATCGGCATGAGTAGGAGGCATGTCGTTGGGCTGACGAATCGGAGTATCCACTGGTTTAAGCGAAATACACGATGGATATTTGCTGCCCTTATCAGGTCTAAGGCGAGCGGCAGAATGAAATGTACCGTAGGATGGACAATTGTCCCGTCCGTTTATTCGTTCGGGACAATGGCCCCAAACTATAGATGGTATCTTCCAGCCTGCCGATCGCCTAATAAGTCGGCAGGATTAACAAAATTGTTTGCAACCAATCAGTTACTCTGTCGTAAAACTGGTAGCATTTTTAGGCTCTGGCCCGAGTTTTCTTGGACCGATATCGGCTCAGCAAAGCCCGATCACCAAATTAAAACGGTCTCTACTCGAAAAATTTAGGTTGGCTTCCAGTTAAGTAGTTTTCACCATGCCACTCGCCTCGCTTCCCAGCAGAAACGACCGTCCATGACGACACCTATGATTATTGCCTCGGAATTGAGCAAGTCCTTCCGGACCGCCAATGGCCAGCCGAATCAAGCGGTCGATCATATTTCATTTTCCGTGTCTGCAGGCGAAGTCTACGGACTGCTCGGCCCCAACGGAGCTGGCAAGACGACGACGCTCCGCATGGTTATGGGGCTACTCACGCCCGACGCTGGTTTTGCGACCGTGGACGGCGCTCGCACTGATAATAAATCGGTGCATAAGAACCAATCTAGCGCTGTACTCTCTAAACTTGGGATGATCTCGACAAATGATGGAGTCTACCCATGGCTTAGTGTTCGAGAGATGCTTAGTTATTTTGCCGATCTATATGGCGTCCCTCCGGCGCTAGCCCAGACGAGAATGGCCGAGCTTGCCGAGTTACTGGACATTGAAAAAGTTTTGACACAGCGTTGCTCGACGCTTAGTACTGGCCAGAAACAACGCGTAACGTTTGCGCGAGGACTGATGCATGACCCGCCAGTTATGCTTCTGGATGAACCCACGCGTGGATTGGATGTGGTAGGAAGCCGAACCGTTTTTAAGTTCATCGACTTATTGAGACAGCGTGGGAAAGCCATTTTGCTATCAACGCATCGATTGGACGAAGCGGAACGGGTTTGTGATCGCTTTGGATTGCTTCATAAGGGAACTCTTCGGTACGAAGGAACGCTTGATGAACTTCGTGCTCTCTCAGGGCAACAACACTTGGTAGACATGTTCATCGACCTTATCGACCAACGTGGTGCAGCATGATGGAATTGATTCGCTCTGGTCGTCTTTGGCGGATGTGCGTCAAAGAACTTCGAGAAACACTTCGCGATCGCCGAACGATTTTTACACTCGTTCTGATGCCGCTGCTGGTTTATCCGATCTTAAGCTTGGCGCTGCAACGATTGATTCTTAATTCCGTCTCAAGCAATCGCAACGAGACTGTAATTGTCGGGATTGACAGTGAGTCTAGTGCGGAGATTCTAAATCAAGTGATCAAACGTAGCCACGAGCTTGTAGAAGCCGATTCTTATCGATCATTTCGGTACTCTACTCAAGAAAATTCGACAGAGAATCTAAACCCGTCAGCAACTCACAAGGCAGTAGCTTGGAAGGCCGATTCCACTTGCGATTGGAAGGGAGCGATAATTGAAAAGCCGCTCCAAAAAGCCCTTGAATCTGGCGAGGTCGATCTGACTTTGACGATCACTCAACAGACGAGCGGTAGACAGAGTAAGAGTTTTTTGTTTTCTATTGGCTATCGTGAGAGTGACTCACGAAGTGAATTTGCTCTTGTTGAGCTTCGGAAGCTGATACAAACAATCAATGAAAACGAAGCCTCGAAGCTGCGACTTGCTACTGGTGCTGATCGTAGTTCACCTTTTGAGATGATCGCATCCGCTGTGCCAGGGAGTAGCTCGATCGGAGCCAGCCTCGCGTCGGTCATCCCATTAGTGCTAGTACTCATGACAATCACTGGGGCGGTTTACCCGGCAATCGATTTAACAGCGGGCGAACGTGAACGAGGCACGATGGAGGCTCTTATTGCCACTCCAATTCCGCGGTTTGCACTCCTATTTAGCAAATACGTTGCCGTGTTATCGGTGGCGATACTCACCGCCATCGCGAACTTAACCGCAATGTATGTAACATTACGATTCAGCGGACTCGCCGAAGCCTTACTCGGTAATCAGGGGTTTTCGCTCTTGAGTGCGATTGCTGTGCTTCCACTACTAGTTGTTTTCTCAGCGTTCTTTAGCGCAATACTCCTTGCGCTGTGTTCGGTCGCAAAAAGCTTCAAAGAAGCGCAGGCCTATCTGATACCAGTCATCATTCTTTCGATGGGGCCAGGGATTCTAAGCCTTCTTCCAAGTGTTCGTTTGACCGGCGCTATAGCCGTCTTACCCTTGATCAATATGATTTTGATGGCTCGCGAGTGCCTGACGGGGACCCTGGAAGTTATCCCGGGGATCATCGCTGTCAGCACAACCTTGTGTTACGCGGTCATCGCAATGGCGATCGCGGCACAGCTCTTTGGAATGCATGCGGTGCCTCAAAACTCGGAAGTTTCATGGCGGTCCTGGCTGCGTTCTCCGACTCAGCTGAATCGACTTCCTACTCTAGAGCATCTGGTTATCTACCTTGCCATTTTCTTTCCGATCTACTTTGTCGCCATCCACGTCTTAGCGGGTTTTCGCGGAATTGACTTGAACCTAAGAGTTTGGTTGAACGCCATGGCCACGATGATATTGTTTGCATTGCTTCCCACCGCCTTTGCAAAGTGGCGAAAACTAAGTATTCCTCGTACTTTTCCTCTCGGAGGTATTGCAAGTTGGTGGATGGCGATACCCGGTCTCGTACTGATAGCCATTTCAATGTGGACCGTCGCGCATGAGATACTGGTATTCTCGGAGGTCATTGGTCTCGCATCCCTAGACTTCGATAAGCTAGCAAGTCTTGAAAAAGCGAAAGCCGAATTTATGACACTACCGCTATGGACGATCTGGCTTGCAATGGCCGTACTTATCGCAGTCGCCGAAGAGTGGTTTTTCCGTGGTTTCGTTTTGCAGGGGATGCTCGGCCGGTCAGAGGGAGCACGCGGCATCTGGACTTCGATTATCCTCTCAGCGATCCTCTTCGGTCTCTTCCACACAGTCGCTCCCAATCTCCTTGCGATCGAACGATTTCTCCCAACGACTGCTCTAGGAATCCTGATCGGCTGGATTGCATGGAGAACAGGCTCTTTAGTTCCAGGGATTTTTGTGCATTCCATTCACAATGGTCTACTATTCACGATGCCTCGTTATGAGGATTTACTTCGCCAATGGGGCTTGGGAATAGAGAACCAAAAGCACCTACCAATCGCCTGGATAGTCGGCGGTTTGCTCTGCTTTACGATTGGGCTGGTGATCGTGCAAACGACATCGAAAACTCCTGCCTCGAGTTCCCTGCCGAAACCTGAGCCGATGGCGCTAGCCACGGGTGACGCGCAGCGATTATCTTGAGTAGATGTTTTTATTTGGATGCCTGACGGGGGGAAGCCGGAGCTATCGCTCACGACTCAAGAAAAATAGCATCTTCATCAGACCAGAATAATCCTCTAAGTTTCTTGTCTTAACAAAGGGAAGAGGATGACATCACGAATCGACTTCGAGTCAGTCAAGAGCATGATCAACCGATCGATGCCGATACCCAAGCCACCTGCGGGCGGCATACCGTGTCGAAGCGCTCGAATAAAATCGGTGTCCATCTTGGCCATCGAATCATCTTCGGCCATACCTTGAAGCTGCGTCTTGAAGAGATCTTCTTGAAGCAGCGGATCATTGAGCTCTGTATAGGCATTCGCGAGTTCCATGCCGTGGATGAACAATTCAAATCGTTCAGCGACCTCTGGCTTTCCAGTCTTACGTTTTGTAAGCGGGCAAAGACTGGACGGATAGTCGACTACGAAAATAGGTCCGACTAGCGAGTCCTCGACCTTTTCTTCAAAGACTTCACTTTTAACAACGTCAGGGTGCTTACCTGTAGGATCGAGTCCGATCTTCTTGGCAAACTGGGCGATGGCTTCTGCATCGTTCGGCTCAATCTTCGTACACTCCTTGAACAAATCATCATAGGTTCGGCGTGCAAAAGGTGGGGTAAAATCGATATCGAGATTTCCCCACTTTACTTTGTAGCCTTGACCGGTAGCTTTGAGTCCTTCGGTGATAATCTGTTCCGTCAGGTCCATCATTGTTTCATAGTTGGCGTAGGCCCAATAGAGTTCAATCATGGTGAACTCTGGGTTGTGCTTAGGACTTACTCCCTCGTTGCGATAGACTCGTCCCATTTCGTATACGCGTTCAATACCGCCGACCAAGAGTCGTTTGAGATGAAGCTCCAATGCAATTCTCAAGAACAATGGAATATCAAGAGCGTTGTGATGCGTGTTGAAGGGCTTAGCCGCCGCACCTCCAGCGATCGTATGAAGGGTTGGACCTTCCACCTCCCAAAAGCCATGGCCAGCGAGCGTGCAACGAATGGACTGAATTATTTTGGTTCGCTTGAAAAATGTATCGAGCGAATCCGAATTGTAAGTCAGATCCAGATAACGCATCCGCTGACGAAGCTCGGGATCGATCAAACCCGCATGCTTCTCTGGAGGTGGCTCAAGTGTCTTGGTCAGGAAATGAAGCTTGGTCGCATGAACAGTTAGCTCGCCCGTGTTGGTTCGTCCTAACCGACCATCTATTCCGACCAAGTCGCCAAAGTCGAGTTGCTTGGTAATCGCAAAATTTTCCTCACCGACTTGGCCTTTGCCAATCATGACTTGGATATCGCCGCTCCAATCGCGGAGCTTGAGAAAAACGAGTTTGCCGGTTGGTCGCATCAGCATGATTCGACCAGCAATTCGCACCGTCGGCCCAGTCTCTTCGCCTTCGCCTTGAGTGGCCTTCCAAGCCTTGTAGTCGATCAACGGCTTCTCAACACCATCATCGACAGTCGTTGCATCGAGATCTGGTAGCTCAAACGAATTGCCGTCAGATGTGACGTAGCGAATCTGGCCTGCCATCTCCCGCACGACCGAGTTCAAAAGGCGACAATCGAATCTTTGGCCCCAAGGATCGATCCCCATCGCTTCCAATCGACGCAATTTTTCTAGTCGTGCCGCCTGATGATCACCAAGGTCGGAGGTAGGGGCAGGATTTATTGAAGACATGCGTGAACCTGGGTCGAAAGATTTTGAGTCGGAGCGATGGATTGATTTCGAACAGGCCAGAAAAACCTTTGTGTTCCAAGGCCTCGCCCAACAGCTTGTTTCTGTGGGGAGACGCATTGTAAGGGAAAATGATGGAAAACCAAGTCACTAAGCCGCCGATGATCTTGGTTGTCGAATCCGATCCGGTCATGTTGACGGGTTTCGCAGCCATTCTTGATATGCAAGGATACCGCTGTTTCTTGGCTCGAGATGCAAATGTAGCGGAGAAAGCCACCATCGAGTTTCCGTTGGATCTGATCATCCTATCGATTGGTGAGTCGCTCGATCAAGCAATGAGCGACGCAAGGGTCCTTCGAATGTCACAATTTACAGAAGGCGTTCCGATTATTTTTATCGCCTCTTACCCAAACGTCGATTGGATTGGTCCGCTGAATTCAGTCGGCGGCGTTTACTGCCTACCTAGAACTTTCGAGCCTCAAATATTGCTCGATGCGGTTAACAAGACTCTATGGATGCCTCACCTGGCAACAGCTCGGGTGGCTCCTCCCAAAGCACACCTAAGTAATGCTTGGGTGCGGTTGAATTAGAGATTTCTTATGATTTAATACATGTTACTTTCGCTACATGATCAACCTAAATTCTCAGTCGTAAGTCGAGCGGCAGACTGAAATCTACCTGCCCGAGGTACGGATGGGAGAGTGAGGCTCCTGACGAGCTTGCCTTTGGATCGGTAGGAGCCTCTCCCTCCCGGTACAAACCATTCTGCTGCTCGCCTAACAGAACACTAGTCGCAATCACGCATTGACTATTTTCATAATAAATTGATTCGCAATGGCGGTCATCGCGGTGTTCAATTCATCGCCGCACGGGAACTGCACGAAATTATATGAGAGTCCTTCGCGATGCGCGGACTTCAACGCGTTACATGTCTGATCAGCATCACAAAGTACAGAATCACCCCCATGAATAAACATGACTGGAAGTTTGCAAGCTACCAGCCGCTGCGAAGCAGAATGATGACGCTGCGAAGCAGAATGATGACGCTGCGAAGCCGTATACTGACGCTGAGGATCTGAATGATAGTGTTGAGGAAAAGGGCCGTTGATTGAAACAACACCGGCAATCGATTCACTGTTTCGCAATCCGATCCATTGAGCCAATGTACCACCTGTGCCGTAGCCAGCCAGGAAGACGCGGCTAGGACTAACCGACAAGTCGCTGATGGCATGAGCGATAGACTGCATCACCAGCGTCTCGGCAGAGGCAGCGCTGGAAGCCAATTCACTCCAGCAAAATTTCCGTTCGCTTCGCTTGCTAATGTTCATCGCTCTTGGAGCGATCGCAACATAATTGCGGAGACTCAGATGCGGCATCACGCCGTCGAGCTCGTACTCGCTACTGTCTTGGCTGTGTAGCCAAATGACTAAAGGATACTCGTAGCGATCTTCGTAATGCTCTGGCGTAAAAAGCCTATGTGGAAAGTCGAGCGAAAGTGGTGAACTTGCGGAAAGTCCGGCCCGACTTTCCTTCTTGCTTGGATATGAGTTACGAAAACCAATATCTTCAAAATGCGATTGCTTCGCGAGCCTAGTTTTCTCAACCGGAATACGGTTGAGGTTCTCATGAGGGTGGTTCTTAGATGCGGTTAATTTCGCGTGGCTGGGTGGTTGTTGACTTTCTTTCACATTCGCTTTGGTTAGGAGCTTTTCTGTATTCTGTCGAACAGCTGACAGATGTAACTGGACCTGCGACTGAAGTCGATTCATTCGGTGAATCCCAACATATCCGAGTAGAAAGTGAGGCCGATTTACATCACATAAAGTGGATCACTTTAAGTGTGCTTGCCGACCTCGTTCGCTTGCAAGAAAGAGTTGTATTCGTACTTGATGCGAAAATCAACGTCGATCTTAAAAGTTCTTTAGAACAAGTCTTTTGCTTGCTAAGTTCTACGCAGACTCGAGTAGCTTGGTCATAGATGCGACGAGCGACTTTACAGCATCGACGCTCTTCTGAAAGCCTTCTTTTTCCTGAGTCGTTAGCGATAGTTCGATAATCTTTTCCACACCACCGGAACCCAAGATGACCGGTACACCAACATAGTAGCCGCCGACTCCATATTCCTTATCGCAATATGCTGCGCAAGGAATCAAACGTTTCTTATCGCGAACGATAGCCTCGACCATTTGCATCGTCGCAGCGGCAGGTGCATAGTAAGCGCTACCGGTTTTTAATAGCGATACAATTTCCGCACCACCAGCGCGAGTGCGACTGATAATCTCTTCTAGTCGTTCAGGCTTAATCAATTGGCTTACGGGGATACCACCAACGCTTGTGCACGAAGCAATGGGAACCATCGTGTCACCATGCCCACCCATCAACATTGCCGAGATATCCTCGACACTCACGCCCAGCTCCATGGCCAGGAAGGTTCGGTATCTCGCAGTATCGAGCACACCCGCTTGCCCAATTACTTTCGCGGGCTCGAATCCAGTCACTTGAAAAGCCCGCTGAACCATCGCATCCAATGGATTGCTTACCACGATGACAATCGATTTCGGGCTAGTCTCTTTAATGCTTTGCGAAACGCTTGAAACGATTTTGGCGTTAGTAGCCAATAGGTCGTCTCGGCTCATGCCAGGTTTACGAGCAATCCCTGCCGTTACTACGACAACATCGCTGTCTGCGGTGTCTGCATAATCATTGGTGCCAATAACCTTGGAATCGAATCCCATGATTGGCGATGCTTGCATCAAATCAAGTGCTTTTCCCTTGGGCATGTCCTCGGTCTGCGGAACATCCAACAGAACTACGTCACCCAACTCGCCAGCCGCACACCAATGGGCACAAGTTGCGCCGACGTTTCCGGCACCGATAATAGAAATTTTGGCACGACGCATCTATGTAGCTCACTCTGATTTAAAGATATTTGGACTATGTAAGGCAAGTTCCCTTTAGTTATCGACGCGGCGGAAGTAACGTCAAGGGACCGGTTTTAGGCGTGAACAGATAGACTCATTGAGCGCTAGCTCCGGGTTCCCCCCGTTAAACATCCAATCAAAAGAATCGCCGCGAGTCACCCGTGGCTAACGCCATCGGCTCAGTGAAACACCAATTGTTAGTCCCATAGTCGCCTTTCGCTCCGCGAAAGTGGCGCTCTTTTGCGGAGCGAAAGGCGACACTAATTGACCGAACGATCCTTACCGTCGCTTTCTAATTGACCGAAATTGGTAGCGATAGAAAAACCATATCCCCGCAGACGCAATCGCCAATGCAGTAAAGACTTCGCGAACAAACGATCTTGAGGGAGCAGGTGTAGCATTATCGCTGGCAATCCGTTCCCATTTGGTGACTGCGACTAATGGGCCGATCTGCCTAAGCTCCGCTCCATCTACCTTTTCCGAAGCTTTGGCTGTTTGCCCAGTCGAGTAGGACCAAAGTCGATAAAAAACTCCTTCAATGCGGATGTTTGTCGAGGGATACCAAGTCCCCTGCTGTAAATCGTGCTGCGCACTGTCCGCCGATTTCGTCAATAGCCAGTCCGGAACCGACTTTGTAACAAGAGTCATCGGAAACTTGCCAGCAAATCGGATGTCCCCAACTCCGTCCGGATTTTTTAGGGAAACAACTTGTTGACCGATATCTGCAAGGCCGTCTAGTTCATAGAATTCAGTTCCGTTAAGGTTTTGGCGATTGATCTCCTCGGGCACATCGATCCGAGTCACTCGGACGATACGGATTTTGGTAGCGACGCGACCGAGAAGACTCTTCGGACCACCTTGCAGACACTCCATGGCAGTAATCGTCGCAAGTGTATTCGACTCGGCTGATTCGTCAGTTCGAGATTCGCCAAGTTGACTGGCGGCATGGATTAGCGAGTAAAAGGCTTCGGATTCCTCGGCCGCAATTGGCTTTTTAGCTTGGCTCTTTACAAACCGAACCGCCGAAAGATCCCAGCCAACGGCACCTAGTTGAAACCAATCAGCAGGTATTTTCGGTAAAAGCTTCTCGATTGTCTCGGTTGAATTTGGAAGAAAATCACGTTCCTTATTCCATGACCACATAGGGGCGTCACTCAACAACAAATTGGTATCGGTAGACGTCTCATTCAAGATCAACCCGTTCAATATCACGGGTTGCCAGATGCTAGAGTCCAAGTCGTTTTCTAAATTGCCTGTTGTCTCGCGAGGAGCAAGCCAAGTGTCTGGTACTCGATTAACCATTGCATAGGCGATCTTATTTGGACGGCCTGATTCCAATGACTCATTCAATTCGACTCGTAAACGATAAATCGCTTTCTGACCAATTGAGATTGCTTGCGATTCCAATAGCGGGATTGTTATGCATTGTGTCGCGATTCCTCGAACTGATTTCAATTTTGCTGGACCAACCACACCGTTACTGCTTATTGCCCCGTGAATTGTTCTGAGCACGCGAGGGATTTGATACATCACCTTCAGGATCGATTCGAGCGGCTCAGGGTCTTGCGAGAACTCTTTCGTTGAGAAGTTAGCTGAAACAATCGTCTTTTGTGTTTCTTCAGAAATACCGATCAGAGGTTCCGCGAGGACTTGGTTTAGAAGCTCCAATTGGGCTCGATGAATTCCTGGTTCATGCCAGCCGTTCATGGGTGAGGAGGTTCTTCCAAGTAAGGAAAGTCCGCTACCTGAGTCAACCTTTCCGATCGCTTGCGTCGGATGGTTCGGACGAGCCTCGTCATCATCAATCCAGCGCGAATTGCAGACGACTAGCACCGGCGCAATATCCACTCCACGCAACGACGCGAAGGCGAGCCGTTTCAAGAAAAAGCCAGTAACTTCAACGCTTAAGCTGTTCGCGTTTACTTTTCCAACTTGATCGGGTTTCAGGACTGGCCAGCCACCCACGGGTGAGCTGCTGAAGTTGTTGGATTTCAGCGAGTACAAACAGACTGGTTGCTGGCTGCTATCTTCTGGATAGATCCAAACCACGTCGTAAGCGAAATTGCCCCAACGATCCGACTTCGATTCAGTCGAAGTCGCATTCGAAAGCGGGCGACCGCGCATCCTAATTAGGCGTCCACGAAGCTCGTTCGGCTGTTTGATCAGCAGGGGCACCTCGACTCTGGGAATCAACTCTAGCTCCATGGCAATACGGATACGAGCCGCTTCGTCATCCTCTTTACAATATCGATTTGCCTCCAAGGCACGCTGTAGCGTACGAAGCATTGCCGGGCGTTCAACTGGTCGCCAGGGAGAGGCATCGCGAACACTTTTGAGCAGTTTTCGATCGAGCGAAAGCCGCAGCCCTTCACGAACCTCATTGCTGAGGGCGGCAGCAGCAGAAGGAACTCCTCCATCGGTAAGCGCCGACCACGCATTCCATTGCGAAAGAAAAAGTTTGATCGCTGTCTCTGTAGTTGGTTCTGACTCCGAACTGCTCGAGATGTCCGTAGCGATCGTTTTTTTATCAAGATCTTGGTCTCCGCCTTGATCTTCTGGCCATCGCCCTGCGCGTTCGTTAGCTTGAATGAGCCAAAGACGAGTCGTTTCCGATACGTTTTCAATCTTCAGCGAATCGCTTGCCCCATTCTGAGCACTCCGTTCGTCGAAGAAGTAGCGTTCGGACAATTCATTGATCACTTCGGGTGTCGCGCTTTGGAGTAATGCTCCCCACATCTGAGCGTATTCGTCGACTTTCTGATCAGACGCAGCCAAAGCCAAACTCTCCAAGGCAATCGATTTGTCTTCAATAGCCTTGCCGTTTTCTTGGGATTCTATAACAGAATCCCCGTTTTTCGCAAGAACTTTTTCGTTCGAAACGACCTTTTGAAGGTGGCCGTTAGGTGTCTGAATTGGAGCGAGCCCGATTGCTCGAAAAGCGGGTTCGTACTTCGCAGGATCGGTTAGTTGCTGCATAACAGCCAATATCATTGCCAGCAGCAAGCCCAAGCTGATAACGCGTCTCGTTCCTGACGAGTCTTGGTAGGCTCGCTTGCGAAGTAATTTGCGATTCTCGTTAGAAAACCATTTATCGCGGTCGAATCTCATCAGTCTATTACTCCATGCGTCTCAAAATGAGGTCATAATGTTGAAGGCTGCCTAACGTTTTAGGCTGGAGCAGTAAGAAAGAACCTACAGGTAGGATGGGACCATTGTCTCGTCCGGTTCGCTAGGGAAAATGGTCCCATCCTACAAGATTGCAAACGGGAAAATATTTTATGAGGTCAAATCTCGCCCTCCCCGAAAAACTCGCTTTATGGCTCGTTTTTCGACCCTTCCAACTTCGTTGGGAGGGTAACAGTGGTGGCGATCATCGAGATCTGTCATTTTTTTTGCCAAATGCGGCTTTGCCGTGGCTTTGGGGCCTATTGGGTTGCTTGCTCAGGTTACCGTTGGAACTTACGCTATAAGGATACTTTGAATTATGCTGTTAAAGAGCCAATGGTCCAGGTCTCTGCCCTTAAATGTACACGCCAAGGCACCGTCATGACGAAGTCTATCCGAAATTCGCTTCTACTTTCTACGAAATGGCTCGCCAGACTGGTCGTGTTAATACTCGTTGTTGGTTGCTTCAGTAGCTTGAGTGACTCGTCAGCAGCGGAGCCATCTGAACGCTTCATAGAACGACTTCGCGAAGAAGCCATGTTCGATTGGGCAGCCAAATACATCGACATTTACGGCAAGGCAGGTTGGCTTCCCGAGCAAGTCAAGAAAGATGCTCCTCTTGAACGACTGATGATTCTTCAGGATTCCTTAGCCACCGTCCGAACAATAGCTCAGCGGGACGCGACCTTGGAGGAAATCGAAAAAGGCTTTGACAGTTTCCTTGCGTCATCACCCGAAAGCCCCCGTCGAAGCGAAGCACGGCTACGACTGGGAAATATCTCGGTAGCACGCGGGCAAGCTGAAATGAAGAAAAGCGAAGATCCAAAGGAGAGCGCGAATGTTGACGCGATTCAAACAAAGGCTCGATCGCACTTTACAAAAGCCAATGAAGTTTTCGTCGCGGCTGTCACGGAGCTCAAGTCGAACCTTGAAAAGTTAGCCGGTAACCGAGCGGCGAACCCTGAAGAAGTCGAGCTTCGGAAAAAGCTACAAGGTGAATATCGCCAATCGCAGATTTACGACGGCTACTCAGCCAAGTTGGTTGCGACCTCCTATCCGAAAGAGGCCGCCCAGCGCATGGAATGGCTGAAAAAAGCCGAAGGCAAACTGAGCGAAGTCGTATTGAAAGCCGTTTCTTCAACGGAAATCGGATCGAAAACTCTGTCTCGACTGTATCGTGGTGATGTACTGGCGTTGATGGGTGAGGCAGATAAAGCGATCGAGTCCTACACGCCCGTCGCAGATATCGAAGAACCTGGTCCGTTTCGAATTTGGCGGGTCCAAGCGGTTGCTGCCATTGTTCGCGTCCTGGCTTCTGAGGTAGGAAAAAACCGATTCGCCGAAGCGGTTCAACGAGGCGATATGCTGGTGCAACAGATGGATAAGAACGAGCGAAATGATGCGGTGTGGATGGATCTACAACTGGCAACCGCTGAAGCAAGAATCGCTTACGCGGGCAGCCTTACCAATGAAAAGGATAAGCAATCAGTTGTCCGAGAACAGAAAAAGGAATCCAGGGAGCTTCTGTCGGCGATTGTCCGCATCCCAGGTGAGCATCAAGCCAAAGCCAAAAAGCTCCTATCGGACCTCGGTGTTGAAGCTGTCGATCCCAACGAAGCAAAACTTCCCGTGGTCAAGAATTTTGCAGATGCGATGAAAGCTGGCCGAGATCGCCTTCAGAAGTCTGATAGTGTTAATCTTGCTCTAGAGATCTTAAATGATCGGCTAAAAACAGTCTCCGACGATGAGAAGCCCGGGATTGAACAGGAAATCAAAGCCACTCTTGAAGCCTCCTCACGCGACCTCGGGCAGGCGCTCCAATTGTTCCAACAATCCTTCAAGCTTTACAATCCAGACGATCAACGATCCGATCTCTTGGAGGCACGTTTCTTTACCGCCTTCATCTACCTGAAGCAAGAAAAATTCTGGGAGGCTGCGGTCGTTGCTGACTTTGTCGCTCGCAGTGGAGCCGCCACCGAAACTGGACTCAAAGGGAGCAACTTCGCACTCTTCTCGTACACGCGACTGGTCGCCGCAATGCCTAAGGAACAACAACCAACATTACTGAAACCCCTTGAATCGTTGGCCAAACACATGCTAGCAACATGGCCAACAGCCGAAGAAACTCAGACTGCTACAACAACACTCTTACAGCAGGCTCTGTCCAATCAACTATGGGATGAATCCGAACGATTCCTAAGACTTTTGCCCCCGGAAAATGACCAATCCAAGTCGATTAAGCGTGACTTGGGCTACATTTTGTATATCGAGTATTTGCGAAGCATTGAAGCAGCGAAACAAGCGGCAGCCGCCAGTGCGCTAACCCCTGGTACGCCAACAGCCGGTGCGCCAACTGTCGTTGAAGGGGATCTATCCCTGCGCGACAGAGCTGAAAAGCTTCTGAAGGAAGGCTGGGATGTCCTCGAGGCTGACAAGGTGGATCAACGTAGCATGGAGGCCGCCGCCTCGTTGATCTCGATTTACCTGAACACCAATCGGCTTAACGAAGCCAATGTGATGTTGACCAAAGAAGGAGTTGGTCCGCTCAAGTTGGTCGAGGCCGACGACAATCGGCTTTCTACTCAGGTTAAGATCGAAATCCTTCGACTCAACCTTCGAAGCAAAGTCATGGCTGCTTCGCAAGGCGGAGCGGCTCTCGACGCCAAAGAAGTAGAATCGATTGTCCAACGCATGCAAGGAGTCGCTGGCACGGGCGAAGAAGGCTCCAAACTTCTAACTAATAGCCTCCTCATCCTCGCCAAGGAGCTTCAAGTTCAACTGGAGCTCGTACAAGAGCCAGCCGAACAAGCGAAGCTAGCTTCAGGCATTCGCGTCCTTATGAAACAACTGGCTGAGGTTTCCGTGGATGCTGCAATACTTAACTGGTCCGGTACAACTCTTCAACAATTAGCCGATGGTCTCAAGAGTAAGCCTGCCTTGGCTGGTATAACCAAGGAGATGTATGGGTCCGCTTCGGAGATTTTTGAAAAGATGATTAAGTCAGCTCAGAAAGATCCCAAGTTCTTGGAGAAAACAAAACTCAAGCTAGAAGATGTCCAATACTTTCAAGCCCTCACCTATCGATCGACTGGCGAGTACCAAAAAGCATCCGACGTTTTAATCACAATCCTTAAAGCCAACTCCAACCAATTATCGGCTCAACTGGAAGCAGCGAAAAACTTCCAAGAATGGGGAACAGGGAAGGATGTTGATCTACTAAAGAAGTCCTACCTTGGCACCGAATTCGACCCGAAGTTAAAGAAGAATCTTGTCTGGGGATGGGGGAATATTGCGAAAAATCTAAACGGACAGATTGGGAATCGTCCTGATTTAAAGACGATCTTTTTCAATGCGAGACTACAGTTGGCCAATAGCCGCTTCCTTTCCGCGATGGCAACCAAGGGAGCAGAAGAAAAGAAGAAAATTCTTCACCAGTCCAAAGCCGACATCAAGCAAACGCTATTGATGTTTCCAGATCTCGATGGAGCACAGTCGAACGCCGACTTTGATAAGATGACCATGACAATCCAGAAAGAACTAGGGGAACCCGCTGTAGGCCTAAAAGAGTTCGCCCCTCCAATACCGGCTCCAGCAGCACCAGTTCCGAAAACTTAGCCGCACTGATCGATTCATCCTGTTTTTTCTCACTGAGTTTTTTCACTGAGTTTTTCACTGAGTTTTTTTAACCACGACTTGCAACCAACCCCCAAACTTTCACCCACACCCCATGATCCCTATTCATCGATTTCTCTCATTCAGCCTAACTCTCGTCGCTGGCTCTATCTTTGGATCCATGGTGTTTTCGCAAGACAGCGACAAGCTATTTCCAAAATCAGGGGCAACTCAGACAGGAAAGATTGCCGAAATGACGCGTGACAACGTCGTCATGGAGATTCGTGGCAACAGGCAAAATTTTCCTTCTGCTGACATTCTTCGAATAGTCTACGATGAAGAACCTCCGAAGTTTTCCGCGGCAAAACAACAAGCCGCCTCGGGTCAATGGGATCAAGCTCTCGAGGAACTCAAACGTGTCGACCCAAAGGGTATCACGCGAGCGGAAATCAAAGACGAGTTGCTCTATTATCAGGGGTTGATTACTGGGCAACTTGCATTGCGAGGCCAAGGTGATACGAAAGCCGCCATCAAACGTCTGCTCGATTTTGCGAAAGCCAGCCCCCAGTCATACCATTTTTATGAGTTGGCAGAAATGGTAGGCTCCCTTGCTCTCTCTTTGGGCGCCAATGACGAATCGGTTAAATACTTTTCGGCGATGGGAAACGCACCTTCGACGGAAATTAAACTTCGCGGAAAGTACCTGTTGGGATCGACGTTGCTTCTGCAAGGGAAGTCGGCCGAAGCAAGAAAGGCATTCTCCGATGCCATTGCGGCTAGCGCCGATTCGGTTCCGGCTAAGCGATACCAAAAAATGTCCAAGGTCGCCATCAACCGTTGTGATGTGGTTGACGGCAAGGTTCCCGAGGCGATCGAAACGCTTCGGAAAATGGTCGAGGAAGGTGACGCGACCGATAGCCAATTGTTTGCAGGAATATTTAATGCTCTTGGCGAGGCTCACCGAAAAGCTGGTAAAAACGAAGAAGCCGTTCTCGATTTCTTGCATACGGACCTGCTATTTTCGACGGAGCCTGATATGCACGCCGAGGCCTTGTATCATTTATCACAATTATTCGGTGCAATCGGCGACCCTCAGCGTGCAGCCGATGCGAAATCTCGATTACAATCTCGATACGCCAATTCCCCTTGGGCAAAGAAGTAGCGCCTAGACCTTTTGCGGACTCCATTTTTTGGAGTACCTTAGGTGAGTCTACTTCGTTTAAGTGTGTTCTAGAATATTACGCTCAACAATCGCCTGTCTGCTCATCGCTTCGGAGAAACTATACATAATGCTTGCCTTGTCGCCATCTGCTCCGTCTGGTTTCAATTTGTTTGATCTACGATTCGAATCGCTATTCGAATTCTTGTCTTCGAGGTTGTCCTCGAAATTTAACTGCCAGTTCATTGTTCGCGTTGCGATGGTCGCCATGGCGTTCTGCGTTATGACGACCTCGATTTTTGCGCAAGATGCTGCAGCCGCAGCGAGCGAATCAATGTTGTTATCGACTTGGAAAGCCTTGGGTGTTAAGTACGCAGTTGCCTTCTTGATCATGTCCTTTCTTTTAGTTGCTGTGTTGGTGATGGTGATACTCGCCGTCCGAAAAGATACCTTTGTTCCAGCCGATTTGATTCAAGGTGTGGAAGCCAGCCTGGGCGAAAACAATTTGCAAGCTGCCGCCGAATTAGTTCGTGCCGACGATTCATTCCTTGGGCAAGTCGTCAGTGCAGGACTAGCAAAGCTACAAGGAGGACGCCCCGCTGCCTTGGAAGCGATGTCTGTCACGGGCGAAGATGAGACGATGAAGCTAGAGCATAAGGTCGGCTACCTCGCCCTGATCGGTAATATCGCCCCGATGGTGGGTTTGCTCGGAACGGTCGATGGGATGGTGGCCTCCTTCGGTGAAATCGCCAGCAGCGAACAAACACCCAAACCCGCAAAGCTAGCCGGCGGTATTCAGACAGCTCTCTACACGACCCTCGTGGGACTCGTCCTGGCGATCCCTGCAATCATCGCCTACAACCTTTTGAGGAACCGTATTCAACGGTTGGTTGTCGAAGCTGGCAATGAAAGCGAAAAAATGATCGATCAATTTGCCGTCGCTCTCAAGCAATCCTAATCCTGAAGACCTGAGCTTATCATGGCGAGAAAAAAATTCAGTACGAAAGCTGCCGAAGGCGATATGACGCCGATGATCGACATGGTTTTCCAGTTGATCGCCTTCTTCATGGTGCTAATCAACTTCTCGCAAGACGATCAAAATGCGAAGATCACGCTCCCAACAAGCGAACTTGCCAAGCCCGCGGAAGGAGCGGCCGAATTTCCGATCGTGATGCACTTAGATAAAGATGGCACTATCTACATGGGAGCTAACACAGCCTCGGTAGACTCCATTCGCCCGCTTCTTTCTACCGAGGTCGCAGTCTTGGTTTCGCAATCAAAAGCGGCCTCTGATGGCAACATTATCATTCGTGCTCACAAGGACGCTCCCGGGGGCAAGATCCAGGACTTGATCAACAAATGCCAAGAACTTGGCTTCGAAAAATTTGCCCTGCGTGTCAAAGAAGAAGAAGTAAAGTAATCGGCTTTCCGAGTCACTGTTCTTCTTACAACTAGCTGAAAAATACTATGCGAATTAAATCCAAAAGTGACGATAACGCTGGACAACTCTCGCTTACTTCGATGATCGACGTCGTCTTCTTGCTGCTGATTTTCTTCGTGATGACATTTAAAATCGCGGCTCAAGAAGGGGACTTCAATGTCAAAATGCCGCTTCAAGGTCAACCCAGCGGTCCGTCAGAGGAACCCGAATTGCCGATCAAGCTGCGTCTGAAAGCAGACGCGGCTGGCAATATTGCAGATATTGTTGTCAATGACAGTCAGTCTTTTGGAAACGATTTCGCGAAGCTACGTGCCTTCATTGTTCAGATGACGCCAGGTGGGGTTGAGGGACCTAGCGATGCTAAAGGACCTGAAGTCGAACTCGACTTAGACTACGGACTCAAGTATGAGTTTGTCGTCTCGACGATTACTAGTGTAACTGGCTACAAGCAAGGTGATGACATTATCCGATTGGTAGAACGTATCAAATTTGCGGCTCCTAGAAAATCTGCTAATTGATAACCGGATTACTTGGTAATTGTCCCGTCTGTTGACTCGTTCGGGATAATGGTCCCAAACTACAACTGGTAACTTCCAGGGTAGCGAAGATTGTCAAGAGTTTCAGATCGCTTTGCAATAGCCGAAAGTCTTGACGACTTTCGCTACGTGATCAATCATAAGTCATTATTCTCGCGAAATAGGATTTCTCTAGTCGTGCATCGGATCAACTTGCGAGGGCCTTGGACGCTCAAGCTTCAGGGCGGATTGCTTGTGGCTCATCGCAACTTCCACCGTCCAGCATCCGGACTTCGTTTCCATCTCTTCATTCAGTATGCTTTAGACTATCCGATCGAGTCTTGCTGGGTGAACCAAGTAAATGTTCCCGTCTTGTCCGAATCTAATGTCGACTCGGTTGGGCAAGCAGACGTAACGGATATACTAATGGGATTCAATGAAATACGAATCGCTTGGAATCAATGGCCAACGGAATTTGCCAATGACGACAATAACCAAGCAGACGCTCCTTTAGAGATCCGATACACACCCAGTCCCTCTCACCCGCTGCACTTTGACTCATGGCTAGAAATTCACGAGTAAAACTTTCACGATCTACTCTACTAAGGCGAGCGGCAACGTGGTTTATACCGGGAGGGAGAGGCTCCTGCCGAACCAAAACCAAGCTCGGCAGGAGCCTCTCCCTCCCATTCGAATCACAGGCAGGTAGTTTTCAGTCTGCCGCTAGCCTAAGCATCGTTCGGACAATTATTGTCGCCTTTCGCTCCGCGAAAGTGGCGCTCTTTCGCGGAGCGAAAAGCGACAATAGGACAGTTATTTACCGAACGACCCTAAACTTATGGCGTACGATTTTCACGCTTACGCTCCTTGCGCCGGCCGGTTGCAGCCCTAATCCAACCTCGAAAAGTACAAATCAACCGATCGAATCTCCAGGAGCAATTGCGACTGTTCCTAGTCCGAAAGCGCCGACCTTTGAATCGTCGATTGATCTCAATGCCCTTCTTGCGGCTCGACTTTCTACTGCGGAATTAGACGATGGCTGGATTCGGTTGTTCGATAGCTGCACGCTGATGGGCTGGAGGGAGACTTCCAAAGCAAATTGGACCGTTGAAGAAGGGGCGATCTCAGTCAGCGAAGGGGAGCCTGGCTTTTTAGTAACAACTAGCCGTTTTGGAGATTTTGAATTGCGGTTGGAGTACTCCGCATCAGCGTCGACCAACAGCGGACTCTTCCTGCGAACTATCGCCGAACCCAAGCAAGTTGAACGCGATTGCTTCGAGCTGAATATTGCTCCTACCGACAATCCGTTTCCAACGGGTTCGCTAGTAGGACGGGAGCGGGTCGAGCCGGATAAGATCGGGATATTGGATGAAGCCGAGTGGCATATCGTCCACGCAATGTGCGATGGTAAGCGAATTCAAACTTGGATTGACGGTAAAATTGCATCGGATTACGAGGATACAAGCGATTGCAAGTCGGGCCTGCTAGGGCTGCAATTTCGCGAAGGAGCCATCAAGTTCCGCGACATTCGAATTCGTCCAATTTCTTATTCCGTGCTCCCAGCAGAATCGCTTGACGGCTGGCAGGCAAGTCCTGGAGAAGTGATGACGGCGGTTCGAACCGAGGCGGGAGGGATCGAGCTTAAGGGGGGCAAGGGATCTATGGAACTCCTGCAGAACCTTGGCGATTTTTCATTGCAAGCAACTATTTTCGTGGAATCGCCCGATACGAACTCGGGGATTTTCCTGCGATGTATTCCAGGGCAAGAAATGAATGGGTACGAATGCCAGGTTCATCATGGGTTTATCGAGGATAGGCGTGCTCCAAAGGATGCGGGGATGGGAGCTATTTTCCGTCGCCAGCCCGCTCGAGCCGTTCTAAGTGAGGCAGGACAGCCTACTCACGTAACAGTGATCGCTGATGGGCCACACTTCGCCACCTGGGTCGAAGGAGTACAGGTAGTAGACTGGACCGATACACGTGACTCCAAGGAAAACCCGCGTGAAGGGCTTCGGTTGGAGTCTGGTACTATTCAGTTCCAAGGTCACGATCCAACAACGGCAGCAACTTTTCAAAGCCTCTTGATCAGCCCTATCCCTTAGCCTTGTTTTTCTTACACATGAAGCGGGCATGACGCGAGCCCAGGGTTGGTCACTTGTTGAAAATAGATAATTAGCCGTTGAGCGATAGCTCACGGTTTCCCAGAAAAACCGCATGCTATCGCATGGCGGCTGATAACGTAACTTAAATAACTGACTAGCCCTGGGCGCGAGCCAACCGGTTAGACAAACGCGGCTTTGCCGCATTTTGTATAGACAAAGGAGGATCTGATTCTCCAAGACCTTCCGGGTGGCTCGCGCCACACCCGCTAACTAGCTTTCTTTAGAATCCGTCGGGCTTTTGGAATTGTTCTGTAAACATTTTCAAGGAAGTGCTGGTATAATTCGACTGGAGAAGTTTCCTAATAGCATTCCTAATAACATATTGGGTCGCTCGCGCACCTCCTCTCATCTCAACTATTGCTTCGGAGTCCGAGAATCGGATCACTACCATGAATCGCCCCTTGCGAGATTTTACCGACCTACTCCTGAACAAAGGGACCATTAGCCTCGAACAGCTTGCTGAAGCGTCGACGATGGCCAAAAAAGATTCAAAGCCCGTCGGTGACTGCTTAATCGAACTCCAGTATGCGACCCCTGAAGAGGTGACTCGAGCTCTGGCAGCTTTCCACAAATACGACTACGTGGACCTTTCTAGCGTCAGAATTCCGGATACCGTAATTCAGCTTGTCCCCGAATCGGTTGCTCGGGAAAACAAGATTATCCCATACTCGGATGAAGACGACACAATTTGCGTACTGGTTTCTGATCCCTTCGACATCGAAACCATTGAAAAGTTGCGATTCATTCTGAATCGCAAGGTTGAAACGGCACTCGCCCCGAAAGAGCACATCCAGGAAGCCATCAACCGCTATTACGGTCAGACCGAAGGCGAGTCCGCTGACTCGATGTTACAGGAATTTACCGACACGCAGATCGACTTCACTGAAACCGAAGAAGACAAGATTGCACGTGAAGACCAGATGACTGGCGACGACGCCCCTGTAGTTCGGCTGGTTCACTATATGATTCAGGAAGCCGTCCAGCTTCGGGCCTCCGATATCCACGTCGAGCCTTTCGAGGATCGCGTTCGAATCCGTTATCGAATTGACGGCGTTCTTGTAGAGCGGGACAGCCCCCCCAGACGGTTGCTTGGAGCGATCTTGTCGCGTATCAAGATCTTGGCCAGAATGGACATTGCCGAGCGTCGCCGCCCCCAGGACGGGCGAATCAAAATCACCGTCGGCGAAAAAGAACTCGATCTTCGGGTCAGCGTTATCCCGACCAACCACGGCCAATCAGCCGTCATGCGACTCCTAGACAAAGACAACATCAAAGTTGGTGTGAAGCAGCTGGGATTGTCCGAGCGAGACTTCAAGATCTTTTCCAGCCTGATCAAACGCCCCAACGGCATTCTCCTCGTGACCGGCCCAACCGGTTCCGGAAAGACAACGACTCTCTACGCCTCTTTAAATGCTCTCAATCGGCCAGACCGAAAGATCATCACAGCCGAAGACCCTGTCGAATACTACTTGCCAGGAATCAACCAGTGCGAAGTTCGGCACAATATTGGGCTCGACTTTGCTCGTATTATTCGAGCCATGTTGCGTCAGGCCCCGAACGTCATCCTGGTGGGAGAAATGCGAGATACCGAAACCGCTCAGATGGGAATCCAGGCTTCTTTAACTGGACACTTGGTTTTCAGTACACTACATACGAACGATGCGCCCAGTGCGATCACGCGGATGGTCGATATGGGAGTTCCTGGATATATGGTCGCGAGTAGCGTGATCGCCGTATTGGCCCAGCGATTGGTTCGGAAAATCTGCACCCGATGTAAAACGAATTTCGTCCCGTCCGATTCCGTTTTGGAGGATGCAGGCATTCCGGCTGCGATGGCAAAGCACGGCAAATTTGCCAAGGGCAAAGGCTGCCCCTACTGCCAGAAGAAAGGCTACCGAGGCCGAATTGGTATCTATGAG